>Ga0315902_10008918_pt1 | contig 13505 bp, 11 predicted proteins | sample LakEriMetagenome_9_FD_203523 | JGI IMG/M metagenome (GOLD analysis project Ga0315902, IMG submission 203523) | Freshwater fungal communities from buoy surface, Lake Erie, Ohio, United States - Buoy 12 MA117 | ecosystem: Environmental > Aquatic > Freshwater > Lake > Lake biofilm | place: USA... | reverse complement strand
CGAACTCCTCGACCGTCTCCGACGGATTCGACGAGAGCGGCTCGGCCAGCAACGCGGCGAGATCGCCCGCCGTCGAGGCGACGCGGTGCGCGACCAGCGTCGCGACGACCTTGCCGAAGTCTTCGTTGCGCGCCACGAAATCGGTTTCGCATGCGACTTCGACGAGACCGGCCGACTGGCCGTTGTTGAACAACTCACCGCCGATGATGCCTTCGCTGGTGGAGCGGTCAGCGCGCTTCTCGGCCTTCGCGATCCCCTTCTTGCGGAGATACTCGATGGCGGCCGTCATGTCGCCGTTGTTCTCCTCGAGCGCCTTCTTGCAATCGCCAATGCCTGCGCCGGTGCGCTGGCGGAGTTCCGCAACGTCCTTGGTCGTGAATGCCATCGTCGGATCCTGTCTATCGATGAAGGGTGCGTAGTACGTCTGATCGGGAATAGCTGCTGGGTCCTGCTAGACGAACGCCGCCGGGTGAAAACCGGCGGCGTCGTGGTCCTACATCCGAAGGCGGAACGCCGTCCTGGCGACGGCCCCCGGGTCGACTGCCGCGTGCGACTTACTCGGCGCCCGCCGCGTCGCCGCCTTCAGCCGCCGCCGGCGCATCGCTGCCCGGCTTCAGGCGCGCCGCGATGGCTTCCGGCTTGGCGCGACGACGGCGCGGACGCTCACCGCCGCGATTGTCACCGCCACGGTTATCACCGCCGCGGTTATCCCCACCGCGGCCTCCACGGCCGCCGCGATCCCCACGATCGGCGCGCTCGGCACCACGATCGCTGGAGAAGGTGTACGCCTCCTGCTCTTCCTCGACCGGGCGGACCGGCGCCTCACGGCGGGCCTCCTCGATCGTGTCGGCGATGACCTTCGTGATCAGCTCGACCGAACGGATGGCGTCGTCGTTACCGGCGATCGGGACCGTGATGAGGTCCGGGTCGGCATTCGTGTCGACGATGGCGACGATCGGCACGCCGAGCTTGTTGGCCTCGGAGACGGCAATGCGCTCCTTCTTGGAGTCGATGATGAACAGCAGCCCCGGGAGGCGGTTCATCGTCTTGATGCCCGCGAGGTACTTGGACAGCTTCTCGCGCTGACGCGACATGAGGAGCTGTTCCTTCTTCGTGTAGTTCGCGAGGGTGCCGTCTTCGGTGCCGGCCTCGAGCTCCTTGAGCTTCTTGACCTGCTTCTTGACCGTCTGGTAGTTGGTCAGCATGCCGCCGAGCCAGCGCTCGGTGACGAACATGCCGCCACAGCGCGACGCCTCATCGGCGACGATGGCCGCGAGCTGACGCTTGGTGCAGACGAAGAGGACGTTCTCGCCGCGGAGCACGACCTCGCGGACGAGCTTCTGCGCCAGTTCGATCTGGCGGAGCGTCTTCTGCAGGTCGATGATGTGAATGCCGTTGCGCTCGGCGAAGATGAACCGGCGCATCTTGGGGTTCCAGCGACGGGTCTGGTGCCCGAAGTGGACGCCCGCGGCGAGCAGTTGCTCGAGGGACGGAGTAGCCATGGGGAGATCCTGTGTTGTTGGAGTCGTCCGCCGTCGTCAGCGCCTTGCGCGACCGCGTCCCGAAGGACGTCGGCACCCGCGCGCGGCTCGGACAGCGTGAGAGATATGCGGCAGTGCGGGCCGATACCGGGGCGAACGCCGCCGGCACCGGCCCGAACCGATTAACGCTTCGAGAACTGGAAGCGCTTGCGGGCGCCCGCGCGGCCCGGCTTCTTGCGCTCGACCTCGCGCGCATCGCGCGTCATGAGGCCGAACTCACGCAGCTTCTTCTTGTGCCCTTCGTCGACCTTGACGAGCGCGCGAGCAATCGCGAGGCGCACCGCGCCCGCCTGCCCCGACACCCCGCCGCCATCGATGGTGGCCTTCACGTCGAAGCGACCGAGCGTGTCGGTCAGCGTGAACGGCTGCTGGATCGCCGACACGAGCGTCGGGCGCGGGAAGTAATCACCCAGCGTCCGGCCGTTGACGTCCCACTTCCCCGAGCCGGGGGTGAGGTAGAGGCGGCACACCGCCTCCTTGCGACGGCCGACGGCCTGAATCTGTTGCGACATCACTTGGCCTCGGCGGAGGAGATCGTAAGCGTCGCCGGGTTCTGGGCGACGTGCGGGTGCTCAGCGCCCGCGTACACGCGCAGCTTGCGGCGCAGCACCTGGCGACCGAGCGTCGTCTTCGGCAGCATGCCGTAGACCGCCTTCTCGATCACGCGCTCGGGGTGCTTCGCGAGCATCGTGGCGTACGGCGTATGCTTCTCGTGACCCATGTAGCCGGTGTGGCTGAAGTAGGTCTTCTGCTCCGCCTTGCGCCCGGTGACGGCCACCTTCGACGCGTTGATCACGATGACGAAGTCACCCGTGTCCATGTGCGGCGTGAACATGGGCTTGTGCTTGCCGCGAATGATCTTCGCGACTTCCGACGCGAGCCGGCCCAGGACCATTCCTTCCGCGTCGACGATGTACCACCGACGGTCGATATCCTTCGGGGTCGCGCTGTAGGTCTTCATCTAACGTGATCCGTGCGTGAAACGAGAATTCCCACCGACACCCTTGCACCCCGCAGGTACGCGGTGCATTCCTGAGGCCGGCAAGAGTCAGGGGTTCGAGTGGCTGCGGTGAAACAGCCCATGATGTGGCCCGCAAAAACGGGACAGACTCGTAGCTTACTCAGCCTTGAAGTGCCTGTCAATCCAAGGGTTGGCCCCCAACCTCGGAACACCCATTCTCAAACCAGGAACACCGATGGCCATCCTCGACGAATTCAAGGAATTCGCCATGAAAGGTAGCGTCCTCGACCTCGCCGTCGGCGTGGTGATTGGCGGTGCCTTTCAGAAGATCGTCAACAGCCTCGTCGACGACATCATCATGCCGGTGATCGGCGTCCTGACCGGCGGCATCGATTTTTCCAACCGTTTCTTCACCCTCTCCGATACCGCCTTCGCCACCCTCGAAGAGGCACGGAAAGCCGGGGCCGCCACGATCGCGTACGGCCTGTTCCTGAATCAGGTCCTGACGTTCCTGATCGTGGCCTTCGCCCTGTTCCTGGTCATCAAGGGCGTGAATCGGACCCGTCGCACCACGCCGGCCTGACGATCGCTCAGCCGTCCAAGGGGGCCAGCTCCACCAGCACGGCCCCCTTGTCGACGGCCTGCCCTGCCGCGGCCCGAATCGCCGTCACGCGACCCGCCGCGGCCGCCCGAAGCTCGTTTTCCATCTTCATCGCCTCGATCACCACGAGCCCCTGCCCAGCGCTCACCGCGTCGCCCACCGCGACCGTGACGCGCACCACCAGCCCGGGCATGGGCGCGACCAACGGGGCCGGGCCACTCGCCGCGGCGCTGGCGGCCGTGAGATCCTTGATCGCCCGCATCCGCTCGTCGAGGGCTTCCGCCTCAACCCGGGCGCCATCAACATCGAGCAGCCACTGCCCACGCGCCGCGCCGCGCCGTGCCACGACCCGGTGCACCTGCTCGCCAATCCGCACCAGACGCACCGGCGTCCCCTCGACGGGGATCACGGCCGCGTCGACCTCGACGCCATCCACCGTAGTCCGTGGGCCATCGAGCGTCACGGTGACGCGTTCCCCGTTCACATCAACGAGATATTTCATGACTTGATCACGACGCGCCACGTGGCGCGGAGAGAGGAACGGCCGACGCCGATGGGTGCTCGCGCTCGAGTACGCACACCGTTTCCACGTGGGCCGTCTGGGGAAACATGTCAAAACAGGACAGAGCGCGAACGCGCCATGACGGAAGCCGCGACAAATCGCGGCCCAACGTGGCGGGATCACAACTCACATACACCACGCCGCGTACGGCGGCGGCGGCCGGCGACTCGAGCCACTGACACACGGCCGCGTCCACACCGCGCCGCGGCGGATTCACCACCAACACCTCCGGTGCGGGAACCGTAGGCAATATGGCTTCCACGAAGCCGTGGACGACCTCCGCATGCGACGCGACGCCGGCGTCCAGGATCCGCTGCCGCGCCACGGCCACGCCGGCCGCGTCGGCCTCGATCGCCGTCACGTGACACGTTGAGGTGGCGAGTTGCATCGTCAGCCCCCCTACGCCGGCATACGCATCAACCACCCGTCTCGGCGAAAACGACTGGACCGCGTCGAGCACCGTGCGCTGCAACGCGGTCGCGATCCCCTGATTCACCTGTGCGAAGGCCAACGCTTCCTGGGCATCGGGCGCCGACTCGCGGTCAACCTCCGTCGGCGCCGTGACGTCCACGTCGGCCATGAGCGGAGCGGCGATCGCGAGGTCCCCGGCGCTCAACGCCTGCGTGACCCCGTCGGCGGTACGCCACCACACATGACGCACCGCGGCCTCCCGCGCCTGCAGCGCGGCGGCCCAGGCCGAGCCATCGGGCCATACGTGCCCTCCGTCGACCACGACCGCCACGCCGTCGCCATCGACAACCCGAAGCCCCAACCGCACGGTGGGCGCATCGAGGAATGCCGGCCCATCACCAAGCAGCGCCCGCACCGCCTGCCACCCCTGCACCAGCACCGGCTGACTGATCGGACACACCTCGAGAGCAAACACGCGCGTAGGATCATCGTGCGGATGCAAGCCACCGATCCATCCGCCACGGCGTCGCACGAGCGTCAAGGTGAGGCGACCGCGGTACCCCCACGCCTGCTCCGCGTGCAATGGCGGCAACGGCACGGCGCGACGGCCAATACGCTGCAGCGATGCCTGCACGATATGCCGACGCGCCTCCTGCTGGGCCGTGCCCTCCAGATGCTGGAGCTGACAGCCGCCGCAGCGGTCCACCTCGTAATGGCGGCAGATCGGCTCCACACGCAACGGCGACGGCGTCAGGATCTGCAAAACCCGCGCCGTACCGAATCGGCCGCGCACCGTAATCGCTGCCTGTACCGTGTCACCGGGTGCCGTGCGTGGTACGAACACGGCCATGCCATCGAGACGCCCGACGCCGGCGCCGCCCGCGGCGATGGCATCGATGTGCAGCACCGCCGCGCGCTGCTCGACGTCACGATCCCGAGGACGGGACCGCGAAGGCTTCGACGAACGCGCGCCGCGTCGTCCCCGCATCATCCGCCTCGCAGCCCCTCGCGACGCGCGACGGCAGCCCAGCGGCTCTCCGCCTGAGGCACCGATGGCGTGGCGCCGTGCTGGGCCCCAGTCGCACGGGACGGTACGGAGCGTCCGGCGGTGCGGTCCTCATGCGCCACCAGCGCCGCTGCCAACGCCGCGATGCGTAACGTCTCGACATCCGTACGCGGCGCCGTCAGCTGCGGCAATCGCTGCTCAAGCCACTGGATGCTGATGTCCCCACGCTGGAATTCGGGATCATCCATCACCCGGAGATGGAAGCCGCGCGACGTTTCAATACCGTCCACGGTCAGCTCGAGTAGGGCCCGCCGCATCCGTGCAATCGCGAGGGCGCGCGTCGGCGCGTGGACGATCAGCTTCGCGAGCATGGGATCGTAATGCAGCCCGATCTCGCTCCCCGCCTCGATGCCCCCATCCCACCGCACGCCGGGGCCACTCGGGAGGTGCAGATACTCGACGCGACCGGTACTCGGCAGAAATCCGTTGGCCGGATCTTCACTCGTGATCCGGCACTCCATCGCCCACCCGCGCGGATGGAAATCCTTTTGCCCGAACGGCAACCGTTCACCGGCCGCGATGCGAATCTGCCACTGCACGAGATCGAGCCCCATGACGAGTTCCGTGACGGGATGCTCGACCTGAATGCGGGTATTCATCTCGAGGAAGTAGTACTGCCCGTCGCGATCGAGCAGGAACTCGCAGGTCCCGGCATTCACGTAACCGGCCGCGCGCGCAGCGGCGACCGCGGTAGCGCCCATGCGCGCGCGCAACTCCGGGGTCACGGCCACACTCGGCGCCTCCTCGATCATCTTCTGGTGACGCCGCTGCACCGAGCATTCACGCTCACCAAGGTGCAGCACCGTACCATGCTGGTCGGCCAGTACCTGAATCTCGACGTGGCGCGGCCCCTCGATGTACTTCTCGACGTACATCGCATCATCACCGAACGCGTTCTGCGCTTCGCGCTTCGCCGAGGCCAGCGCGTCCGGCAGTTCGTCCTTGGTGCGCACGATGCGCATCCCCTTCCCGCCACCGCCGGCGGCGGCCTTGAGCAACACCGGAAAGCCGTACGCTTCCGCGATCGCAATGGCTTCGTCGGCGTCTTTCACCCCATCGGCATTGCCGGGAACGACCGGCACACCGGCCGCGATGGCCAATTGGCGCGCCGCGGTCTTGGACCCCATCGCTTCGATCGCTTCGGCCGGGGGGCCGATGAACACGAGCCCCGCATCCCGCACCGCGCGCGCGAACCATGCGCGCTCGGAGAGGAATCCATACCCCGGGTGAATCGCCTCGGCACCAACGCGCTTGGCGACCTCGATGATCCGCTCCCCCACCAGATAGCTCTGGCTCGATGGGGCCGGGCCGACGCACACGGCTTCATCGGCTTCGCGGACATGAGGGGCCTGCGCATCCGCTTCGGAGTACACGGCCACCGTCCGCACGCCGAGTTCCTGACACGCACGGATGACACGCAGCGCGATCTCGCCGCGATTGGCCACCAGGACCTTGGAGAACATCGTGCGCCTCAGAGCGGAAGGTTGCCGTGCTTCTTCGCGGGATTGCGATCCCGTTTGCCGCGCAACGTACCGAGCGCCGCAATCAGACGAGGCCGCGTGTCGCGCGGATCGATCACGTCATCCACGTAGCCGCGGGCCGCCGCGATATACGGGTTGGCGAACTTGTCGGTGTACTCCTGGACGCGGGCATCGAGCGCGGCCTGCGGATCAGCGGCCTCCGCGATCTCCTTGCGGTACAGGATCTCCACCGCCCCCTTGGGCCCCATCACGGCAATTTCCGCCGTCGGCCAGGCCACGTTGTAGTCACCACGAATGTGCTTCGAGCTCATGACGTCGTAGGCGCCACCGTACGCCTTCCGCGTGATGACGGTCAGCTTGGGGACGGTGGCCTCACAGTAGGCGTACAGCAGCTTCGCGCCGTGCTTGATGATGCCGCCATGCTCCTGCGCCACGCCGGGCAGGAACCCCGGGACATCCTCGAACGTCACGATCGGAATGTTGAAGCAGTCGCAGAAGCGCACGAAACGTGCGGCCTTCATCGACGCATTGATGTCGAGCACGCCGGCGAGGACCGCTGGCTGATTCGCCACGATGCCGACGCTGTGGCCACCGAGATGGGCAAAGCCCACCAGGATGTTCGCGGCGTAATCCGGCTGCACCTCGTAGAAGGTGCCATCATCCACGATGCGCGTGATGACTTCGCGCATATCATACGGCTTGTTCGGGTTGTCAGGAACGACATCCAACAACGACTCCTCGCGACGATCGCGGGGATCCCGTCCACTGCCCCGCGGTGGATCATCCACGTTGTTGCTCGGCACATACCGGAACAGCTCGCGGATGTGCTGCAGACACGCCAGCTCGGAATCACAGGCGAAGTGCGCCACGCCGCTCGTGCCCGCGTGCGTGTCGGCGCCTCCGAGCTGCTCCATCGTGACGTCTTCGTGCGTGACCGTCTTCACGACATTCGGACCGGTCACGAACATGTAGCTCGTGCCTCGCACCATGTAGATGAAGTCGGTGATCGCCGGTGAGTACACCGCCCCGCCCGCGCACGGCCCGAGAATCGCCGAAATCTGCGGGATGACCCCCGAAGCCATCGTATTACGCAGGAAGATGTCGGCGTAGCCGCCGAGCGAGACGACCCCCTCCTGAATCCGTGCACCACCGGAATCATTGAGGCCGATCATCGGGGCACCGTTCCGCACGGCGAGATCCATGATCTTGCAGATCTTGGCCGCATGCGCCTCCGAGAGCGATCCACCGAACACGGTGAAGTCCTGCGAAAACACGTAGACCAGACGCCCGTCTATGGTACCGTGTCCGGTCACGACGCCATCGCCGTAAATGGGGGCTTCCCCCTCCGTCAGCGATCGCGAGGTCACATACCGATCAATCTCCGTGAACGATCCTTCATCCAACAGGACATCAAGACGTTCACGGGCGGACAACTTCCCCTTGGCGTGTTGGGCAGCAATCCGGGCGGTACCCCCGCCCTGATCAGCGAGGTCGCGCGCGACGGCAAGCCGGGCGAGCCGGTCGCGCATGGTCGGGAAAGGAGGAGTCTGGCTCATGGGTCGGGAAGCTAGCACCCGGACCAGCCGACGCGGAGGGCGTGCCCATGGATGATCCGGGGAGACGCCGCCGATTCGTTTCCTCGAGCGGGCATGGACCGTCCTTTGCATGGAATGGCAGGGCCCGCGTTCCATTCCTCACCTGTCCCGTGACTGACCTCATCCATGTCCGATCTTCTTGACATTCACGACGATGATGCAATGCGCCGGCTCCTGATCGCGGCCGCACTGTTAATGATCGCCATCCCCTTCATTCAAGTGGGTGCGCAGATCTGGCCGCTCAGGCCCAGCGACATCCGGTGGCGCTTCGATGCCGCTGCCAATCTGACGAGCGTCCTGCTCATGCCATTCCTCGGCATGAGCCTGTTGCGGCTCGTCGGCAAGGCCATGGAATCGCGCGGGCTGTCGTTGACGGTCACGATCCTCTCCGCCCTCATGACGGCGGGGCTGGCCGCTTCGGTGGTCGTCTTCGCGCTCGATGCAATCCAGCTCAAGACGATCGTCACGTCCCAGATGTTGGCGGCGTTCAAGGTGACATCGGTCCGCGTCGGCGTCATCGCCATCCTCTTCGCCATCGCGTACCTCATGCTCGCGCTGTCCGGCAGGGAGAAACGGACGCGCCGCGTGTCGTCTTCACGCCGCAGTCGAAGCGCCAGCTATGACGATGACGACGAGGAGGATGAAGACGAAGACTATGCGCCGCGGTCATCGCGCCGGAGTCGCGCTGGACTGCTGACCTGAGCTTGAGTCGATCAATCAAAACGCACGAAGGCCCCGGCGAAATCGCCGGGGCCTTCGTGTTTCCTACCAACGGTCGGCTTAGTAACCGAGCTCGTCGTCCGAGCTGTGCACCTTGCTCGGCGTATCCGGCTTCGGCGGCTGCTCGGCCGGAACCGAGGTCACCGAGAGCACGATGCGGCGGTGGATCGGATCCACCTCGAGCACACGCGTGTTCAGGTTCATCGTCTCCCAGCAGAAGTCCGCCGGGTTGGTGACCGTCCCTTCCGGGTTCAGCTGGCTCACCGGCACGAAGCCTTCAATGTCGTTGCCGAGATCGACGACCACGCCCTTGTCCATCAGGCGCACGACCTTGCCCGGGAGTTCCGTCCCGACCGGGTAGCTCTCGCCGATGCGGAGCCACGGATCTTCCTCGGCCTGCTTCAGACCGAGCGAGATCCGCTTGTTCTCGCTGTCGATGTTGAGAATCACGACATCCACGGCGTCACCCTTCTTGACCACTTCCGACGGGTGCTGGACGCGCTTCGTCCAGGACATGTCGGAGATGTGGATGAGGCCGTCGATCCCCGGCTCGATTTCGACGAACGCACCAAACGACGTCAGGTTGCGCACCTTGCCGTTGATGCGGGTGCCGACCGGGTACTTGAGCGGCAGGATGACCCACGGATCCTGCTCGGTCTGCTTCATGCCGAGCGAGATCTTCTCTTCCGTCTCGTCGACCTTGAGCACCACCGCGTCGATCGCCTCGCCGATGGACACGATCTTCGACGGGTGCCGGACGTTGCGCGTCCAGCTCATCTCGGAAATGTGCACCAGCCCTTCGATGCCCGGCTCGAGCTCGATGAAGGCGCCGTAGTTCGTGATCGACACGACCTTGCCGCTGACGCGCGTCCCCACCGGGTACTTGGCCGCGACATCCTTCCACGGATAGCTCTGGAGCTGCTTGAGGCCGAGCGAGATGCGCTCGCGCTCCCAATCGATGTCCAGCACCTTGATCTCGAGCTCCATGCCGATCTGGACCATCTCGCTCGGATGCGAGATGCGGCCCCACGACATGTCGGTGATGTGGAGCAGGCCGTCCACGCCCCCGAGGTCGATGAACGCACCGAAGTCGGTGATGTTCTTGACCACGCCCTTCCGCACCTGGTCCTTCGCGAGCTCCTTCATGAGCTTCTCGCGCTTGCCGGCACGTTCCGTCTCGAGGATCACGCGGCGCGACACGACGATGTTGCGGCGGCGCTTGTTCAGCTTGATGATCTTGAACTCGTACTTGTGGCCGAGCAGCTCGTCGATGTTCGGGACGCGACGCAGCGCGATCTGCGAACCCGGGAGGAACGCGTCGACGCCCATGAGGTCGACGACCACGCCACCCTTGATCTTCTTGACGAGCGTGCCTTCCACCGGCTGATCGCTCTCGTAGGCCACGCGGATGCGCTCCCACACGCGCATGAAGTCGGCCTTCTTCTTCGAGAGGACGACCGACCCTTCCTGGTCTTCCAGATGCTCGAGGAGGACTTCGACTTCATCGCCCGCCTTGAGGTCGGGCATATCCTTGAACTCTTCAAGCGGAATCGTGCCTTCCGACTTGAAGCCGATGTCGAGGACCACGAGGTTCTCGCGGATCTCGAGCACGCGGGACTTCACGATCTCGCCTTCTTCGATCGACGCCAGCGTCCCGTTGTACAGCTCCATCATCCGCTCGTACTCGTCAGACGAGAATTCGTCTTCCTCGTAGAGCTCGGGGCGGCGGTTCGCCAGAGGGCGCAGCTGGCTCTTCTGGAGGTCGCGCTTCTCGCGCGCCGTCATCTTGCCATACACCGGCAAATCGCCGATGTCGGTGTTGAGCTCGGGGATCACTTCAGTGCTCACAGGTAGTCTCCACTCGCGGAACCACACTCGCCGCGCCGAGAAAGGGGTGAACGAGACAGCACCGTCCGGCGCTCCGCAGGGAGTCCGGACGGGGAGGAACCTCGAAACATAGGGGAACCAGCCCCGAGCGGCAACTTCTGGGGCCGAACCGGAACCGAAGGATCAGCCGGCGGCGGATCCCTGGCGGCGTTGCCGAGCCGCCTGAGCCAGCGCCACGATCCGTTCCACCTGATCCTCCTGAGTCAGCGCCGTGGTGTCGATGGTCACGGCATCCCGGGCCGGGGCGCTCTGGGTGGCGTCCTGCGCATCCCGGGCCACCAACGCCTCCGTCTCCTCGGCGATCTCGGGGTCAGTCGGACGCCGTCCCAACCGCTGAAGCAACCGGCGCCGCGCCCGCTCCCAGGTATCGGCGATGAGGAACACCTTCAGCGACGCGTTGGGGAAGACCGCGGTGCCGATGTCCCGTCCATCCACCACCACATCGACGGCCGCCCCGGCAGCGCGCACCTGCTCGTTCACCCATGCCCGGACCTGGGCCATCTGCGCGACGCGGGACACGTTCTGCGTGACCGGTTTGTCGCGCAACGCCTCGTCCTGCACCGTCCCGTCAATCAGCGGCAACACTGACCGTTCCGTCAGGCGCCACGTGACACGCGATGCCTGCGCCAGTACGGAGCCTGGCGTCCACACCTCGGGCGCCGCCCCCGACCCGAGCGCGAGGAAGGTGATCGCCCGGTAGAAGGCGCCCGAGTCGACATGGCGCACATCGAGACGCTGGGCCACCCACTGCGCCGTCGAGCTCTTTCCCGACGCGGCCGGACCGTCGATCGCGATCACGAGCGGGGCCTGCTCGCGATGTGACGCCATCGCCGGCGTACCCACGTGCGTCACCGCCGCGAGATCTCGCCAGAATCCCGGATACGAGACGGCCACGCAGGCCGGATCATCAATGGTGATCTGATTACCCGGTAATGCCGCGAGGACGCCGAACGCCATCGCCAGTCGATGGTCGCCGTGCGTCTCGACCGTCCCGACGAGCGGATGGCCACTGCCGCGCACGCGTAGCCCGTCCGTCGTCTCCTCGGCGTCCACCCCGAGCCGGCGCAGGTTCTCGACCACGGCGCGGATCCGATCGCTCTCCTTCACGCGCAGTTCCTGTGCATCCCGGATCACCGTCTCGCCTGTCGCGCGCGCTGCCACGCACGCCAACATCGGTAATTCATCGATGCACCGCGGAATCTCGGCGCCGCCAATCATCGTGGCGAGCAGCGGGTTGCCGGCGCGCACCACAATCGTGCCGACCGGCTCACCGCCACACCGCTCTTCCTGCTCGACGGTGATTGCCGCCCCCATGCGCTGCAACACATCGAAGGCACCCGTGCGGGACGGATTCACACACACGCCCTCGAGCCGAAGCTCGCCATCCTGCGCCAGCGCTGCCAGCGCGGCAAAGAACGTCGCCGATGAGGGATCAGCCGGCACCTCGACATCAAGCGGCTGTACGGTCTGTGCGGCCGCAAGCGACACGGTGTGCCCATCGGTGCGCACCGTGACGCCACGCGCCGCCAGCATCCGTTCGCTGTGATCACGCGATGCGTGCGGCTCCTCGACGGTGACGGCAACGCCGCTGGCCAACCCGGCCAGCAGCAACGCCCCCTTCACTTGCGCACTCGCGTGCGCATTGATGTGATGCACGGCGCGCAAGGCGGCGCCCTGCACACGCATCGGGAGTCCTTCGTGCCCCGGTGCCCCCTCGAAGGTGATTGTCGCTCCCATCTCGACAAGCGGGCCGGCGATTCGGCGCATCGGACGGCGACTGAGACTGGCATCCCCTTCGAAACGCGCTTGCCGTCCGACCAGACCAGCAATCAGGCCGGCGAGCAGCCGCGTCGTGGTCCCGCTGTTGGCACAGTCGAGCGCCCCTTCCGGCGAATGCAGCGCGCCGACGCCACGACCACGCACCACGATCTCCTCGGCAAGCGCGGGGATATCGACCCCCATCGCCCGGAGTGCCGACGCGGTCGCATGGACATCGGCCGACTCGAGGAGCCCGGTGATGCGCGACGGGCCATCGGCGAGCGCCGCGAAAATGAGAGCTCGATGGCTGATCGACTTATCGCCGGGAACGCGAAGGCGCCCCTGCACCGCAAGCCGGCTGTGCACCGTCACCGCAGCCAGGCCTCGAGCGCCGTGGCCGCGTCCGTCCGGTCGTCGCGATACTTGACGATGACCGGCGTTTGCAGCGATAAGCCCTGCGCTTCGCCGAAGGTCGAAGTGACCTTGCGCGCGCCCGGGACCACCACGGCTCCCTCGGGGATGATGAGGGGCGAGTCGGCGGTTGCGCGATGCACCGTCTCCTTCACGAGGTCATAGACTGGCGTCCCCCGTGTGAGGATGACCCCGGCGCCCAGCACGGCCTTCTGCCGCACGACGGTGCCCTCGTAGACGCCGCAGTTCCCGCCGACGATGACGTCGTCCTCAATGATGACCGGCGACGCATTGATGGGCTCGAGCACCCCACCGATTTGTGCGGCGGCACTCAGATGCACCCGCTCGCCGATCTGGGCGCAGCTGCCAACCAGCGCGTGCGAATCGACCATGGTGCCGCGTCCAACATAGGCCCCGACGTTGATGTACATCGGCGGCATGCACACCACGTTCGGCGCGAGATACGCGCCGCGACGCACCGTGGACCCGCCAGGCACGATGCGCACCTGAT
>Ga0315902_10008916_pt1 | contig 13506 bp, 9 predicted proteins | sample LakEriMetagenome_9_FD_203523 | JGI IMG/M metagenome (GOLD analysis project Ga0315902, IMG submission 203523) | Freshwater fungal communities from buoy surface, Lake Erie, Ohio, United States - Buoy 12 MA117 | ecosystem: Environmental > Aquatic > Freshwater > Lake > Lake biofilm | place: USA... | reverse complement strand
GAAAATCTCACAACGCTTGTAACAGAAGCTTTTCGCGGGATCATTCCAAAGCTAGATTCACTAAGTAATGTTGGGAAGCTGGAGTGGGGTGCTTATAAGAATACAACCGTATATCATATCTTAAAAAAATCAATGATGCCATTCTCCCGTGAAGGATTGCAAATTGGAGGAGGACAGCATATTGTCAACGCCACCCAGCACAGCCATGGTGCAAGCTGGAGAATGGTTGTGGAAATGGGACCCGAGACACAGGCTTTTGTAGTTTATCCGGGCGGACAAAGCGGTAATCCCGGCAGTAAGTATTATGATCAGTTTATCAATACCTGGGCAGCAGGAGATTATTATCGAGTATGGGTGTATAAAAAAGGAGATGAAACACATCCGCGTGTAAGGTGGAAAATGGAATTTTTGCCAACTAACAACTAACAACTAACAACTAACAACTAATAACATTTATGAAATTCTTCTCTGTTATTATCATCACTGCTTTGCTGAGTTTTGCAGCAGGTTTTGTTTTTCCATGGTGGGCGATTGCTCTTGTTGCATTTATTGTTACATTACTTGTGCCACAAAAACCGGGTTTTGCGTTTTTAAGTGCTTTTCTGGCCTTGGTTATATTGTGGGGTGGCCTTGCTTCTTATATTGATGTGAAGAATAAGCACATACTAGCGGGTAAGCTCGCGGATTTGTTTTTTGGGAAACCTTCTCACTATTTTCTTATTTTATTGACTTCTTTAACAGGCGGACTCGTTGCAGGGTTTTCTGCTTTAACAGCTTCCCTTATTCGTGCTAAAAAAAATAATGCCTGATCTTTTTATAGCCATGAGAAACATTTTCTTCTTTGTAGCAATGCTTTGTGCATTTGTACAACTTTCTTTTTCACAGACACTTTCAGGTGTTGTGAAAGATAGTTCAGGCAATCCTATCCCTTACTGTGGTATCAGTGTAAAAGGAATAGGAGTCAGCACGAGTTCAAATCAAAATGGTCGTTATTCGCTTTCGCTAAATGAGGGCACTTATATTATTGTTTGCCGTCATGTGGGTTTTGCAAAGCTGGAGAAAAAAGTTATAGTTTCTAAAGGTAATAATGAACTTGATTTTGTTTTGATGTCTCAGGATGTTGTGATGGATGAAGTAGTAGTAAAAGCAGGTAGTGAGGATCCTGCTTATGCTATTATACGTAAAGCAATCAAAAAACGCGTAGAACATTTAAAAGATTTACGTGCTTATCAGTGTGAGGTGTACAGCAAGGGTGTTATGAATCTTCGTGATTTTCCCAATGCTTTTATGGGTCAAAAAGTAGATTTTGAAGACGGAGATACGAGTAAGAGAAAAATGATTTATTTGTCAGAATCTGTTTCCCGTTTGTCTGTTGGCGGTCAGAACAAAGTTAAAACTGAAGTGATTAGTACAAGAGTTAGCGGACGTAGTGGTGATTTTGGTTTTGCAGGTGCAAGGTTTATTTCTTTTTATGAAAACAATGTACGTATCAGCAATACGATAAACCCCAGAGGCTTTGTTTCACCAATTGCAGATCAGGCATTACAGTTTTATAAGTACAAATGGGAGGGAATGTTTCTTGAAGATGGCAAATGGGTTAATCAGATACGTGTTACACCAAAGCGATTGTATGAACCATGTTTCAGCGGAATGATACAGATTGTGGAAAACGACTGGGCCATCCACAGCCTGCAATTGAAGTTGGTGAAACAGAATCAAATGTCGACGGTTGATACCCTTGTTGTTGAGCAATTGTTTCAGTCGATGGGTAATGATTTCTGGCTGATGCAAAACCAGGTTTTATATCCTGCAGTAAAGTTTTTTGGCTTTGATGCATTTGGCAGTTTCGCAAATGTATACCGCGACTTCAAACTCAACCCGGTTTATCCGAAAGGTTTTTTTGACAATACTGTTTTGCGTTATGAAGAAGGCAGCAATAAAAAGGAGAAAAACTATTGGGACAGTATTCGACCTGTTCAACTGGCTGAAGCGGAGAAAGCGGATTACATCAAAAAAGACAGCCTGGAACAACTAAGAAAAGATCCTGCTTATCTCGATTCTCTTGACCGTATCAGAAATAAAATTAAGCTTACCGATATTTTAATCGGAGGAAAAACATTCAGCAAACAAAAAAAGGAGTCATCGTTCACCATCCCTTCTCTGATTCAGGCAGCCGGGTTTAATCCCGCTGAAGGTTTAGTTTTGGATTTTCCCTTCACCTATTCAAAATCATTTTCTGAACGCAAAAGATTAGTTCTTACACCTCACCTGAGGTATGGTTTCAGCAGCAGAAAATTTTTTGGATGGGGAACAGTACGATATACTACAGGACATAAATACCGTACCGTTGTATCGCTATCAGGAGGACGCAGGGTTTTTCAGTTTAATCTGGATAACCCGATCGAGCCATTTCAGAATACGGTGTCTGCATTATGGTACAAGAATAATTTCATGAAGATTTATGCTTCTGACTATGCAAGAATCCGTGTGAGTAAAACATTTGCCAAGGGTGTTTCCTTGTCGATACAGGCTTTATTTGAAGAACGCAGTCCGATGGACAACAAAACAGATTTTTCATGGACAACCAAAAAGCAGCGTCCATATTTTCCCAATTATCCTACCGAACTGGGCAACGCGAATTTTACTCTACATCGAGCAATGATATTTTCAACTCAATTACGATTTCAGCCGGGAGCGAGATACATTGAATTTCCGGACAGGATCATTAATATTGGTTCTAAGTGGCCTGTTTTTACCGCAGGTTATACCAATGGTGTAAAAGGTCTTTTTGGAAGTGATGTGGATTATGCAAAGTGGAATATTTCTGTGAATGACGATATTAACTTTAAACTTGGAGGTCGATTGTTTTATCGACTTCAAACCGGAGGATTTTTTAATGACAGACGAGTAGAGTGGCAGGACCTCAATCATTTCGCCGGCAATCGTTTGATACGTGCTACAGATTTTCTTTCTGCTTTTCAGCTTCCAATGTACTATCGCTTCAGTAATAGCGATCGTCAATACGGACTGCTTTTTGCGGAGCATCATTTTAACGGGTTTCTTACCAATAAAATACCTGTGATTAAGAAACTGAACTGGCATCTCGTAGGAGGAATTAGTTCACTTTGGCTGAAAGCCGGTCAATATATGGAATGGCATGCCGGACTTGAAAATATTTTCAGGGTTTTAAGGGTTGATGTTGTAAAAGGGTATTACAAAGGAGTGGGAGAGAAACTTGAATACAGAATCAGTACAAATGTGTCGATTGGGGCTTCCGGAGATGACTGATTTATAAATGATCTTTCTATCTTTGAAATATAATAAGAATTTGGGTCAGCCTGTAACTGATCCTTGATTCCAATGGTTTCATTGTCTGTTTTTAACAAAAGCAGATACAAATTCAAATGTATGGCACATCTTCACAACAGGGTGTCGCGAAAGGAGCTGAAAGAAAAAATGCTTCGCGATACTACACCTAGGGTTACGGTTTCCTTCTATAATTATATACCGATAAAAGACCCCGATATTTTCAGGAATGATTTTTATCTCAATTTAAAATCTCTTGGTGCACTTGGCCGCATTTATATTGCTGCAGAAGGGATCAATGCGCAGATGAATGTGCCAAAAGATCAGTTTGAAGCATTTAAGGATTATCTCTATTCTATACCGGGGTTTGAAGAGTTGCGATTAAATACAGCGGTGGAAGAAAAAGGGAGTAGTTTTTTTGTACTGGACGTGAAAGTCAGAAATAAAATTGTAGCTGATGGTATAGAAGATCCTGATTTCAGCATGGAGCGGAAAGGCAAATATGTGAATGCGCGGGAATTCAATGAAATGACAAATGACTCTGATACGATTGTGATTGATATGCGTAATCACTATGAATATGAAGTTGGGCATTTCGACAAAGCCATAGAAATACCCAGTGATACTTTCAGGGAACAATTGCCAATGGCAGCAGATATGATGAAAGATGCGGCTGACAAAAACATTATTATGTATTGCACAGGAGGCATCCGTTGTGAAAAAGCTAGTGCTTATATGCTCCACAAAGGGTTTAAAAATGTATATCACCTGGAAGGAGGGATAATTCATTATGCCAACCAGGTGAAAGAGCAGAAGTTGCCGAATAAATTCATAGGAAAAAATTTTGTGTTTGATGACCGTCTGGGAGAGCGTATTACTGATGATGTGATAGCGAATTGTCATCAGTGTGGTGCCAAATGCGACACACATGTTAATTGTGCCAACGATGCCTGTCATCTACTGTTTATTCAGTGTGAATCTTGCCAAAAGGAGATGGAGGGATGTTGCACAGACGAATGCAAATCGTTTCTTCATCTGCCGGCAGAAGAGCAAAAGGTCCTGAGAAAAGGAGAAGATAAAGGCCGAAATATTTTTAACAAGTCGAAGGAACGAATCAGACCTATTTTGAGAAAAGATTAATATTGCATGTTTAAAAGTTAAAACCAAGAACCAATAACCAATAACCAATAACCAACAACTATGACCAGATATTTATTCATTGCCTTTCTTTTTCTTTTCAGCGGTTGTTTGAAAGATGAACAGGATTGCGGAGAAGCCGGTACAACAGTAGCACCACAAAATGAAGCGCAAAGGGTATTGAATTATTTAAACACTAACCCGGATGCCGCAGCTGTGCAGTTAGAAAATTCAGGGTTATATTACTCAATTTCCCAGCCGGGAAATTCCCGAAAGCCCGGACTATGCAATGTGGTAAGTATAAAATATGTTGGCCGTCTTGAAAACGGAAATGTTTTTGACCAGTCATCAGGTACAACACCAATATCATTTACGTTAGGCGGTTTGATAGAAGGGTGGAAAAGAGCGTTACCATTGCTTGGTGAAGGAGGTAAAATGAAATTATATATTCCTCCTGCTTTGGGATATGGCGCTCAGGGATTAATTAATCCCAATACCGGCAATGTTATTATACCTGCTAATGAAATCATCATCTTTGATATTGAATTGGTTTCATTTCGTTAAGCCCGAATGGCTGTAAATTTGTAAAAATTCATTGCTTGCCATACGAACCTATTTCAGTATTTGATATTTTCAAAATCGGAGTTGGACCTTCCAGCAGCCATACACTTGGTCCATGGAAAGCAGCCTTACGTCTCATTGATTTAATTAAAAATAAAGAATCACTTCATTCTGTTATCTCCCTTCGTGTTTTACTTTATGGCTCGCTTGCAAAAACAGGCAAAGGTCATGGTACAGATGTCGCCTTGATGCTGGGTTTGTCGGGTGAAGAACCCGAATTGTTTGATACGGCTTTTATTGATGCAAAAATCACCGATATCAACAATATGAATCGGTTAACTCTTGGCGGTTTGCATGAGATTCAGTTTAATCCGAAGGAAGATATTGATTTCCTTATGACTGAGAGTCTTCCTTTTCATCCGAATGCACTTACTTTTCTTGTTTCATTTACCGGCGATATAAATCAATCTTTTACTTTTTATTCGATAGGAGGAGGTTTTATTGTAATGGAAGGAGATAAGCCTACCGATGGTTTGCAGAAGCAGTTAAGTTTTCCGATAGACTCTGCAGATGAATTATTGCACTGGTGTATGAAAACTGGTTTAAATGTAAGTGAGATAGTGATGGAGAATGAACTTGCCTGGAGAACAGCTGATGAAATCAGAGAGGGCTTAGACCGTATATGGCATGTAATGAAGGAATGTGTATTTAAAGGATGTCATACTGAAGGATTTTTACCGGGAGGATTAGAGGTGAAACGAAGGGCTTCAGGTTTGAATAAGAAGTTGATTGCAGGAAGAGCATATCAGGATCATGCTACCTGGTTGAATGCGATAGCAGAAGGAGGAGCTGATTTTCAGTATATACTTGATTGGGTAAGCTGTTTTGCATTGGCCGTAAATGAGGAGAATGCATCTTTGGGTAGAGTTGTAACTGCCCCCACCAATGGAGCTGCCGGGGTTGTACCTGCCGTTTTACATTACCTTATTAGTTTCTGCGGAGGTTATAGTCGCGACCGTGTTCATTCATTTCTGCTTACTGCAGCTGAAATCGGGAGTATTTTTAAAAAGGGTGCCACACTTTCTGCAGCAATGGGAGGTTGTCAGGCCGAGATAGGAGTATCAAGTGCGATGGCAGCTGCGGCTTTAACGGGATGCCTGGGTGGTACTCAGCGTCAGGTGCTGATGGCAGCTGAAATTGCGATGGAACATCATCTTGGATTGACCTGTGATCCTATTGCCGGTTTGGTTCAGATACCCTGCATTGAAAGAAACACAATGGGAGCAATTAAAGCTATAACCGCAAGCCGATTGGCTTTGCAAAGTGCACCTGATTATGCTAAGGTTTCACTTGATGCAGTTGTGAAAACAATGTGGCAAACGGCTCAGGATATGAGTCATAAATACAAGGAAACTGCAGAGGGAGGGCTCGCTTTGCAGATACCACTTTCACTCAGCGAATGTTAAAATACTTTTAAGGAAAGGGTAAAAAAGGCGGATAATAGGTAGGAATTTCAGTTCTTTGCACCACTCGTTAAGGTCATACGTCAACAACCTGCGTTTTGACATGTTAACATTCTTTTACAAATTTGTATAAATGGCGGATCATTCAACAGGCAAGAGGCAGGTAAAAAACCCGGTTAGCAGGCTTTTCGAGGTACTTCGCCTTGAAAGAAAGGACGTTGGGTCCATTTATTTTTTTGCGATACTGGCCGGTTTGCTTCAGCTCTCAATTCCACTTGGTATTCAGGCGGTTATAAATTTTGTACTTGCCGGGGCGATCTCAACTTCCATGGTCGTATTGATAGTGATGATAGTGCTGGCGGTCTTTTTTTCAGGCCTTCTACAGGTGAGTCAGATGAAGGTTATTGAAAAAATTCAGCAGCGCATTTTTGCCCGTTATTCCTTTGAGTTTGCCTGGAGAGTGCCACGATTAGATGTTCAGAAAGTGGATGGATACTATATGCCTGAAATGATGAACCGCTTTTTTGACACAGTTGCGCTGCAAAAGGGTCTAAGCAGGTTGTTGCTTGATATTCCTACAGCAACGATTCAGGTCTTATTCGGATTGATATTGCTTTCTCTTTATTCCAATATTTTTATCATTTTCAGCATCATCGTATTGCTGATTATTTATCTGATTTTATATTCAACCGGCGCAAGAGGGCTTAGAACAAGTCTGGAAGAAAGTGACTATAAATACGGAGTTGCAGCTTGGCTGGAAGAAGTGGCACGTGTTTTCAAATCATTTCGTTTTTCTCGTTTATCTAATTTGCCTGTTGAAAAAACAGATAAGCTTGTTACAGGATATCTAGATGCCAGAACCCGTCACTTTAAGATATTGGTGATGCAATACTGGGCTCTGATTGTTTTTAAAATTTTAATCACGGCCGGGATGTTGGTTGTTGGTGGAGTGTTGCTGGTGCAAAATCAAATCAACATAGGTCAGTTTGTTGCTTCTGAAATTGTGATCCTTACTGTTTTAGGCTCTGTCGAAAAACTTATTCAGAGTCTTGATAAAGTATATGATGTACTTACCAGCGTTGAGAAACTAGGCAAAGTACTTGATAAGCCAATTGAACAGGATGGTACACTGGCTCTCACAGATGGAACTAGCGGTCTTTCTGTTTCAATAAGTCATCTGAATTTTGGTTATAATGAAGATGTTTCAATACTGAAAAATGTGTCTCTGGATGTGAAGTCAGGACAAAAAATCTGCATCATGGGAGCCGGAGGTTCAGGTAAGTCATCCTTATTGCGCACCTTAACAGGCTCTTATCTTCATTTTGATGGAAGTATTTGTATAAACGGAATACCCATCGGCAACTATGACCATGATTCGTTAAGATCTACTACGGGCATTCTTTTTCATCAGCAGGATATCTTTCAGGGAACCCTGATGGAAAATATTTCTCTGGGTGATAAAACAGTAACTGCGGAAAGTATTTTCTTGCTGGCACAGAAAATCGGTCTGGAGTCTTTTATTACTTCTTTAAAAGAGGGTTTCGATACAGAAATTGATCCGGCGGGAAAACGTTTAAGTGGAGGTATCATCAGAAAAATCTTGTTGCTCAGAGCACTTCTCTCTCAGCCAAGGTTACTTCTTCTAGAAGAGCCATGGCAAGGTTTTGATGAAGCAAGCCAAAGGCAAATTATTCGTTATATCCTGAAAGATTTAAGTGAAGCCACAGCAATTATCGCATCCAATGACGAACAGTTTGCCAAACAATGCGATCTTGTTGTGTTGATGCAAGACGGAGAAATTATAAAGCAAGGAAAACCAACTGAAGTTTTATCTTATTAGTTATGCCGACAGAACTTCAACATATTGATATAGAATCGCGGACAGGCGTCAGACTCGAAGCCTATCAGCATATCTATCAGAATTACCGCACCAGCAGGATACGTCGTATTTTCTGGTATGTGATTATTTCGTTTATTATTCTTTTGTTTATTCCCTGGACACAGAATATTCGCAGCGAAGGTTCTGTAACCACTTTACGCCAGGAGCAAAGACCTCAACAGATCAATACCATTCTACCGGGTCGTATAGTGAAATGGTGGGTGAAAGAAGGGGATATGGTAAAAAAAGGAGATACCATTCTTCAACTCGCGGAGGTGAAAGATGATTACCTCGATCCGAATTTACTTCAAAGAACACAGCAGCAAATAGATGCTGAAAATCTCGGCATTACATTTAATGAAGGAAAGGTTACAACCACCCAGCAGCAGATGACTGCACTTGAAACCGAGAGGGATTTAAAATTGAGTTCGATTGACAATAAGATCGTTCAGGTAAGAAGGAAAGTTCAGAGCGATAGTATGAAAGTACTAGCCGCATCCAATGAAATGAATGTGGCGGAACGCCAGATGGACGGAGCTACCAATATGTACGAAAAAGGAGTGATTCCTCTTACCGAATATGAACGTCGTAAAGTGCAGTACCAGAATGTAAACGCAAAATTGGTTAATGCCCAGAATGATTACAACAACAGCAAGCAGGATCTTCTGATATTACAACTTGAAAGAAGTGCTGCTGTTCAGGAGTATGCAGAAAAAATAGCAAAAGCACAGGGAGACATGTTTTTGTCGCAGTCAAAAATTGCAGAGTCTCAGGGAAAAGTTTTTAAACTACAGAATCAGTTTGATAATTACCGGATCAGAAGCGGTCAGTATTATCTGCTTGCACCACAGGATGGGCAAGTGATCAAGGTGAAGCGGGCAGGTATCAATGAAATTGTGAAAGACGGTGAAATGATTGCAGAAGTAGTACCGAAAGAATACCAGCTCGCTGCCGAAATCTGGGTACGTCCGATGGACCTTCAATTGCTTCACAATGGTCAGGAAATAAGGTTTATGTTTGATGGTTTTCCTGCAATTGTTTTTTCAGGATGGCCTTCCACTTCTTACGGTACTTTCTCAGGTAAAGTTTTTGCCATCGAAAGCAATGTAAGCAACAATGGTCTCTTCAGAGTACTGGTAGCAGAAAACAAAGCTTATCGTCCATGGCCCAAAGAGTTAAAAATTGGAACAGGTGCAGTGAGTTTTGCATTGTTAAAGGATGTTCCAATCTGGTATGAGCTTTGGCGTCAGATCAATGGTTTCCCTCCCGATTTTTATAAAAGCCAGAAAGGAAATGATGACAAAGACAAAACAGAAAACAAACATAAATATTAAGGGATGTTCCATAGCGTTTATGTAAAATATTTCTGTCTTTTTGTTTTAATACTGCTGTATTCATCCGTTATTCAGTCTCAGGATCAGTCTAAAGTTTTAAGTGAGGCAGATTTTTTAACAGCTGTTCGCCAATACCATCCCGTTGCAAAGCAAGGCGGATTGCTGATGGATGCAGCCAAAGCTAATCTCATGTCGGCAAGAGGGGCTTTTGATCCTTTCTTTATGCACGAGACAAATGAAAAAACATTTGATGCCAAAAACTATTTCAATTATGTACGTTCCGAACTCGTTTTACCTACCTGGTTCGGGATAGAAGGCTATGCCGGGTTTGAAAGCAATGGCGGACAGTTTATTAATACTGAATTAACATCGGGCAGAAGCAGTTATGCCGGTATCAGCATTCCACTTTTAAAAGACCTTTTACTTGATTCTAGAAGGGCCACACTTAATCAATCAAAACTTTTTGTAAGGCAATCGCAAGCTGAACAAAGGATGCTTGTGAATGATTTACTTCGTGATGCATCATTCTCATACTGGAACTGGGTTCGTGATTATCAGGTTGTTCGGGTGATTGAGGATGTGTTAAAAGTGAATCTGCAACGATATGAATTAATTAAGATTTCATTTGAGCAAGGAGATCGCGCTTCTGTGGATACGACGGAGGCACTTGCGCAGCTTCAAAGTTTTCAGCAATTAAGGGCAGAAGCTCTATTGAAATACCAGAAATCTTCATTGGAGCTTTCCAATTTTTTATGGCTGCCTGATAACCAGCCTGCATACCTGGCAGATCAGACAATGCCGGATACATCTCAGTTTCTTCTTTCTTTCAATACAGATAACATACCACCACTAACTGAATGGGTAAACACACGTATCACTACCCATCCTAAATTAGAACAAATTGAATGGAAACTTGCTTCACTAAATGTTGAGCGTCGTTTGAAATTTCAATCGCTTTTACCTAAAGCAGATTTTAAATATCAGTTTCTGCAAAGGGGCTATGAGCCATGGAAAGGAATAGGGTTCAATTTTTTTGAAAACAATTTTAAATACGGCCTTAGCTTATCTATGCCCATACCCAACAGAAAAGGGTGGGGTGATTATCGCAGTGCTAAAATCAAAATAAGATCGACTGAACTTGAGCAGAATTTTACAAAACTGAATATAGAAAACAAAATCAGGTATCATTATACTGAAGTGCAAAACCTCAGAGAGCAGGTAGAAATTTTTGAACGTGCTTATCGTAATTATATGGTTCTGCTTGATGCTGAAAAGCTTCGGTTCTCATTGGGTGAAACAACGCTATTCCTTCTTAATACACGTGAGAACAAAGCACTTGAAACACTTCAAAAATTACTGGAGCTGAGAGCGAAAGCATTCCAGTCTGTTGTTTCTCTGAATTGGGCAGCAGGGCAGTTGAGGTGATTGGAAGGTTATTAGTTGTTGGTTATTAGTTATTACTTATTACTTATCAGTTGGCGGTTATCGGTTTGTTTTATTATTTTAAAAGTCGCTGTACTTTTGAATTGATTCTTCAATTTTTGCAATCATGTCTTCTTCTGAAAGTGTTTCAGGATTAAATTTATTACCAATAACCTTTTCGTATAATTCGATGTATCGTTTCGAGATGGTTGCAACCCATTCGTCTGTCATCTCCGGAACAACCTGTCCTTCCTTGCCCATAAAATTATTCGCGATTAGCCATTCTCTTACGAATTCTTTACTTAACTGCTGTTGCTTTTCACCTTTACGCTGTTTTTCTTCAAAACCTTCTGCATAAAAATATCTGGAGCTGTCGGGTGTATGCACTTCATCCATCAGCATAATTTTTCCGTCATGTTTCCCAAATTCATATTTAGTATCAGCAAGAATTAATCCTTGCTTTGCGGCAATTTCTTTTCCTCTTTGAAACAATGCCAGCGCATAATGACATAACTGTTCCCATTCTTCTGCGTTGCAAATACCTCGCTTAATAATTTCTTCCGGAGTGATATCCTCATCATGACCGGCTTCAGCTTTGGTGGAAGGTGTAATGATGGGTTCGGGGAAGAAATCATTTTCCTTTAAGCCGTCAGCCATTACTGCACCACATAATATTCGGGTGCCTGAAGCATAAGTGCGCCATGCATGACCAACCAGATTTCCTCGAACCACCATTTCGAGTTTAAATGGTTCGCAACTAATACCAACAGAGGCATTGGGTGCAGGAACATCTTTTAACCAATTCGGACAAATATCAGCGGTTGCCCTTAGCATGTAAGCCGCAATTTGATTCAGTACCTGACCTTTAAAAGGGATAGGCCGCGGTAAAATAACGTCAAATGCCGAAATACGGTCAGAAGCAATCAACACAATACATTGATCTCCAATAGTATATACATCTCTTACTTTGCCTTTATAGTAGGATTTTTGCCCTTTAAAACTTATGCTCATTTGTCAAAATTCTGTGTTTTGTGCGGTTTTTAGCCATTATTCCTCATGTGTGTGATAATTAATGGCAGATATTATTGGCAAAAATCAATAGAATATCTATTTTGTAACCGAATTCTAAACAAAAATTTTCTATTTATGAGAAAAAGCATTCGATTGCTTGCCGGATGGCTGTTTGCCGTCCTGCTTACAACTTCCGCATCTGCACAGGTTTCAACCATTAAAGGAAAAATTAATGCAGCTGATGGAGCGAAAGAAAGTCTCGCAGCCGTTTCTGTTATCGTTAAAGGATCCACAACCGGAGCCTACACCGATAAAAACGGTGAGTTTTCTTTAACCGGAAATTTCAAATACCCAATCACACTGGTTATCACAGGTGTAGGGTACGAAACCAAAGAAGTGAATGTGGATGCAGCCACACAGTCTTTGGCCATCGACCTGAAATCTTCTGCTGTTCTTGGTCAGGAGATTGTGATTTCAGCAACCAGGGTTGCTACACGTATTCTAGAATCTCCCGTAAGTATTGAAAGAGTGAATGCCGCAGCCATACAGAATGCGCCTGCCTCTTCTTACTATGATGTGGTAACCAATATGAAAGGGGTAGACATGATGGCTTCTTCTCTTACTTTTAAAACTCCGACAACACGTGGTTTCCTCGGAAGCGGTAATACGCGTTTCAACCAGATCGTTGACGGAATGGACAACCAGGCACCCGGACTAAATTTCTCTGTTGGTAGCATCATCGGTTTATCTGAACTTGATGTTGAGAATATGGAATTGCTTCCCGGTGCATCGTCTGCCTTATATGGTCCCGGTGGTATGAACGGCACACTCATCATCAACAGTAAAAGTCCGTTTAAACATCAGGGACTTTCATTCCATGTAAAGCAGGGGCTGATGCATACGGATGAACGTTTCCGTGATGCGTCTCCTTATTTTAACTGGGGTGTTCGCTGGGCTCAAAAAATTTCTGAGAAATTCGCTTTCAAAATTACCAGTGAGCTTGTACAGGCGAAAGACTGGAGAGCAGCAGATTACCGCAATTATAACCGTGCAACAAGAGAGCTGATTGCCGGCGACAGAAACCTGCCTAATTATGATGGTGTGAATGTTTACGGCGATGAAAACCAAATCAACATACGCCCCATCTTTAATAATTTCTCAGCTATTCCTGGATATCAAACATTAGTTTCTTCGCTTCCATCTCAAATGTTTGTTACACGTACAGGTTATCGCGAAGATCAGTTGATTGATCCCAATACCGTAAACTTCAAAATCGGCGGTTCACTTAACTATAAAATTACAAACAAGCTGGAAGCAATTCTGAGTGGTTTCTGGGGAACCGGTAATACCGTTTATACAGGAAGCGATCGTTACAGTCTTGTAAATCTGAGAA
>Ga0315902_10008914_pt1 | contig 13507 bp, 11 predicted proteins | sample LakEriMetagenome_9_FD_203523 | JGI IMG/M metagenome (GOLD analysis project Ga0315902, IMG submission 203523) | Freshwater fungal communities from buoy surface, Lake Erie, Ohio, United States - Buoy 12 MA117 | ecosystem: Environmental > Aquatic > Freshwater > Lake > Lake biofilm | place: USA... | reverse complement strand
GAAACAGTAATGATCGAATGCGGCAGGATAAAAATAAAATAGGCATAAGAGTATGGAGTAAAACCAACTCCCGTTGTGACCCCTTCAATCTTCGCTTGTACCGCCGCCGAAGTGGCAACTTTAACGATTATTAAGTAGCCAATCTGATTTATGAGTACGAAAAGTAGCGTCCAGCCCCCTAAGCGGAAAGATTTTCCAAGGTTGGAATTACGCCAATCAAATCGGAGTGCGAGTTTTAAACCAGAGTTCTTAACTACTGGTATCAATACAAGCGCTTGAACGACAAAGCCCACCGTTGTTCCGATACCCAGTAACGCACTCTGACCAGAGGTTATGGTTGCAGCGGTGATATCAGGCGCGATGCGCAAGAAAATTAACAAAACAGCGATTCCAACTAAGTTATTGAGCACTGGCGCCCACATCATGGGGCCAAATTTTCCGCGCGCATTTCCAATCTGAGAAAGAATGACAAATATTCCCATCATCAGAATCTGCGGTAAGCAATAGCGCATAAAGGTAATCGTGAGTGAGCGCTCTGTTTCAAACCCAGGTAAAGAGAATTTAGGGGCATAGATTCGAGTGATAAGCGGGGCTAGAACCATACCGAGGGCCGTGATAAACATAAGAAGCGAAGCAACAGAGGTGAGTAGGCGCGATGCGAATGCTGAACCCCCATCATCATCTTCCCGCATAGATCGGACTAATTGCGGAACGAAAACTGCATTAAGCGCACCGCCGGCGAGCAAAATGTAGAGAATTGTGGGAATGGTATTTGCAACATTGAAGGTATCTGCAAAGAGTGCCGTTCCAAGAGCTGCAACGGTAAGTAAGTTTCGTATTAAACCTGTGAAACGAGAGACGACAGTGCCTGCGGCCATGATTGCGGAAGATTTGATGAAGTCTGAATTATCTTCGCTCATCAATTCCTCCTAGCTCTTTCGACTGACTCTGATAACTCTGATCCGACTTTCTTCGCGCGCGGCGATAAATCTGAATTCCACTAGCTCCTACGAGAAGTATTCCAGCACCAACCATCACCCAAGTGATGACAGGGCCAATCATCGAGATAGTGAACTGAAGCGAACTAGATTCACCATAACGTGCACCATTAATTGTTTCTAGTCTGGCTTCAACACGTACTTTTCCATTTGCAACTGCTTTTCCAGTTATGAGTACTTGCTTTCGAGAATTCTCGTCGAGTATTACGCGTTTTGCGGTATCAATAACGATTCGCGCATTCTCAGCGTGCAGAATGAGGACTACCTCGGCCGGCGCCGCGAACTCATTGACGATGGTGATGGGGATTTCTTCGTTTGTCGATGTGAGTGTGTATGTGCCCGGCAGTACTTTAACTTTCCTTTCAAGCCGATCGACGGTTCCGTTGAGAGAGATCGCCAGGTATTGCACTTGTTTCTGCGAAAGTTCGGGGTTTAAAAGCGCATTGCTCCGAAGGGCTACCTCTGAGACTTCAGTATCTGCGGTAATTGTTCCGATTTTATTTAACGTCTTATTAAGTACCGAGAAAGAGTTTTTTGCGCGACCCGAGAGCTCCTTTTTACTCAACGAAAGAGCATCTGGTAGACCAGCTGAGACTGGAATATCGAGCGCACGAGCAAGGCGCAGGGCGCTAATGCTTTGAATTTGGGCTAGTTCTGCATCAGAAATCTTCTTGCGCGCTGTTAGATCTGGTGATCCATACGGTAACGCGTGAACTTGGCCATCACCTATTGATGTACGTAGTAACGCCAAGAAAGCTTTTGCTGATTCAACAGATTGTCCTTCGTTATTAGGTAGCACGGTGTAGCCATCGCTCATGTCAATAATCTCTTCGATTAGTTGGGGATCGATAACCCAGAGCCCGTTCTTTGGAGCATCGCTTACTTGTTGATAAAGCTCACCAAAGTATGAGACTGATTCACCGAGAGTGTCATCAGTGAATTTTCCATTGACTTCACGGTGATAAATATCTGAGAGTACGATTATGGGCGGAGTAGTGGCGCCGGCACTCAAACTCATTAACTGTGTTTGTAAGAATAAGAGAGCGAGGATTGCGAACGCAGTGAACTTTCGCTTCATGCGCGTAAGTCTCCAGAGCGCTGAATTAACTTTCGTTCGTCCGGGTAGGCCAGCGTTTTAGCAATGTCATCGAGTGGAAACCACTGCACAGCATCAACTTCTGTAACTTGTGGTTCTAACGTTCCAGATAATTCGGTGAAGAGAAAGTGATGAACGGTCTTATGGATTCGCTTACCTTCAGCCATAAACCAGAAATCGATTACGCCAAGCGAGCGCGTGATAGAACTTTTGATTCCAGTCTCTTCAAGTACTTCGCGGAGCGCAGCATCTTCTGGACTCTCTCCTGCTTCGATATGCCCTTTAGGCAGCGACCAGAGCATTCGACCGCGTTTATCAATTCTTCCGATCAGCAATCCTTGTTCGCCACTTTTATCAACGACTAGACCACCGGCACTGACCTCTTCCACTCGCTTGCCCGGATTTGAGTTTTTGTTGACACGCTTCTTCGGAGGATTAGCTTTCGCGCCTGGTCGATTGGGTCCAGATTTTTTTCCAGCGCGCGGCCGTTTGGAGCGGGGCTTGCGAGCAGCCGCAATAACTGAAGGGTTAGGCGAGGAGGGCGAAGCGGTTGGTGCAATAAAAACCGGCTCGAGCCCGCCCTCACCCGAGGTCCGGGACATACCCCTACCTTACCCGCGTACCCTTGCTACTTATGAGTGCAATTTCGCCAGAACAGGCAAAAGCGGCCGCGAACCTCATCACACTCCCCAAGGCCGCTGCTGAATTGGCGCGCGCATTCCGCCTTGCGGGCTTTCGGTTAGCTCTAGTGGGTGGCCCGGTTCGCGATGCCCTCTTAGGGCGCAATGGAAATGATCTTGATTTCACCACTGATGCACGACCTGAAGAATCAATGAAAATTCTTAAAGGGTGGACTGATGCGACGTGGGATACCGGTATTGCATATGGAACGGTTGCTGGCAAGAAAGGTGATGTGACTGCCGAGATCACCACCTTTCGAAAAGATTCATATTCAGAGAAAAGTAGAAAACCCGAAGTTGAATATGGCGATAGCCTCGAGGGAGATTTGCGGCGACGTGATTTCACCGTCAATGCCATGGCGCTTGAAATATGTGATTCGGAGAATATCTTTGTCGATCCCTTTGGTGGATTACAGGATCTTGTTGCTAAACAGATACGGACACCAATCTCTGCCGAAGAATTATTCTCTGAAGATCCATTACGAATGATGCGCGCAGCACGTTTTGCAGCGCAACTAGGTTTTAATGTCGATAACGAAGTTATTAAAGCTATAACAGCGATGAAAGAACGCTTGACGATTGTCTCCGCCGAACGGATTCGGGAAGAGTTCGTGAAAACTTTGATGTCAGCAGATCCACGTCGCGGTTTAATCTTGATGGTGGAAACTGGGCTATGTGAGTATTTCTTACCAGAGCTACCAATGCTTCGACTTGAGATTGATGAACATCACCGCCATAAAGATGTTTATGAGCATTCTTTGATTGTTTTGGAACAGGCAATTGAGATGGAAACACGTCTTGGTGGGCCAAACCTGACCATCCGCCTTGCAGCGCTATTGCACGATATCGGTAAACCTAAAACTCGAGCACTTATCGAAGGCGGCGGCGTTTCTTTTCATCACCATGAAGTAGTCGGTTCGAAAATGACGAAGAAGCGATTAAAAGAGCTCCGCTTCGATCGCGAAACTATCGATGATGTATCGACTTTGGTTGCGCTCCACCTTCGTTTCCACGGGTATGGCGGCGGAGAATGGACTGATAGCGCGGTTCGCAGATATGTTCGAGATGCGGGAGATTTACTGCTCCATTTGCATGTTTTAACGCGAGCGGATTGCACCACTCGCAATGTTCGCAAAGCGCAGGCGCTCGCCGCTACCTATGATCAATTAGAAGAACGTATTGATCAACTCGCGCAGGAAGAGGAGTTGGCAGCGATACGACCTGATCTCAATGGCAACGAAATTATTGAGATTCTTGGAATTAAACCTGGCCCATTGGTGGGAAAAGCGTATGACTATCTTCTTGAGCTGCGCATGGAGCATGGCCCGTTAGGTCGAGAGCGTGCAATTGAAGAGCTACATAAGTGGAGTGAGCAGCAGGGTGGGTAGATGAACCACGCTCGCACCTTATATATACCCTTCGATCACCTACATCGCGATTATGGAATCTTACGAGGCGCCGATAAGGCCACCGACCGGATTCTCTTTGTTGAAAGCGAACGGATGCGTACTGGGAGAAACTGGCATCCGGAACGACTCTTCTTCCTGATTTCCAGCGCGCGTCACTTCGCGAGAGTCTTACAAGATGAAGGCTTTACCGTCGAGTATCTAAAAGCGCCAACCACAAAAGATGGAATTCTCGAGATGCAAAAGCGCCATCCACAAAGCGCACTTTATGCCACAAGACAATCCTCGTTCCGATTGCAAACAACTCTTGAAGAGTTAGGTGCGCAATTTGTCGAGAACGATTTCTTCCTTACGCCGCGCTCTCTCTTTGAAGAATGGGCTTCGCGGCAAAAGAATTACTTGATGGAGAATTTTTATCGCGAACAACGCAAACGCCTTGATGTATTAATGGAAAATGGAAAGCCAGCTGGTGGAGCCTGGAATTTCGACAAAGAGAATCGATTACCACCGCCTAAGGAGTACACGTGGCCGGAATACAAGGGATTTGATCGAGATGAGATTGATGAGAGTGTGGCGAAGGAGTTGGGCCTTACCGCCACCCGCACCTGGGCGACAACGCGCGCGGGCGCTCTCCAACAGCTGAAAACCTTCATCACCAAACACTTTGCCACTTTTGGCCCTTATGAAGATGCGATGGCCCTAGATAGTTGGTCGCTGCATCACTCAGTCATAAGTCCCTATATAAATAATGGCTTGTTACATCCAAGCGAGGTCTTGGATGCTGCCGTCAAAGCTTTTGTTTCAGGAAAGATTCCTATCGAATCTGCAGAAGGATTTATCAGACAAGTAATTGGTTGGCGCGAATATATCAATGGCATGTACTGGCATTTGGGTGCAGATTACCGAGATAAGAACGGCTTACACGCAAACCGCCCATTATTGCCACTCTTTACCTCAAGTGAAAATACTGAGATGAATTGCGTGCGATCTATAGTTCGCGATGTAGAGGAGCGTGCGTGGGTCCATCACATTCCCCGTCTGATGGTGCTCAGCAATTTGGCGCTAATTACGGGAACGAATCCACAAGAATTCCTTGAGTGGATGCGGGAACGATTTATTGATGCTGCCGATTGGGTCATGGTTCCGAATGTTATTGGCATGGGTGTGCATGCTGATGGCGGCAAGATGATGACAAAACCGTATGCAGCAGGTGGCGCATACATCTCACGCATGTCACAGTATTGTAAAAGCTGTATCTACGACCCCAAACTTCGTGTCGGTGAGAGCGCATGTCCATTCACAACGCTCTATTGGGATTTTCTCGATCGCAATGTAGAAATCTTCGCGAAGAACCATCGAATGTTCCAACAGATCAATGGCTTAAAGAGGTTGAGCGATCTGCCAGAGTTGCGTGAGCGCGCAAAAGAAGTTCTTACCGGATTGGATAATGGAGAGGTTTAATCTCGAGTTACCTCACCGGGCACTTCACGCTCACCAACGCCAACGATGAAGCGCCCCGGTGCACGGGAAGTAATCTCAAATGAATAGATGCCAGCTTCGGCTATTTCTGTGGCCCGCCCGAGATAAAGGTAAGTGCGCTTGCCCCACGTTTCATAAAAAGAGGTGCGTTCTGTAATTGGCAGGGTAAAGCTTGCTCCGGAGGGGCTAGTCACTTTGAGGAGTGGAAGTTGCTTTTTCGAGAGGTTTTTCTCTGGTTTCTCGTCGTAAATGAGTAACTGCACCGCAAGCGAATCACCTTCAGCAAAGCCAGCACGAAAAGCTCGAACTTGTTTCGATTTTGAAAAACTCATAGTGATTGCAAAAGAGATAGTTCCGTCGACGAGCAGTGGTCCAGCAGCTGGTGTTTTATCCGATGCTTTAAGAGCAACAGGTTGATGCGCACTCGCCGACTGCGCGGCAAAGCCCAGTAACGCGAGGGAGAGGAGAACGGCTATTTTCTGCACGCATAAAGGGTAAGGCGTCTGCGCTGCCAGCGCGCGCCGAAGGCTATCTCTTCTTAAATCCAGATGGACATTTCGGATTTACTCCAGAAACCTTCTTGACGCTCTTGCCCTTTACACAAGTAATGGTGAGTCTTGGTGCTGCTGGCTTAGCCGCGGCGTTAGGTGTCGAAGGAGAGTTGTTGGTCGCGGCAACCGGAGCTTGCTCTTGGGTGAGTTTGATGCGGATTGTTGGCGAAGAGAAGGTGAAATTCTTTGCGCTGAGATTCATCCAGCCATCTTTAATCGAGAGCGTCTCCGTTGAGATCTCCTGTTCACCACCACCAGAACTTAAAACTGATACGGACGCTTTGATTGGTGCGTTGGAAAAGCCATAAATGCAACGTGCCGAATCAGCATTCATCGCCAGATCGTATGTTCCTTTATATACCGACCCATCGGCATCAAGGTGTGCTCCAGCAACTTTGTAACTCATGATCCCGTCTTTAAACGCCGGCGGGCTCCAGCTATATGCCATCGCATTTGTCGTCATCATGCCGTGTAACTTTGTTTGATCTTTAACGGTGCACTCCCACACTCGATTGCCAACGCTCTGATCCATTCCCCAAAATGATGATGGATCCATTCCTTGGAATCGCCACGTTGGTAAGACGTTAGCGGTTTGTAGCCATTTCTCACTGGCTTGGAAATACCCAGTTCCTTTAAGCGCTGGATTTGGTGTATGAATTCCGCCACCGGCCATGCCAAAACGTGGAAACTCGAAGAGATCAGGATGGTTAGAGAACTTTCCCCACATGATGCCTGGTCCATACACATCATTCTCTACACGACCGTCGTAATTCATCTCTTGTAGCGCCGGTGATGTTGCGAATTCACTTTTAGGAATCCACGAAATTCCACTTGGAACATTAATTGACGCACCACTTACAACAAGAGTGCTTGTTGTAGGAGAGAGCCGCGTGACCGATGCTCGGGTATCTTTCATTCTGCCAAATAACCAACCAGTTAATTTATTATCCATTTGCATCGTTAATTCAATTGGTTGATCGGCAAAGAATGGTTCAGCCATTCCGCAACGACCAAGGTCAGTCCAGATACAGCTTCGATAGCTCTGGTCAACCTCGCCATTCTTTGGATTGTCTATCGATTCAAAACCATCTCGCCAGATCATTGGATAGAAGTTTCCATTTTTTGTCGTGGTAGGTAGTACTTGTGCGCTAAATCCGACAACTGATACCGAGGGAGTGGGTGAAGATGGTGAAGTTCGGTAGTAATTGATTTGGATATCAACTGCAACGGAATACTCCAAGGTCCCGCCTTTAATCGAGCTCCCTTTCCAGACGCTGATGCCACCACCAGCTGGAAGTCTGCTGGCGGTATCTCTTGGGAATTTGAAGGTGTCTATCTCATAGAGTAATTGCGCATCTTTGAGGGCTCCGGTTGAGTCCGCTGTCCGCAGCGATTTGATACATACATCTTGTGCATCAAATTTAGCGGTACAGGGGGGAATTACAGCGGAGACCCGTAGATTGTCAGCGCCAGAACAGCGCGGATCTGTAACGGAGTTGCAGGCAAGATTTGTGACGAAGGTACCGCGACTCGCGCCAGTAATTGCTGAGACTTGGGTAAGAACCCGATCATCGGTAATGCTCAAACCAGCTGCTGGATAATTTGGCTTTAGCTTAATCGCATCATCTTGATCATTGAAGAAAACTATCGCGTTGCTGCTTTGCGGAATCAGAATTGTCAGTAGTAAGCCAAGAATCACTAAATTCTTTTTCATTGACCGTCCGCAACGCCATCAGTTTCATACACATCATTAAGAGTGACAAGGTTCAACTCTCTATCAGATATTAACTTCAACATCGGCTTGAATACTTTTGTTGACGTCAGATTATTCGCATGGGCAAGGACAATTGATCTATCGTAAAAGCTATTTCTAGCATGGAAGAGAATGCGAGAAGCGCTGATGTTACTGGCATCTACCAATGAACCAGACCAGAGCATCGGCTTGGTGTAACCGATCTCTGCCGCTGCATTCACAACTTTTGCGTTAATACTTCCATAGGGTGGTCGGTAGTACGGCCGCATATCTACGCCAAAATTCCTTTCGATGAAGTTATGCGCACCCATTAACTCTTTTTGGATCTGTTTAGTGCCAAGACCAGCGAGCGCGGGGTGGTGTGCGGTGTGGTTGGCTAACTGAATCTGACCGCTATTGACCAGAGGTTGTAGCTCTTTTCTATTTGCAATCCACGATCCCATTGCGGAGTAAACAAAGAAAGTCAGACGAAGATCGTTGTCAGCAACTAACCTGATGTAGCGCTTCACAGCTTCAATACTCGTGCCATCATCAACTGTCCAAGCAACGCGTTTCACATCAGATTTCGGAAGCTCACGAATTATTCGCACGCTACTTCCATGTGCGCTTAGCGGCGTCAGATGTGAAATAGTTGCGCCAAGCGTGCTGCTCCCAAGTAGCGCAAGAAATGAGCGGCGATCCATATTTCTCCTTATGTAGGGTCTTAAACCTAGTGGAGAGCCATACACTTTATACGTGAGGGTTGGCACGCTACATGGAAGAAAGCGGAAACCTCGGTGGCGCATAATGCGCTTTCTGGGACCAGGGTTAATAACTGGAGCCGCGGACGACGATCCTTCGGGTATCGCCACCTATTCCCAAGCGGGAGCGGCATATGGTTTTGGCCAATTGTGGACCATCATCATGTGCTTGCCGTTGATGATTGCGGTGCAAGAGGCGTGTGCACGGATTGGATCTGCGACCTCTCAAGGTTTAGTGAAAGTTACCTCGCGGGTGTATTCGAAGCGGGTGCTCTTCTTCGTTGTTGTGCTTGTGGTTATTGCAAATGTCATCAATATCGGGGCAGATTTCGCAGCGGTGGGAGCAGCAATCAATCTCCTAGTTCCACTCCCGATCTGGCTTCTCTCCACATTATTCATGCTTATTGTGCTGGGTCTTGAGATTTTTATTGGATATCACACCTACGCAAAATTCTTGAAACTACTCTCGTTGTCATTGATCTCCTATGTAGTTGTCGCCTTAATTGTGACAAACAATTGGATAGAAGTATTTAAAGCAACATTTATTCCACAATTGGAATGGAGTTCAGCTTACTGGTATGTAATTGTGGCTGTATTGGGTACAACGATTAGCCCGTACATGTTTTTCTGGCAAACGGCTGAAGAAGTGGAAGAAACTCATTACGCACAAGAACACAATCGCGCTCAACGAAGTATCAAAGAAATTAGACAAGACACCAGCATCGGAATGAGCATCTCGCAAATTGGCAGTTGGTTCATGATTATCACGGCTGCAGTAGTTTTACATGAGAACGGTGTGGTAAATATCGGAACTGCAGCAGATGCCGCAAGAGCGCTTGAACCATTAGTGGCAGGATTCCCGCACGCAGGCACTATTGCGAAATTTCTATTCGCTATGGGCATTATTGGTATGGGGTTACTTGGCATTCCGGTGCTTGCTGGCTCTGTCGCATATGCGGTCAGTGATGCATTCAACTGGCGTGAAGGTTTGAATTATAAGTTAAAAGAAGCAAAACAATTTTATGGTGTAATTATTTTTTCAACGGTAGCGGGATGGGTAATCACTCTTGTGGGGATTGACCCGATTAAATCGCTGGTTTTTGCCGCTGTGATTAACGGATTAGTTGCTGTTCCATTGATTTTCTTAATCGCGCGAATCTCACGAAATAAAGATGTCATGGGGGAGTTGGTTGGAAAAAAACTGTCGCAAACAATGTTAACCATTGCGTTTGTGGTGATGCTGCTCTGCGCTTTAATGCTTATCGGGACTACTATTTTCGCTTAAAGTCTAGGAATTATGTGGACGGCAACTTCTAATCTTCGCGCCGAGGGCTCTTGCCTCATTGAGGTTTTTGACTCCACATAGGGCCATAGTGTTGATAAATTCTTTTTTGAGTATATCTACCACGCGTTGCACTCCATATTGACCGCCGGCCATGATGCCGTATAGATATGCCCGACCAACAAACACACCTTTTGCACCACGAGCGATTGCACCATATACATCTTGCCCACTCATGACCGCTCCATCAATGTACACATCTAATTCGTTGCCCACTGCCGCAACCACGTCAGGCAGGATCTCCAGTGGCACACTTCCTCGATCCAATTGACGGCCTCCGTGATTGGAGAGCACAATCGCATCAACACCAGCTTCTTTACATTTCACAGCATCTTCGACAGATTGAATGCCCTTAATGACAATCCGCCCATCCCATACAGATTTGACCCATGCGAGATCATCAAAGGTCATTGACGAATCGAAAATGTGCGAAGCAAGTTCGGCAAGAGGTTTATCCCATCCTCTGAATGCCGCAAATTCTAACTTTTTGGTGGTGAGTAAGTTAATCCACCAACGAGGTTTGGCGATTACATAGGCAATAGTCTTAAGTCCTAAGCGCGGTGGAATGGTGAGACCATTTCGAATATCGCGCGGTCTATGACCGGAAACTGGAGTATCAACGGTAATTACAAGCGCCTCAAAACCATTTTCTTTTGCGCTATTGATCATACTCAGGCTCTGTTCGCGATTTTGCATCATGTAGAGCTGGAACCAACGGCGTGCGCCTGGCACCGCAGCAGCAAGCTCATCTGGTGCAGTAGTTCCCATAGTAGAGAGGCAATAAATCAGATTGTTTGCTTCGGCAACCGCCGCCACTGCTGGTTCGCCAACATGATACATAAAGCGGGTATAGCCAGTTGGAGCAAAAACAATAGGTAAGTCGACGTTCTTACCGAACACTTCAGTGCTTGTGTCTATGCTTGAAATATTCCTAAGAACTCGAACATTGAATTCTAGATTCGTGAATGCATCGGCTGATCGTTGGTAGCTGATTTCCCGTTGGGCTCCACCTTCAACGTAATCATATGTAGCCCGTGGCACCTTTTTCTTAGCGAGCTTTTGCAGGTCATAGATTGTGATTGCTTTATCAATCTTTTCTTTGGTTCTACGTATGGTTGGCAATTTCCAAGCTATCAATCCAAGAAAATGTGGCACATCTGGGAATTGACGTTTGCTCTTTAGCGGTTCCATTACCAGATTCTATCTCGGAATTTTTCTGCGGTATCAATCAGTATGGAAAATTTCAGGGATTTTAGCCCACCACTCACCATCTTGACGCTCACTTACAGGTCGCTGTAGTGGTTCATTGATGGCCCACCAATCTTTGGTAGCTGGGTCTGCTGCCATTTTTGCCATATCGCCCTCATAATCTTCTCCTACATATTCATAGTAAGAGAAGAGAAGTTCTCCATATCGAAAAATTGAATAGTTCCTGATATTCGATTTCTTAATTTGTTCGAGAACTGCAGGCCATACATCAGCGTGCAACTCCTCGTAACGTTGACGATTTTCTGCGGGAATTCCCAACACACTTCCAAAACGTTGCACCATGACGGTCTCCACTCATTGCTCATCTACTCAGCAAATGAATATACCGCGAACAAAGACTTATTGGAGGCGGTAAGCCTCCACTGCATTTTGACCCCAGAACTTCGCTTTCTCGGTCTCGCTTAGATCTGAGATTAAGTACTCAGCGAGTTCAACCACCTCTTCGTAATTCGCAGCTAATTTGCAGACCGGCCAATCTGAGCCATACATGAGTCGATCGGCACCAAATGCTTCAAGGACAACTTCAAAGTATGGCTTGAAGTCCGAATTCTCCCATGAGTGCCAATTAGCTTCAGTAACTAGACCAGAAACCTTGCAGAACACATTGTCGGGTGTAGCAAGTTCTTTAATAATACTTTCCCACGCAGAAATCTCGCCGTTGGCAATATTTGGCTTACCAATATGGTCTAGAACAAAAAAATTGTCAGGCAGCTTCTGCACAAGTTCAACACTTGCACGTAAATGTGGTGGATCAACTAACAAGTCGAATGGAAGATCGAATCTGGCGAGCTTTCTGATATTACTTACAACTTGTGCACTACTCAACCAATTGGTATCTGCTCGCCCTTGAGCGCCATCTCGAATACCTACTAATTTTTTAGATCCAGGCAGATCAAGAGATTTTTCCAAAATTTCTATTGAATCCGGAGCGCTCATATCTATCCACGCAACTACTCCGGTAATCATTTTTTCAGTCTCGGCAACGTCAAACATCTCATTTAACTCTTCGTATGAAGAGGAACTTTGCACCAGAATTGAACTATCAATTCGTGCAGCAGAACATTCGTCTCGATAATCTTCCATAGTAAAATTCTTTTTTATCGGCTCTAGTCCAGCAGCGGAAAGCCATTCTCGAGGTGCACCTTTCATATCCCAAAGGTGATGATGTGAATCAATCCTCATGCTTACACCTTCACCTTCAGCTTCACCTTCATTTCCATTCACTTCCATCTGGAAAAGTAAACCGCTTTATCGAATCAGCGAACATTTCGCCGCCAGCACCTGGCGCTGTTGGAGCTAGATATCTACCCTTCGCAATTTCAACGGGAGTTACGAAATGTTCATGAAGATGGTCAACAAATTCGATAACTCGGGCATCATTTTCACCAGAGACTGCAACGTAATCGAACATGGAAAGATGCTGGACTAGCTCACAGAGACCAACGCCGCCAGCATGCGGGCAAACTGGAATTCCAAACTTCGCAGCTAGCAGAATATTTGCAATGTTCTCGTTCGGCCCGGCGACCCGAGTTGAATCAATCTGCATAAATGAAAATGCGCCGAGCTGAAGCATCTGCTTAAAGATAATGCGATTTTGCACATGCTCACCTGTTGCAACTCGGATAGGTGCAATAGCTTGAGCGATAGTGGCATGACCGAGGGCATCATCCGGAGATGTTGGCTCTTCAATCCAGTAGAGATCAACTCCATGCAACTCTTTCAACCACGCAATAGCTTCATCGACGCTCCATACTTGATTAGCGTCAATGGCCAGCCGAACGTTTGGCCCAACTGCCTCTCGAGCCAGTCGTAAACGGCGCTTATCATCTTCAATAGATCCACCACATTTCAACTTGATGAGTGTGAATCCATCTGCAACAGCTTCTTTAGCTAAACGGACCATCTTTTCGTCGCTATAACCAAGCCAGCCTGGTGAGGTTGTGTATGCAGGTACACCATCCTTAAGCAGCGTCGCTTTTCGTGCAGCTTTAGTGGGCTCGGCTTTCTTAAGGATTTCAAGCGCCTCTTCTGGTGTGAGCACATCACGGATGTATCGGAAATCGACGAGCGAAACGATCTCTTCTGGACTCATGTCCGCCAAAACTTCCCAAAGCGGTTTTTGTTCATGTTTCGAGACAAGATCCCAGAGCGCAGTCAACACTGCCCCCACTGCCATATGCGTCAGACCTTTTT
>Ga0315902_10008912_pt1 | contig 13510 bp, 10 predicted proteins | sample LakEriMetagenome_9_FD_203523 | JGI IMG/M metagenome (GOLD analysis project Ga0315902, IMG submission 203523) | Freshwater fungal communities from buoy surface, Lake Erie, Ohio, United States - Buoy 12 MA117 | ecosystem: Environmental > Aquatic > Freshwater > Lake > Lake biofilm | place: USA... | reverse complement strand
CCCTTGGCGACCATCGCCCCCCACTGGCGCCATCCCGGCCGCGACCAGACCGTGGCGGAGCTGCTGGAGGCCTGGCGGCGGGGGCGGCCGGACGGCCACGTGGGATCATCCACGATCGTGGAGTCTCCCCCCCATGCGCAGCCACTCCTGCGGCGATCTGCGCCCCGAGGCGATTGACAGCACCGTGTCGCTGTGTGGCTGGGTCGACCGGCGGCGCGACCACGGCGGCGTGATTTTCATCGACCTGCGGGATCGCGGCGGCACCGTGCAGATCACCGTGGATCCCGAGTTGGCCATCGGGGATCCCGCTTTGGAAGCGGCCTTCGCCACCGCCAGCCACCTGCGCAACGAAACGGTGATCCAGGTGGAGGGCACCGTGCGGGCCCGGCCGGCGGACTCCATCAACGAACGGCTGGCCACCGGCGCGATCGAGGTGCTCGCCCGCCGGATCACCGTGCTCAACACCGTCAAGGGGGTGCTCCCCTTCCCGGTGTCGGTGCACGACGAGGAGTCGGTGCGGGAGGAGCTGCGCCTCAAGCACCGCTACCTGGATCTGCGGCGAGAGCGGATGGCGCGCAACCTGCGTCTGCGGCACGCCACCGTGCGGGCCATCCGAGGCTTTCTGGAGGGGGAGGGCTTCATTGAGGTGGAAACCCCCGTGCTCACCCGCTCCACCCCCGAGGGGGCCCGCGACTACCTGGTTCCCAGCAGGGTGTGCGGCGGCGAGTGGTTCGCCCTGCCCCAATCGCCCCAACTCTTCAAGCAGCTGCTGATGGTGGGCGGCCTGGAGCGCTACTACCAGATCGCCCGCTGCTTCCGCGATGAGGATCTGCGGGCCGACCGCCAGCCGGAGTTCACCCAGCTGGACATGGAGATGAGCTTTTTGGACCAGGAACAGATCCTGGCGCTCAATGAACGGCTGATCGCGGCCATCTGGAAGGCGGTGAAGGGGATCGCCCCGCCCTTGCCCTTCCCCCGGCTCACCTGGGCCGAGGCGATGGAGCGCTACGGCACCGACCGGCCCGACACCCGCTACGGCCTGGAGCTGGTGAACGTGAGCGACATCGTGGCGGACATGGGTTTCAAGGTGTTCAGTGGCGCCGTGGCGGCCGGTGGAGCCGTGAAGTGCCTCGCGGTGCCGGGGGGCAATGAGGCGATCAGCAATGTGCGCATCAAACCCGGCGGCGATGTGTTCAGCGAGGCCCAGGCGGCCGGCGCTGGCGGACTGGCCTTCATCCGGGTGCGGGAGGGCGCTGAGATCGACACGATCGGGGCCATCAAGGACAATCTCAGCGAAGAGAAGAAAGCCGAGCTGCTGGAGCGCACTGGCGCGGCGCCGGGCACCCTGCTGCTCTTCGGGGCCGGCGAGACCGCCACGGTGAACAAGGCCCTGGATCGGGTGCGGCAGTTTCTGGCGCGGGAGTTGGGGTTGGTGCCCGCCGACCGGGAGAACGACACCTGGAACTTCCTGTGGGTGGTGGACTTCCCGATGTTCGAGTTCAACAAGGACGAAAATCGCTTCGAAGCCCTGCACCACCCCTTCTGCGCCCCCAATCCGGAAGATCTGGGCGACGATCCGGCCGCCTGGGCGGCCCGGCTGCCCACGGCCCGCGCCCGGGCCTACGACCTGGTGCTCAATGGCCTGGAGCTGGGGGGCGGCTCCCTGCGCATCCACGATTCCGCCCTGCAGCGCCAGGTGCTGCGAACGATCGGCCTGCCCCTGGAGGAAGCGGAGGCCCAGTTTGGCTTCCTGATGGAGGCCCTCGACATGGGAGCCCCGCCCCACGGCGGCATCGCCTTTGGCCTGGATCGCATGGTGATGCTCCTGGCTGGCGAGGAATCGATCCGCGACACCATTGCCTTCCCCAAAACCCAGCAGGCCCGCTGTCTCCTCACCCGGGCGCCAGCGGACGTCACGGACAAGCAGCTGGCGGAGCTGCATGTGGCCAGCACCTGGGTGGAGGAAGAGGGCTGAGGCGCTGGGGAGTCGGGTCAGCGGCCAAGGGAAGGCGGGTCAGCGGCTGGCGGTGAGCTGAATCCGGCGCCGGAGGCGCCGGCTGGCGTGGAGCATCACCGGTAGGCCACCCACGGCAAGGGGGGCGGGGACAGGGTCGACCTTCAAGAAGGAGGAGGGATTGTTGAGGGCACAGTCGAGGGGGAGGCCACTGGCGTCAGCACATTGGATCGGGCCAGTGGCAAGACTCGCGTCCAGCTGTGGCGTGGGGCTGTAAGTCACGGTGACCCCCTTGTCGTAATGGGGCACGAGATCAAACGCCAGGGCCAGGAAATTTCTCTCACCCGAGATGGAAACTCCGGCGGGAGCCGCGTAGCTCAAGGTGACCGAGGACAGCCCAGAGGGATCCGGCGTGATCGTCAGCCCTGTTTGATCAACCACGAACTGATCCGGGAAAGCCTCAAGGGGAGTTGTGCCAGCCCCTGGAGCGAAGGTAGGACAGTAAGTCGGAGCTGACGACGATCTCAGATCACACAGCAGACTGGAAGTATCGGCACGGAAACGCAATTGCGTAGGGTCATAATCATACTTCGCCGTGAAACTGGAAACAGTGTCAAGCTTCAGCGTATCAATTATAATAATTCCACCCAAATGATAACTCGAAGGGCAGGGCGGATCTGTGTGATTCGAGAGAAAACACACGGCATAGGCCTTTGGCTTGGCCTGAGCCGCTTGGGGGCTCAGGGACCAGCCGATCATGGCGGCAAACACCAACAAACCAGCATGGAGGCTGGGCTTCCGGAGGATGGCCGCCGCCCACCAGGGCGGAGCGAGCCGGCGGGGCTTCAGGCTGGCCGCTTGAGGGCCGCCCGAGAAGCGAGAACAGCCAATGAGGGAGAAGAAAACCATGAATACCTCAAGAAATGGTCCAAAAATCGAGAAAGGCCACAAGGATGGCGCCGATGTCCCGAGCGTCGAGCGACAGCCAGCAAGGGAAGCGAGCAAAGCTTCATTAATCTCACTAAAAGCATAAACGCATTGATCAGATCCATGGGCTTCTTTATTCTTTCTTCGTCATTCGCCCATGGCTCGCGATGGGTGGCCCAAGGCTGAATGGCCCACCCCATGGGATGTCCGCGTCAGCTCACCCCAGGCAATCCCAAAGCAAATCCCAAAACCCAAAACAAATCTCAAAGCCAAAACAAAACCCCAGAATCCAAATCTTCCGCGATGTTTTTGCCATGGTGTGCGGGTCGCCGCCCCAACCGTTGTCCAGCGCCTCCTCCACGGATGTCGTGCGTCAGTACTTGCGAGACATTGGCCGGGTGGCCATGCTCTCGGAGGAGGAGGAGCTCACCTTGGCCCGCCTGGTGCAGCGCCGGGAACGCATCCTTGAACACCACCCCGAGATCAAAAAGCCAGAGGCGGATCTGGCGGCGGTGGCCCGAGCCAACGGCTTGGAGGAGCCAGCCCTGCGACAACTGCTGCATCAAGGCCGGCGGGCCAAGGAGCGCATGATCCAGGCCAACCTGCGGCTGGTGGTGGCGGTGGCCAAGAAATACCAGCCCCGGGGCCTCGACCTGCTGGATCTGGTGCAGGAGGGCACCCTCGGGCTTGAGCGGGGTGTGGAACGTTTTGATCCCACCCGAGGCTTTCGCTTCTCCACCTTTGCCTATTGGTGGATTCGCCAGGGCATCACCCGAGCGATCGCCAGCCAGAGCCGCATGATCCGGCTCCCCTCCCACGTGACCGAGAAGCTGGGCCGCATCCGCAAGGCCCAACGGGAGCTGGCCCAGCGCCTGGGGCGGGCGGCCACCCTCAGCGAGCTGGCGGCGGAAGTGGACCTGAGCGAGACGGTCCTCCGGCAAACCCTCGAGCGGCAACCCCAGCCCGTGTCGCTGGATGGGCGCCTGGACGAGGATCGGGAGACAGAGCTCGGGGATCTGCTGGAGGATGAGCATCACTCCCCGGAGCGGAGCCTGATGCGCGAGCACCTCCATGAGGCCCTGGAAGACCTGCTGGCGGAGCTGAGTGAGCGGGAAGCCCAGGTGCTCAGGGAGCGCTTTGGCCTGATCGATGATCAGCCCCGCACCCTCACCGAGATCGGCGACCACCTGCACATTTCACGGGAACGGGTGCGGCAAATCGAGGCCCAGGCCCTGGTAAAGCTGCGCCAACCCTGTCAGCGCCACCGCCTGCGCGACTTTCTGGGGAGCTTGGATTGAGAGCCACGCCTGGCGCCTCGGAACGCCAGGTAGATTTGGGAATCAGCCGTGGTGCCATGACCCCCCCCAGCCGAAGCCCGTGCGCGAAGTTTGTCTTCGTCACTGGCGGGGTGGTCTCCAGCATCGGCAAGGGGATCGTGGCGGCCAGCCTGGGCCGCTTGCTCAAAAGCCGGGGCTACAGCGTGTCCATCCTCAAGCTCGATCCCTATCTGAATGTGGATCCGGGCACCATGAGCCCGTATCAACATGGCGAGGTGTTCGTCACCCAAGACGGCGCCGAAACCGATCTCGACCTGGGCCACTACGAGCGCTTCACCGACACCGCCCTGTCGCGGCTCAACAGCGTGACCACCGGCTCGATCTACCAGGCGGTGATCAACAAGGAACGGCGGGGCGACTACGAGGGCGGCACGGTGCAGGTGATTCCCCACATCACCGGGGAAATCCGCGAGCGCATCCATCGGGTGGCGGCCAACAGCGGCGCTGATGTGGTGATCACCGAGATCGGTGGCACCGTGGGCGACATTGAATCGCTGCCGTTTTTGGAGGCCATTCGGGAGTTTCGCGGCGATGTGGGTCGCCACGACCTGGCCTACGTGCATGTCACCCTGCTGCCGTACATCGGCACCTCCGGGGAGCTGAAAACCAAGCCCACCCAGCACTCGGTGAAGGAGCTGCGCTCCATTGGCATCCAGCCCGATGTGCTGGTCTGCCGCAGCGACCGCCCCTTCAGCGACGACCTCAAAGCCAAGATCGGCGGCTTCTGCGGCGTGCCCACCCGGGCGGTGATTCCCGCCCTTGATGCCGACAGCATTTACGCCGTGCCCTTGGCCCTGGAGCAAGAGGGCCTGTGTCGCCAGGTGCTGGATGTGCTCGGCCTGGCGGATCACCCCAGCGAGATGGGCCGCTGGGAGGAGCTGGTGCGCAAGCTGCGCGACCCCGGGCCGGCGGTGAAGGTGGCGCTGGTGGGCAAATACGTGCAACTCAATGACGCCTATCTCTCGGTGGTGGAGGCCCTGCGTCATGCCTGCCTGGAGCGAGACGCGTCCTTGGATCTGCGCTGGATCTGCGCGGAGCGGATTGAGGGGCAGGGCGCCGCGGCCTTGCTGGATGGCATGGACGCGGTGGTGGTGCCCGGCGGCTTCGGGCACCGGGGCGTGGATGGCAAGGTGGAGGCCATCCGCTGGGCTCGGGAAAACCGGGTGCCCTTTCTGGGGCTCTGCCTGGGGATGCAGTGCGCCGTGATCGAGTGGGCCCGCAACCAGGCCGGGCTGGAGGGCGCCACCAGCGCCGAGCTCGATCCCGAATCTCCCCATCCGGTGATCGCCCTGCTGCCCGAGCAACAAGACGTGGTGGATCTGGGCGGCACCATGCGCCTGGGGGTCTACCCCTGCCGCCTGGCCCATGGCACCCTGGCCCAGCGCCTCTACAACGAGGAGGTGGTGTATGAGCGTCACCGCCACCGCTACGAATTCAACAACGCCTATCGGGGTCTCTTCTTGGAATCGGGCTACGCCATTGGCGGCACGTCCCCCGATGGCCGGCTGGTGGAGCTGATCGAACTGCCCCACCATCCCTTCTTCGCCGCCTGCCAATTCCACCCGGAATTCCTCTCGCGCCCCGGCAAACCCCACCCCCTCTTCCGCGGACTGATCGAGGCGGCCCAGCGGCACCTGCCCACCCCAGGCGCCGCCAGCGGCAACCCGTCCGAAACGCCGCCGCTGGCGGTGGCCAGAGTGGAGGCCTGATCGCGGTGAGGCATGACTTGCCACGCTCCGCAATCAGGCTTCCCACGCAAAGAATTAAGCCCTCTCCAATCCTCTCCCATCAATCAAGGCCTTGCCCATGCCTTTTGGTTCCGTGAAAGCATGGGGATACAGAACCCGCGAACGCCTGTTGCCAATGAGCCCTTTGAGTCCAAAGCGCATGCCAAGGCCGAATGTTGAGCTTGAACCGGCGAGCCTTGAGGAGTAGCTCCCGCAAGCAACTGGCTCATGCGGCGTGATTTCTTGAAACTACTGGAAGGCTCGATAGTGCTAACATTCAATAGACATGATCAGCGAAAACTGATGAACACCCGTAAAGGCACAAAAAGAATCAAGACCATATATGGTGAATTCTACTCTTGGGAGGACGATCTGATCACCTATCAATTAGAAAAATTTTCCGCCCATACCAGAAATGAACTTTCGATGCTTAGATCCGTCATAAAGAGGGGTGATAACATCCTTGATATTGGGGCACACATCGGAACATTTTCGTTGCCTTTTTCTATGTTTAATCATCGAGAAGGGAACATCTATTCCTTTGAGGCAAATCCAAACAACTTCAGCTTGTTGGCAGAAAATATACGCTTGAACAACCTTGGCGATGTGATTACCGCGACGAATGCCGTGGTTTCAAAGGAGGCAGATTTAGAGTTTTCTGGATCTTTGCCGGATGGCGGGAACTCCGGAATGTTTTATTTCAAGACTGGCTCTGAAAGCTCTGAATCTCCTGTTACTTCAGTCAATATCGATGCATGGCACGCACAGCTTACCGAAGGCAAGCAGATTAACCTCATCAAGATTGATGTGGAAGGAGCTGAACTGTCCGTCCTCAAGTCCTGCCAGGAAGTAATTAATAAGTACAAACCGGTATTGTACATCGAAATCAATGACAAGGCATTGCGGAGATTTGAAACTACCACCAAAGACATCGAAAACATCTTGGCTCCCTTGGGATATCGTTTTTTTCGCAATATTGGCGAACGGAATAGCGACAACGACGCATTCAAGATCGCTTCCCTCAGGCACATAGAGGATGGCGGAGTATTTTTTGATTTACTGGCTGTTCACCCCGCCGATATTCGCTTCCCGAAAAAGTATTTGAACACTTTTTCATCCTATCTCCACCAAAAGAAGTCCGACTTTTCAGCTCTTTTAAGACGCTTCGCCAGACGGTTATTCCGCTCAGCTCCGTAGCCATTTGTGAGTCTCTTCGTTGAGTCGCGAGACTCTCGGCCCGGGTTGCTCCAAGCCGCCAGAAGAGCAGTGGGACTTGCCCCGAAACAATCCCATGGGAGCCGTAAGTGTCACTTGAAGTTAAAGGAGGCCTGGAACGGCATCTTACGAATTTTTTGCCTGGGAGATGCGTTCGAGACCCTTCGTCATTGTCAGATGTTCTGCCATCGGTCCTTAGCTTTGGGGGGTTGCCATTCCAGACCTAAAGGTCACTCATCCTGACTCCACCCTGTGGCCCCGCCGGGCAAACTCAGTGGTGCCCCGTGCAGGGAAATCCCGACTCCCTCACTGAAACATTTACTGGCTGTCCCCAGGTCTCCCTATCTTCCGGCCGCACCTTGGCGATTGGTGCTTCCACCACCGCCAAGACATCTCTCGCCAACGATGTCCCGAAGGGAGCAACAGGGACCCTAGACAACGTTGCACCTAGCGGGGAGCTTGCGATCAGGGTGCAGACCTGAAAGGATTTTGTTGACTGTTGGAGTTCAGCAATCCCCCCAATTAACTCGAATTCCATGACGCAAGCTCCAACCAATTGGGCAGCTTTGATCTAGCTCAGTTTTCTCTTTGAATGGCAGCCCTACATCGCCCACTCCCATTGTTGCTTTTGCTGGCTCAGCCCACCCCCGGGCTGATGACCAATATGCAAATTTGAATCCCCCCAAAAATATTGGAGAGCCATCGGCCAATACGAACCAGGGCTCCGATGATCTCCTGCTCCCCTTTACAAGAAAGAGATCAGTGGCTTCGCCTTCGCGGATGACAACTACTCCTGCTCTCCCAACGATTCTGAGCCTGGTCCACCGCCAGCCATAGGCGATGCCGCCGCTTCAGGCCGGAGCCATCGCCTCAGGCGCCGCGACACCGAAGTTCGCCGCTGCCTCAGCTTTCAGGCCCGAGGGCGGTTACTGGATGATTCGGGGAGGCTGCGCATCGGCCGCCAAACGGCCTCCCGTGCTCAAGACGGAAGCCAACTCCCACCGCCCATGGCAGTGGCTGTCTGAACTTTGCGACATTTCGGGCAGATTGCGGCAAAGACAAGGTAACTTAGGCCGAGATTTTGAAATGTCCGTGCCGCGAGAGAGAATCGCGAAAGCCAACGTCAAACCTCGCGTCCGTCTCCTGGGATTGGCCCTCCTGACATTTCTCACCCCCTGGCATGTGGCGCTGGGTCAGGGCTGGGAGAAATCCCCAGCCCTACCAACAGACATGAGCAATATCCTAAGCACCATCAGCAAAGATTCCAATTTATATCTCATCTATCAGCAATACCGTGATAATCGCGATGGCCTGCAAAAAGCAGCTGAGCGCATCAGCCTCTCTGAGGCTATCTCTAGAGGTGTGGCCACCAACCCGCTGCTGGCCAGCACGGTGGCTGAAATCCAAGCGTCCGAGTGGAGCGGAGTGGCCATCAACCGGGAATGGGTGCCCACCCTGAGCTTCAAAACATCTAGCCCTGGCGTGATGGGCTACAGCACAACCTCAACAGTTGACAGTGTTGACATCCAGGGAGACGGACTGGGTACCTCAAAAACATTCAGCTTTGCCCATGGATACAAATCGAATCCCTATGCCGACCTGTCCTGGTCTTTTTTTGATCCCACGCGCGGAGTTCGCCAATCCGCCCGAGGATCTCGCACGGAAGCCCTTCGCAATCGCCTCACCTTCACCACCCGGGAATTGATTTACCAGATCCAAGCCGCCTACGTGGGGCTTCAGGAAGCCTTGGAGCGGGAAAAGGATCTCATTGAGCTGTTCAACCAAGCGATTGTCATCTATATCAACGCTCACAAGCAGCAGCGCCCCGTGGGCGAGGCGAGCCGGTTAGAGGCCCAGGCCGTGTCGCTCCTGATCGCCAGAATCAAGGCCCACAAAGAGAGCATTCAAGCCGCTGATGCCCTAGCGAGTTTGATCAACCTCGAACCCGGCAAGCTGGCGCTCCCCTCAGAAAAACCCGAGGTGATCCCGATCTGGCCCTTGAGCCGCCTCGATTCCGTCCAACAAGCCCTGCGGTGGAGGGAGGAACTGCGCACCAACGCCTTGGATGTGGAAGCCTTGATGAGCGATGCCAAGGCCATCCGGCTGAAGGTGCTGCCCACCCTGGCCCTCTCCGGCCAGGTGCAGCGCAACAACCTCAACGAACAGGGCGGAATCTTCAAAGACGACCAGCCAGACAAGCTGAAATCAGCCTCCGGATACACCACCTTTGTGGGGCTCACTTTTGATTGGAAGCTGTTTGACGGCGGCATCCGCAACGCCGAAGCCAACGCCACAACAGCCAGAGCCCAGCAGACCCTCGCCCAAGGCGAATTGGCCCGGCTCACCATCACCAGGCAAGTGACCGATGCCTACGCCGCCTTCGTGGCCTCCAAAATCCAGGTGGACGCGGCCCGCGCTGATGTGGACGCCTCCCGCCGCTCCCTGCGAGCGGCTCTGGACGACTATGGGGCCGGTCGCCACGACGACGCCGGCACCACCGTGGTGCAGGCTCTCTCCAAGCTGCAGAGCGCCCTTGACAACTACCGCAACCTGGTGGCGGATCAAAACACCGCGATTTACCAGCTCTACCGCTACACCTCCTCCTGGCCGGAGCGGACGGCCCAGCTGGTAAACGCCCAGTACCAACGCTGGCTCCCATCACCTCCGAGGCCCATCAAGCCATAGGGTTGGGGCACCATGGCTTCCGCCTCCTCTCCCCCCACCCTGCCCGTGGTGGAAACCTTCCATTCCCTGCAGGGTGAGGGCATCCACGCTGGTCGCGGGGCTTTTTTTCTTCGGCTGGCGGGCTGCGAGGTGGGGTGCCCCTGGTGCGACACCAAGCACTCCTGGTCTGAGGCCACCCATCCCCGGCTCACCCTGGACGAGCTGGCCCGCCAGGCCACGCTGGCCCGTAAGAACGGAGCCGCCTTTGTGGTGGTCACCGGCGGCGAGCCCCTCCAGCACAATCTCGGCCCCCTCTGCGCCGCCCTTTCCGCCAGCGGTCTGCCCCTCCACCTGGAAACCAGCGGGGTCCCCCCCCTCTCCGGCCGCTTCGACTGGATCACCCTCTCCCCTAAGCGCCACCGGCCGCCGGACGAGGGACCACTGGCCGCCTGCGATGAACTGAAGGTGGTGGTGGAGCGCCCGGACGACCTCCCCTTTGCCGAGGCCATGGCCTCCCGGGCCCTGGCCCTTCGCCAGGCCAAAACGCCAGGTGAAAGCCCCCCGGCTCCGGCCCTCCTGCTGCAGCCGGCCTGGGGAGACCCCGAGGGCCAACGACTGGCGATCGACCATGTGCGCTCCCATCCCACCTGGCGATTGAGCCTGCAGAGCCACAAATGGCTGGGAGTGCGCTGAACGCCTGGCTTACGGGACCGAGGACAGGCAGGGCAGTTTGGGGATCACAATCCCCTCCTCCCGGAAACGCCGCAGGATGGCGTGGCGCAACTGCCCGGAAATCTTGCCATTTTTCATGGGATCCACCATCCAGAAATCCAGGCCGTATTCAATTGCGTAGTCCGCCAGATTCGCCACTGCCGCTGATGGTGCCGGCTCGGCCAGCACCAGAGGGTTGGCCTTGGCGATCTCCACCAGCAGCGCCATCACCTGATCGGGATCATGCTTGTAATCGGCGCGCACCTTCAGAGAACCGCAGCGCAGCTCCTCCGTTCCCGTGTAGGTGGTGGTGGTATCGGTGAAAAAGGTTTGATTCGGTACCACCAATTCGGCGTTGTCGGATTTGCGCTTCAGGGTGGCCGCCCTCAGCCCCAGCTTGCGCACCTTGCACAGATCCCCATCATGCAAGATCACATCTCCGGGCTGCAGAGAGCCCTCGAATAGCAGCCAAAGGCCACTCACGAAATTGGAAAACACCTCCTTGATGCCGAAGCCCAGGCCCACGGAAAGGCCCCCGGCGATGGCGGCGATGGCGTTGGCGTTGAGGCCAATCTGATCCGCCAGCCAGATCACCCCCAGGCCAATGAGGATGTAGCGAAGAATCAGCTCGAAGGCCTTGCGGTTGCCCTCCGCCAAGCCCGCCAATCGCCCCGTGAGCCCTCCGATCAGGGCCACCGGTAGATCGGAGAGCACCACCAAAAAATAAGGCAGGCCAAAGAGCAGCAACAGATTGCCGAACGACAACGGCTCGTTGAAGATCTTGAGCACGGGCACCTCGCTGAGGATGGAGAGCCCATCCAGGCGATGCACCAACCCCGCCAGCGTCACCACCGCGAACAGGGGAGCTACCGCCCGCTGCCAGTAGCTCTCCACATCCTCTTCCGGCAGGTAGCGCCGCAACGTCAGACGCAGCGCGGAGAGCACCGTCCAGATCAGCGCCAGCTGGCCAAACAGGGCCACGAGGCCACCGGGAAGGCCCAGGGCGGGCAGCAACACGCTGGCGAGCGCCAACAGCCCCGCCAGCACAAGCTTGGCGAAAATCGGGCTCCAGCTGGTGGTGGGGGTGGGATGGCTCAGGCGCCAAGCCCGGTAGGCCAGCAACAGGGCCACAATCACCAGCAACTGCCAGAGCATGGCGGCGCGGGTGAGCAACCCCACCCAGCCCAAAAACACATAAAGCAGTTGATTCATGGCTTGCCGGCTGGTTTGGAATGGGCGTGAACTCCCCTGGACAGATCGTCGAGGAAGGTCCGCTTGGCAAGCGCCTCCATGGCCGCCGCCACCGCCTTGGGCGACTGCTCGCCGTACACCGCCTGCTTGATCAGCTGCCGCAGGGGGATGGAATAGTGACGCAGCCCCACCCCCGTGTTGAAGGTGGGCACCGCGGAGTGCTCCAAGCTGGCCTGCATGGCGGCCAGAGCCGGTGAATCCTTCACCGGCACCATCACGTTCTGATTCACCGGCATGTTGCCAAAGGCCTTGCCGATCAGGTTGCTTTGGCTGAAGTCATTGAGCACAAAGAGGGCAAAGCTGGTGGCCACGCGCCGCTGATAGGGGGTGGAATCGCGTCCGAAACTGATCAGCTGAAGGCGTGCCATCGGACGGGCGGGACGTCCCTCGCTCCCGGAGGGCAGCACGGAGACCCCAAGGTGGGAGCCAAGTTTGCGCTTGATGCGCTCAATGGCGGTGCTGTTGCAGCTGATCCAATCGAGCTGTCCCTTCTCCAGTCGGTCCACGAGTTCATCCGCTGACTCCACAAACAACACATTGGGTTCGATGTTCGCCCGGTACAGCCACCCCAACCATTCCTCCACCCGGGCGCGATCCGCCGGGGAAAGGCCCCGCCAGTCGGATTCCGCCTTCACCCGCGTCCGGAACAAACGCAAAAGGGGCTGATCCGCGTCGAAGGCACTGGCGGTCCAGAGGAGTTCAAACATTTGCAGGGGCAGCCCCACCTTCACCCCCTCCGCCGCTTTTGTCATCAGGTCGTTGAGTGTGGCCGGGGGTTTGGGGAGTCGGCGGCGGTCGTAACAGGCCACCGTGGGCTGCAGAAGAAAGGGGAGGGCCTCATACTCCTTGCCGTCCCGAAAGTCGTCGAGAAACTTGATGCGCAGGGGATCGATCTGCTGGGGGGTGATGTCCACCGCTTGGAGATAGCCCTCCCGCTCCAGGATGTCCACGGGCCCCACCCGGCTGATCAACAGATCCGGGCCGGCGCCCAGCCTGGCCCTGGAGCGCACGCTCTCCACCAGCTCCGCCTCCGGCAAAATCCGCAGGTGCAGCAACACCTCCGGATGATTGCGCATGTATTCGTTGGCGATCTGGGTGGCGAGCCGCTTGATGTTGGATCGGGACACCTGATCGGCCCCCTCCCCGGGGGAGATCGCCAGCTGCAGGCTCACCGGGGGATTCTCGACGCGCTGGCAGCCCCCGCACAGCAGCGCCAACGCCAAACCCAAGCCCAGCGCTGTCCGGTGGCGGGGGCGGACCACAGGCTGATCATCGAAGGCGTTAGGCGCCACAAAACGATTCGCTGTCATGCGGTGGTGGCGCCCATCCACTTTCGGCAGCGTACAGATCACCGCGGCGAAAGGCAGGGTGTCGCCCAGGCGTCAACACTTTGTAGCAAGGGACACGCGGATCAAGGGGGACGGGCCACGTCAAGCTTGACCCATCCGAGCCCGGCGATTGAGCCGGCCAACCCACAAGGCTTCACGCACACCCCAACACCGCGGCAAAACCCTTCCCGGCCCTGAGCAAAAGAGGCACCAATGAAACCTTGACCCCACGCCATCACCATGGGGAATCAAGGAAAACCAAGAATAATGGGCACCTCGAAAAATCAAAATGCTGCTTGGCCTTGTCGCGGCCCGGCGTATAATATGGTTGGAAAATATCGAGCCAACTGTGGGTCAGAGAGGCTTCTGGGACGAACAAGAGAGAATAGCCAGGCT
>Ga0315902_10008910_pt1 | contig 13511 bp, 27 predicted proteins | sample LakEriMetagenome_9_FD_203523 | JGI IMG/M metagenome (GOLD analysis project Ga0315902, IMG submission 203523) | Freshwater fungal communities from buoy surface, Lake Erie, Ohio, United States - Buoy 12 MA117 | ecosystem: Environmental > Aquatic > Freshwater > Lake > Lake biofilm | place: USA... | reverse complement strand
GGCCCCGACATCACCATTCTTTGAGCGAGCAGGACCTTTTGGTTTGGCCTGGGGCTCAGGCAATGCTTCAGGTCCAGGGGTTTGGGGCATTGGAACCGTTTGAGGACCGGGGGTATACATAATTTTTTAGCAATAGTTCTATTGTAACGGGAATTAATTACACAATTTCAAACCAAGACAGGTCTGTATAGACTTTTGCACCGCTGATTGTTGGAGCAGCGACAACAGTAAAGACATCACTGACCCCAGCCTGTGTGCGGCCAAGCTGGAAGTTAAAGTCTCGTACATCACTCAAAGAAAGAGTACCATCAGAGACGATGTAACCACCAATAATGTCGGTGCCACCGCTTACGGTTGTTGAGCTGGTGTCGTACTGGACATTACCGTTGTAGTGCGTTTGCCAATTTGTCCCACTCAAAGTTGCATTAAGCAAAACTCTGTATTGAATAATATCCGGTTTATTGTTTTGTGTTTGCTCAAGCGCAACGCTTAAATTTGCAGGAATAACAACACTGTCAGTGCGACCCGATGCCATACGAATGGACACCAGTGGATATGTTACGCCAGAAGAAGTAAGTGTCTTAGGCGTAGTGCTAGTCGCAATGTTATAACGCCGGGTAAAACCTTCATATCCACCTTCTGATGCAACTGTTGCACAGATTTGTTTTGCCGTGGAACTAGAAGCAGTTGTACCAAGATTTTCAATCTCTTGACGCAATGGCAACACTGCTGTTGTCATGTAGCTGGTTGTGTTTTGATTGTCATTGTGGAAGATGTGGGCAATTTCCATGTGACCATCAACCACAAAACCTGCACGCACATCACCAACCCCAAGCCATTCAATATCCATCCAAAGGATATTGGCTTTGGTTGGATCTAAGGTACGAGCGGTTGGACCAGCACCATTAAATTTATCGTAGTTCCAATCGCTTTGAGCAACACGGGTTTCATTAACAGAGCCACTTACGTAACTGCGGAGAACAAGATTATTTGTTGTACCGCTTTGCTCAAAGAAAATACCGTTTTGTGAATTAAAAAAACCAACGCGTTGCCGGAGATTCGTTTTGCCAGAAGCAAAAACAAATGATGTCATATTTAAAAATGATTTCCCTGGCTGATAGGGAAAAACACGTTTGGTTTCTCGATAGATATAATCACCCGAAAGTGTTGTTACATTTAAATCAACAACACTTTCATTAACTTGATATGTAGTTGAACCGCTTACGCCTGTTACGGTAGTCCACTTATCGTTTTCCTGATAACGATGTTGGCTATCAAAAACAGTATACAGCTGTGAAATTCGTTGCCGTCCAAAGGCATCACCTGCTGTTGCTGCTGGCTGCATGTAAACAGTAGCGCCAGAGGTAGTTGTTACTTCTAGAGGACGCCCACTACATGTTTGAACTTTATGTACGTGATATAGATTTTTATCTGTGGGATCTCTGTATACAGGCATTTCATTGGTGCAACATTTTACTATTCTACTTTGTTGGAACAAACAAAAACATCCGCCTCTTAACAGAGACGGATGCAAAATAATTGATTTACCAAATTATTTTTTAGAGTACTCTTCTAATTGATCTGCAGATTGCGGCTTCAATAAAGAAAGTAGTTGTTTATTACAATCGGCGTTACGCTGATAATACTCCCAGTTTTTAAAGACGCAGTCAACGAGTACCTCGTAGAATTCATCACCAGTTAGACAATTGGTGTCAACAAATTCAGAGATGGTATCAGCAAGGTACTCTTCTAGCCGATTTTTTGCAGACTTCTTTGATTCATTAAAGATTTTATCTGCTGTTTCCTGAGCCATCCTTTTGCTGGGGAACAGTTCAGCTGCCTGGTCGTACACATCTTCAAGTGTTGGCATCACTGAGTAACAAAGAAACATCTTTTACAGCTTGATGATAGCCCTGCAACCAATCTTCTGAAATAACATCTTTACATTTTGGGTCATTTGCCTTGGCTACATACAGGATGTAGTTGATGTCCAGTTGACGCAGGACTTCGATTGAGCTGCGGTATTCCATATCAAAATAAAAAAGGACGCCTGATAGCGTCCTTCCATTCTAAAAATGAGTATTGTTTAAGCTGTTACAGGAATCTGGATTTGCTCACCATCAAACTCACCAGCCTGTAGCTTTTCAATGAATTCAAGACGTTTGTAGAATTCATCTCGGCAGTAAGGACCAGCTTCATTCAAGCAGAATTCTTGCCACAGTCCGGTGTAAAGACCAACAACACCAGGGCCTGCGTTGGCGCGACCAGAGCACTGATACATGTGTTCCATGAAATCAGCTTTGCGTTGCTCGGCCTTGACATCCCAGCCGGCAAGGTAGTCAGAGTTCATCATCAGTCTTCAAATGCGATGGAAGTACAGCTAGTGTAAACACCTGTGACCTGGTCCAGTTCAAAGAGAAGGTCATGGAGTTCATCTTGTAATGACTCCGAAATTTCTTCGGCAGTCTTACCGCCAAAGGAATTGTATTCAACTTCAACGTCAACTGCAAAAGATACAGTTAACTTGGGCACAGGTACGGGTTCCATCTAAACATTGAAGACCAAAATACTTTAGCAGTATTTTGTGTTTAGATTAAACGCTCCAAAGAATGCACCTTGGTGCTTTCGTAGTAGCCAATGCGTTCTTGAATGATGTTGTAATAATTAATAGCAGCATCGACCATCTCTTCTGCATCCATAGAAGCTGCCAGGTTTTCGTTGGCAAGCATTGCAGCAGTCAAGATGACAACACCATTTTCAATCTTTGAACCAATGGTTGCTGACAGAGGAGTCCCATCGTTGGTGAACCCAGCAATCAACTTGTTCAGAACTGGATCGCCGCCCATGGGACTCCTTGTGTATCTATTTATTGTATTGCAGTTTATTTAGTTGTCCTTGTTACCTCGTGCGGTGACGTACCAATAGGCATTGCGTGCATTTTGGTTGTACCTCATGCCACTCATAAGCTTGAGTTTTTTAGATTCAAGCTCATCCACCTTGGATTCCAGGTAAGCAGGTGGCTCTTCTCCTTGGCAAAGCATAGAAAGTTCCATCTCGACCATTTGAATTTGCAGACGGAAATCATCTACTGCCTGCTGATAGCAGGACATAAGGATGTGCGCATCTTCTAGATCATTCGGCGCCGTCAGATTCTGATAGAAGTTCTCCGATATATTCGGGTGCTTGTGCGGCCATCCGCTTAGTGGTGAAGATTCTATTTTTTCGGACTGCATATTGCTGTTCCACTTTGACACCGTGCGGGATGGGGCGTCCTTCTTGATAGGCATTACGGATTGCATCGAGATTTGGGAGTACTTCGAGTTTAGTTTTGGGTTCAGTTCTTTCTGAGATAACTGTTCCCGACATTGAACGTACCACGACTCGCTTGGTTGTGGTTGTTTCTTGTTCAATGCAATAAAGTTTTCTTTCGTCAGAGTGCCAAAACTCTGGATCTGACGTGATCTCGACCGTGAGTTCCTTTTTCTTGCTGAGGACAAACTCATAATTTTTGCCTTGAATACGGCTGGTGTCCAAAGGAAGCACTCGCCTCAGCCAGCTTAATAGATTTTTAAGAGACTGTAGTTGTGATTCGTGGTGCCGCTTAGCCTGTGTGATTAGATCAGATTCTTTTTTAATACGCTCCAAGGCATCTTCATGCGCTGCCATTGCGTAGTAGATACGATCAATCTTTTCTGAACGCAGGTCGGCACAAGCTTCCAGCTCAGCTTTTGCCAGTTCTTGGGACTCAGGAGTGAGGAGAGGAAGAGAGCGTTCCAGGGCACCATAGTGCTCGTACAGCTTGATGACGTTAAGGTCCTCAAGCTTAGTCTTGGTAATTTGAGACATGACTCAGATGTGTTGGAAGTGGGATTGAATTTTGTTGATTGTGTAGGTCAGCAGCATGCCTGCCGCTGCCCAAAGTAAATCTTTGACAACAGGAATAAGAGCGCCAAGAAAAGTTTCAAACATGAGTTGAATTTGATTAGAAGGTGTGGTCAGTTTTACGTCATGACCAGGACGCCCACTCCCGGTGGGAACCGTCAGTCTACCAGGCCTGTCAAGTCAATGCCTCATCAAAGGTTTCGGCTAAGCCGTTAAGACCATTGGCTGTGACCTTGACCAACTCAGCAATGTAGTCAGTCAGGGCTTCGACCTTGGCGTTAACAGACTTGATCTCCTCCATCAGCTCTTCCCTGGAAGGGGTCAAGCCAAAGATGTCATTGTCCTTGATGGCTTCAGGGTTGTTGGTTTTTTGGTACTTGCGACAATCATCGTTAGCGGCATAGACAGCTTCTTGATACATATCAAGAACTGTTTTGAAATCAAGATTGCCAGCACCTTCAGCAGAAAGGATGTTGCAAGTATCCAGATAAAGCCTGGCAGAAAGCCTGACGTTGTCTTTGAAGAACTTTACGTACTGTTCAGTACTAAGTCCGTAGGTATCAAATGCCATGATTCGACGAAAGGTCAACGCCAACGAGGGCCGACAGCCCAGCCTACCAAGGATTTACGACGACCGGACGTTACTTTTGTAACGCGGTGACGAGCCCTGGAGTCAAAGCAAACCAGAAGTCCCTTCTTTTTGGGAACGTCATACATGGATTCACCTTCATCCATGATTTGCAGATCACCACCTTTGTACTCATCTTCATCAGATAACTGAAGAGAGAACGAAAGTTTACGGACCAGCTCACCTTTGGGGATGATGTCATCTTTAATAACTTCTTCACTAAAACCATGACCATTGTTATGTTCAGGTTTATAGAAAGATGAGATGCCTTGATCTACATGCCAGTTGTAGAACTCACCTTTGTCATAGACGGTGTACTGAGCAGATTGACCATCCAGACCAATGATGTCATAACGGAAGTTTTGGAGGTTAGCTAAGTTGACATAATGCATAACAAAACCTGTAACCCAATGGCTGGCAGGAAGCCAAGCATTTTTTGCTTTGCGAACCTTTTCATTAATGACACCACCACCTCCTTCACCAACAACAGAGTTGATTAGATCTTCGTCATACTTTTCTTCGAGTACAGATTCAACAAGCCTGATGACTTCAGAAGGAAGTTCAGTCTCATACCAGACGCTTTGGAAGGCCATAACCTAGGAGTAAGAATCGAGTGCGTTTGTTAGCGCATCAATCATAAACGTTTCTTGTCCTTCTGGACCTAAGTCGGTCCACCATTGGAGATCAGGATCTGTTTCATCCCAATCAATACGGATGGTTCCGCAACCATCCTCTTCATCAATGAATTCAATCTGTAGCTTGTCGATCGAGTCCGGATTCGACATGCCCAATGAGGATGTTTTCTGCATAGGTTTCACAATCAGTTCTGATCTCTGCACCGAGTTTAATCAGACCCCAGTAGGTATCTTCATCAACCTCAAGGTGCAGAGAGTATTTGCCGTTGGATAACATCATGGGTTGCTCGGATACTTTCATAGCAAGTGATAGTGCATGCTCATACAACTCCTCATCCATCATTGCTTTTTCACAGCAGCTTTCAGTTGTGGCAATGAGACACCAGGGAATGGTGTGTAACCAGCCTCCATCATATTGAAAAAAAGATCCCAGGCATGATGCTGGGTAAATACTTCTTTCGGCTTGTAGGTACGCCAGTGGGAGAGTGGAGCTTGAGCACCGGACTTGGTGTGGAGCAGAACAAAGCGTCCATCACTGATGTGATCAGCGGGCGGCGCATACCACCAAGCCACACACTTATCTGGTGTGCCACTGGGGCTGGCATTCCGTACATCTGTGCGCTTGCACAGCAGTTCCCTGTACTTGTTGAACCAAGTCAGGTGGATGCACCACGGCTTGAACCCCTGGATCTCTTCTTGGAAAGCAGATAGATTTGAAAGCTGGCGTTGAAAGGACCCACATGAACAGCTAGGTTCACCAAACGAGGACTGTTGTTCTTGTACATCATCCAGTTCACCGTCCATATCAAGCGGCCGATTCGGAAGCCGAAGTCCGTCAGGCGCAACCAAATGGCCCAGGTCCGTCTGGTCAGATTGAAGAAGTGCTTTGATCTTTTCGGGGTTTGATACATGTATAAATTTGTCTGCCCAGTGAGCTTGGAGTTTTGCATTCGAGGTTAGGTGTCCGAGTGCGTGCGTGTAGTTCCAGCCCTTAAAAAGAATGTAAGCATTGTTATGCCATACACTAGGGCCACGGTAATTGGGACCAAGGTAAGAAAAGAAATCTTTTAAACGGTTTGTGTAAGACTGAAACGCGGTCTTGATCAGTGACCGGTCGTAGATTTGCTCAGTGCCATCATGACGCACCACAAGACAATGATCGCCTCGCAGATAAATGCCAGCGATTGAGGCGTCATCAAATTCCGGATACGCCCGCCGGATGTTGGAGCGAGAATAAATAAGAGCTTGCGCCGAGTTGAGGTCAGTCTGATGTTGGACGGACATTGGTTTGAGTTGTGTTGAGTTGAGTGGGAATCAAACGTGCCAGAAGGACGTGTCCTCCAGCGCTTTGTTCGCCTTGATCTTAGCATTGATCTTGGCCCGCCGGTAAGCCGCCTTACCCATCCGATACGTTCCATAGATAACAGCAGCCCAGCAAACAGGATTAGCAAGGAGTGTGGCAGCAACACTGCCGATAACAGCTGTAGTTAGTCCTTCTTTAACTGCAGCTTTTTCAGGATTGTCCATGGCTGTAAATCTTGATACTTTGTAAAGTTTGGAAATGGTTTTTACTGAGGCATTAGAATAAGCGTAACAACTTAATACAAAATGGACGAAATTAAATACGTACCTTTAACTAGATTTCAAATAGAACCAAGCCTTGATGATAAGTTTTGGGAAGAAAAGATCAAACGCTCCATTCAGGAATGTGATTCGGTTAGTACGTTACGAGAAATGGCAACCCTCTTGGCGAGGATTGCCACTCAACGTCAAGGTGTAATACGGGGTTTAGTCCAAGATATGTTTATCTTCAACAACGTAGCTGTTGAACAAAACGACTTGGGAAACCCCGACATTACATCAAAGTGAATCGTCTTCTCCGGTGAGGGGATCACGAGCAGGCAGTGCTTTTACATCGACTGCATCTGTAGTACGGGAGACAGGCAGAATCTCTACACCTTGCTTGATGCCATAAGCACCACCAAGTTTCTCCGCATCCTGCCGTGCATGTTGATTGATGTAATCACCAAACATTTCCTGGAACTTCCAGGTTGATTCGCGATCTTCATCAGGAATCGACATGCGGCTCAGCGATTCGATGGCGGCATCTTGGTCGCTGTAATCAGGGATGTCAAAAGATTCAATTGCGCAGATCTCAACGTTGTTGGCTCCACGCATTTCATTGGCAAGTACCGGAGCAAATACGGTAGTGGCGTAGAACTTTTCATTGAAGGCAAGGGGCACTTCGGAATCCAGCGCCTTGCTCAGGCACTTGGACATTTCCTTCTCGTACATCTTGACTTTATCGGACACATCAGTGCCGTTCAGGCCCTTGAGGGTAAGGACCATCGGGATCTTATGGGCACGCTTGTTGTCCTCGGTCACGATGTAGATGAGGTACTTAGTGCGCACGCTGTACTTACGCTTATACATCTCGCCCTTGCTGTTGGCAAGGTCGGCCGCAATCTTATCGGCATCAAACAATTCCTTAACCTCTGGGTGCTCAAAGGTACCAATCGTTTGACGCATCCCGGTGGTTTCTTCAACCATCAGAGGAGAACGCAGCAGGATTTGAATGCGTGGCTCAGTGAAGTTCAAGCCTTCTTCAACGGAAGTATTGGGAGCCATGCCAAAGGTTTGTTTGTAATCCCAAATGACAGAACCTTTAGCAAACTGATCTTCAGTTGCAGTCCAACCGCAGGTATCAAGATCAGATTTACGGATGAACCATCCGCGTACTTTTGATTTGTTTAAAGGTTGAATAGTGACGAGGTTCTGGTAACCAGATACAAATTCTTTGGACTGAAACATCCGGAAGGAGTCGAGTCCACGGGTTGCAAGCGCAGCAGTTTTCTTGGTGGTCATTTTGTTGGAAGTTTTCAGAGAAGGTGCAGAGGTGGTTTCGGATTCGAATTGATCCATCCACTGATCGCTCGTTATGTCAAGCGGAGTTTGAGTCATGGTTGTTTCGTAGTCAGAGGTGGATGAGTTTAACGTCATCCCAGGACGTGGCCTCATTCTGCTTCAGGCTTGTCCCATTTCATCACGTACTGCTGAGTACTTAATGAATCGAAGTACATCTCAGACAGCTCCTTCATGGTTTCAAAGATGCTGCCTTCCATGTACCCACACCCTTTGAGGAAATCAATCAGGTGTTGAATCACATCGTCAGCGACGACCCCTTTGAATTCATGAAGAACCTTGGTGTCTTCGTCTTCGTAGAGCAGAGTGAATTGATCGTGAGTTGGAGTTGTCATCAGAATGGAACCTCTTCCATATCGGGTGCTGCACCGTAGTGACCTGGCAGATCAGGCAGGCCACCACCAGATGCCTGGGTCCATGGGTCACCAGCTTCTTCTGCACGGCGACCACCCCAGAGGGAGGTTACCTTGTCATCAGAGGTCACGGTTGTCTGATTGGTTACCGTTTTGGCAGCACCATCTCCCACCTTGGGAGCAAGCGTCATTGAAACCAATTGAATCTTGGTTGCAATACGACGTTCCTTGGTTTCTTTATCAGTCCAAGAATCAGTAACCAGACGGCCTTGGATCGTCAGACCAGTACCCTTACGGGTGAAGTTAACAAGCAGTTCTGCATTGTTTAACTTGTCATCCGTTGAGTTGATGGCGTAGAAGTTAAAGAGATCTGCTTGATTACGTCCGGTGTTAACGGAGAGGGTTTGATTGCAGATCATCAGACCATCAGCCGTTGCCCTAAAGGCACGCGAATCATCTTGACTAATGTCTTTAACACAGCGTCCAGAGAGGATGACTGTATTAAAGATCGGGAAAGATTCGTTAACAGGGGCAATGATGCCACCATGTAATGAATAAGTCCTGGTCTCTAGATCAAAACGAAGCTTTGCACCATGGATGTAAATCTGAGAACCCTTAGGTGTACGCGCAAAACGCTCAGAGTTTTTGCCGTAAACGTTTAGTTCAATTGGTGTTGCTGCTTTGTTGCCAACAGGAGGCAACATTACGTTGCATCGAATTGCAGTTGAGGTTGCGGAGGTGTAAACCTCGCGGGGCTGTTCAGTAGTTTCAGCGCAAACAAAGACCTGGTTCATGGATTCAAACAGTTTGTGTGAGAGGCAGTTTAACGTCTTACCTCAAGGACGAGAGATCAACTGGTTTATGTTTAACTTCAATCATCTCACCTTTTCGATTCCAACATTGACCACAATCAGGACACTGATAATGGTTAATACGGTCAGTGCCCAAATACTCCACACCAATAACACGGCTAAAGAATTTCGAATCAGGTGAATAATAACCTTTATCGATTGATTCTTGAGGAATGTAGGAATGAATCCAGCTGACTTCGCAGACTGGACACTGCTCTACTTTAGTGATGTCGGTGTAGTCCATTTATTTTGCAGGAAGTTCTTCAGTACTGGCAATACGTTCAACGCTATAATTCATTCCATGTCTTGCATAACTTGTTTTAGTAATTCGATACACATCATTTTCGTGAACAATTAATTCAGTACCTGACTCTACTTGAGAGCCAAATTCATCTAGCTTCCATTTAAGTTTTGCAAGCTCACTTTTCTTTTTTTCATAGCGAATCCATTCTTTAAATAGTTGTTTAAGGGTTGGTTTGCGTTTAACTACCATGATCAATGGGTCTGAGACCAGTCGGATCCTACCCTAGAATCCCCCTCAATACTGCAACGGAATCCAAAGAATTCCTGTGCTTGCGGGAAGGCGAGCATGGCCTGCTCCCGGATGGCTTCGGTGTATTCAGGTTTGCAAGCTAGCTGCACTTCATCGTGCACCATCAACAGTTGTTGCCAGTCATGATCGTATTCCAAACCAAGGTTTGTTTTGATATTTTTTTGGATGTTAATAACAACTTGTTTCATTAAGATAGCGCCTGCTGATTGTAGTAACACATTCAATCCTTTGAATGCAGAACGACAATACAATTGACGACGATCAAGACCAATCAGATAACCACGGAGGCCAATGGTTTTATCGATTTCCATCTTGAGTGCTTTTAATGCAGGCACCCCACGCATAAAACCATCGATGGCATCACGACCAAGAATGCGCAGTTCATCTTCATCTTTAAGGTTGGGATCAATGATTGATCCAGCTTTTACAGAACCACATCCATAGAGCATGCCGTAAAGCAAACGCTTGCTGATGTCCCTGGTCTCTACACCAAATTGTTTTTGGTTGTAGGTATGGATATCAATTGATTCATCTGTTACCAGCTTTGCGTATTCACCATCATCCCAGTAGGCGAGGTATCCAGCAAGGCAACGTAGCTCAAGTGCTTTAGCGTCAATACCAATGAGATCCCACCCGTCAGGAGGAACGAACAAACTTCGACACTCTTTTCCATAAGGGGAGTAACCCGCTGGAACCTGACCCATGTTTGGATTGCGGTGTGCACAGCGCCCAGTAATGCAACCGTTAGTAATAAGGTCGCCGTGTACACGACCAGTGTCATTGTTGAATAGTTTGATCCAAGCATTGTTACCATCAGCAATTTGACCAAGGCGTTTTTTGATCAACATATATTCTGCCAATGCCTTAGCTTCTGGATACGGAAGCTTTTCTAATACATCGTCATCAACAACTGGATTTCCTTTCTCAGTTGTTTTCTCTGGAGTCCATCCGTATTTTTGGCGGAGTCGATCAGCAATCTGCTGACGAGATCCAGGATTGAACTCTTCATAGCTGACCTTAGTGAAAGGTTCTCCTTTGACATAACCTCTGTTTTTATTATTTACTTTTGGAATGAATGTTGTTTCATGTTTGATTGGTGGGAAGATTTGTTTTAGGTGTGCTTCAAGTTCTGCTTCTTTTGCTCGGAGGCCATCCACCAAATCAAGAGCAGCATCCAAATCGAAAGGAACACCTGATCTAATTTGTCGGCTAATCGCCAGAGCAAAGTCATGCTCCAAGAGAAGGGCGGAGTCTGCATAGTTTTGAGAAGCAATGAGTTGCCATAGGTTAAAGGTGACTGCCACGTCCTGGATGCAGTAATCGAGCATCTCCTGGGAATATTCCGTGAAGTCCTTGAAGTCGATTTTATGACTGGCCAATCGCCATCCCCATGCCTTAAGTGATGGGGATCCACGGTTTGCCTTTGGAACTTCCGGATATTGTTCGATGTCAAGCTCATAGAGAACCTCCTTGGGCCAGATCAAACGTGAACAAATGAGAGTGTCAATGATGCGTGCTTTAGTCTCAAAGTCTGGGAATAATTTCTTTAAGACTGGGATGTCGTAAAAGCAGATGTTATGCCCAATAAGAACATCAGCGTTACGCAGATACTCAAGAGCATTGTCAATGCCGTCAGGACCAAAAGACAAAACGCTGTTACTGTTGACCTCATAGAGGACAATGCAGTGAACTTTGGAAGCTTTGTCATAAAGTCCATCCGTCTCAATGTCAAAGACATACCACTTGTCATTTACGGAACTGGGCTTCATCTCGAACTTCGAGTTGTTCAGTGGCAAGGTCCGTGTCATTTTTATTAATCCAAGACAAGATCTGTTGTGCTCCAGCCCTGTAGGGATGAGAGAAGATCTTGTTAAGTGCTACATCTGAATCTAACGGAATTAATTCGAATTGATTGGTTGCCGCAGTAATGGCAAATGGCCTGCCATTTTTCCAAGTGGCAATGATGTAAGACATAAAAGAATGAAAGACGGACAGATGCTATCCGATCTTTCATTCCCGTCAAGGTTCTTCAAGTTGTCTTCTGTTTTGATGTGCTGTATCCCACAAAGCCACCATCTTTCTTACGTTGAGAAATGGCTTTACTTGCCTCAGAGCCAGCCCTCTGGGAGCCATGGACCAGTAGTGCGAAAGGCTTGTCACCTAAGCAGTGGCTGTCGTCGTGGTCAATCTCCAGACCTTGTGTAGCTGCATCTTCTTCTGTGTAGACCACATAAGCAATGCGCTGGAACACATGCGGATACTTCGGAATGAGGTAGTCGAGTGTCCCCCCGAAGGATGCGGTGAGATAGAAGTTGGGTGGGATCTGATCACGCAGATTAATCCACATGCCAAGGGACTTGGTGTAGGCATAGAACTTTTGGTTGGGCCGTTCGCTGGCGACCATCATCCAAGCCTTCATGTAGTTCTCAGTCCAGAAGTCACCGGACTCATGGATGCGCACCAACTTCTTGGGGTAGTGCATGAGGAGTGACATGTCGATCAGATCACGGAGGAGTGTGACTTGATTGCCATTCATGTGAATGGTTTCACGCAGCAGATCCCAGTTGTGCCAACGGGCATCACGGACGTTAGGTCTGGTTTCTGCCATGGCCGCAAAGCAACGGTAGTCATCAGCTTCTGTGCCTGTGCGTTGAGGTAGGTCACGGATCTCACCAGTGACGCGATCAGCCATGGTCTTGCAGACACCGGCGTTTGGACAGGCGTAACCAGCTGGCAAGCTAAAGATCAGACGGTCACGCAACTTGGCGTTGCCGTTGGAAAACTTGAGAAGTTTCATGATTGTGTTGAGTTGATTGATAAGCACAGCTTATGAGTAGTTTAGGGACGTGCTCAGGTCCATCTTCCTGATCGGGAATATTTAGCTTGTAAGATTAATCGAACTGTCCGGAAATTCCGGAATGTTTAACACGTTTGGGCAACGTGTAAGCACGCCTTACAAGTTGATCGGACTACTTGCCCCAGCGGGCGAGGACAGCGCGGGCGGTGAGCAGATCATCAGCAGCGCCCATGTCGGCAGCCATTTGATCTCCATATAGGTGGCGCACGGTCTCCAGCAGCTCCTCATCCGTCGGACCCTCTGGCTCGGGCTCAGCTAGTGCTTTACGGGCAATGTAAATCCACTGCTCAAACACAGGTTTGTATTGGCGTGGCCAGTCCGACTTTTCTAGGCAATCGGTAAGCTCAACACACAAGGCGCGGAAGTCGGTGGTCATTGCGCACCCTCCAGCTCGGCGGCGATGGTGAGGAGATTTTCTCGAATGTCGTCGGTGCGGGCTTCCATTCCGGCGTCCCATTCAAGGTTTCCCGTGTAGCACTTGTAGTCATCGGGAGCCACCAAATCCGCAGCAGCACGCAGGGCGGCAACGGCATTGGCACGAGCCCAATACCGCTCTGGACCCGTTGAGTTTTCTGTGTGCAGGGCATCCAGCACTGCCTGCGCGGCGGGGCTCAGTGGGGTGGTGTCAGTCATTGAGTAGACCTCCATCAACGAGAGCATCACACCATTCCTTGAATGGCGCCTCGATCTGAGCCATGGCTTTGTTGTCCACGGCGCTTGGATCGCGGATCATGGCAATGGCAAGGCCAAGAGCATCACCGAGGCGATTCTCAAGGCTGTTTAGTGGCACAAATTTGAAGTCAGTCATTGATTTGCTTGGTCATAAAGAG
>Ga0315902_10008909_pt1 | contig 13511 bp, 9 predicted proteins | sample LakEriMetagenome_9_FD_203523 | JGI IMG/M metagenome (GOLD analysis project Ga0315902, IMG submission 203523) | Freshwater fungal communities from buoy surface, Lake Erie, Ohio, United States - Buoy 12 MA117 | ecosystem: Environmental > Aquatic > Freshwater > Lake > Lake biofilm | place: USA... | reverse complement strand
GTGGCCGGCTCGAAGCCCTTCTCGACGTTCCCGAACACGAGCGTCACCTGCTCGTCGGCGGAGGCCTTCTCAACCTTGCCTTTGCAGTTGTTGCAGCAGAAGCCCACCTCGGCGTCGCCGATCGCGAGTTCCGTACCGGCCTTCACTGGCCCGCCGCTGAACGGGCAGCCCTTTTGCTTGAGCTGACCGGTGGCCACGAGCTGCTGGTGGGCCTTGGCCGCGAACGGCGCCGAATCCTTCGCGAACTTGCCGGAGCAGTTGCCGCAGCAGAAGTAGACCTTGCCGCCGGCGAAGTCGGCGCTCTTTTCAGGATTGCACTTGGCACCCGACACGGGGCACTTCGCATCCTTCGGCTCCTTCACGGCCGACACGGCCACCGACGAGCAGACGACGGCGACGACAAGCGCGGCAAACGCGAGGGCAAGGCGGCTCTTCATGGCGATCAACTCCATTACGAGAGATGAGTGAACGGGTTTTCCCAACGACCCCTCCAGCATAGGCCCGCGACGCCGCCCGCCGCAATCGCCGAATTCCAGCGCGAGGAGGCGAGGGGATCGGCGAAAGCTCGAGGAGCATTGGGCCGCCGCGGCCCACCGCGACGAGACTTTTGCCGTCCCCGAGCCGGCAACCAACCGATGTCGGCACGCCCTAGCGGCCGCGGGGCTCGGGCAGACCCACGGCCACGGCTGCCCCGGCGGCGATCACGGCCGCCCCGACCACGAAGACCGGCCGAAACCCGACCGCGTCGACGAGCCAGCCGACGAACGGCGAGAACACGAACGGAGCCGCCAGCGCCGCCCCGACGATGCTCACGTAGCGGGCGTGGTCGACCGGCCGGGGCGCCAGCTCGAGCGCGTAGTTGGTGAAGATCTGCAGCGAGATCGGATTGAGCCCGAGCACAACATAGACGATCCAGAACCAGTCGGCGGCCAGGGCATGCGGGGCCAACGACAGCCCGGTGACCAAGAGCGGCACGAGCGACGAGAGCGCCACGAGCCAGATGAGCACGACCCGCGTGCCGCGGCGATCGGCCATCGGTCCGGCCACGAAGCTCACGATGCCGGTCGAGAGGTTCTGCACCACCACCCACGTGAGCAGGCTCGTGAGCGGCGTGCCGAGCCGATCGCGGGCGAAGGCCTGATAATGTGGAAACAGCATGATGACGCCGGAGAAGCAGGCGGCCACGACCGCCAGTCGCACCAGCGCCCGGTCGGCGAGCAGCGTCTGCCGCCAGTCGGCGACGGCCCGCGCGACCCCGGCCAGCCAGCCGCCGCGGCTCGATCCATCGCCCGGCGGCCGCGCGGCCGCTGCGTCGGGCGGTTCGTCGAGAAACGCCGGCACCAGCGCGGCGACCGCGAAGAAGGCGGCCGTGACGGCGAAGATCTTGGTGAACCCGTCGGCCTCGGCGAGCCACGGCCGCAGGAAGACGATCGCGGCGAGGATCGCCAGCACGCCCCCGACGCTGGCGTTCACCATGAGCGACCGGCCGCGGCGGCCCGCGGGGATCAGCTTGCCCTGCAGCGCCGCGGCCACGAGCTGCGAGATCCCGTTGCAGCTGGAGAACATCGCGTAGAGCACCAGGAACACGGTCGCGAGCAATCCGGGCTGCGATCGCAGCGGCGTCCAGGCGCAGGCCAGCGCCGCGAAGCAGCCCGCCTTCGCGAGGGCCGCGGCGACGAGGCTCCACTTCTTCACCGGTCGCCGCGCCACCGCGCCGGCGAGAAACAGAGGCGGCAGGCTCTGGCCCCCGCGGTTGAGCACCGGCAGGAGGCCCCGCAGCGCGCCCGAATCGACCACCGCGTCGAGCACGGCGGGCATGATGATCGTCTCGGTCTTGAAGATCCAGCCGACGCGGACGATCACGTGGTAGAGCTCGAGGCAGAGGGTATTCCACGCCTCCCGCCCCCCGCTTGAATGCGAGTGCTTCATGGGGATCGCCGGCCGTCCCCCGGCAGCGTGTCGAGGGAGCTGCGATCCTCCGGGCTTTTAAAGCCGAGTGCCGCGGCGTCGGTCACGTAAAATGTGCGTTGGACCTCGTACACTGGTCGCTACGTCGTGAAGATGTGAACCGCTGTCCCGTCGCTTCCGCTCCGGGCTTCGTGAGAGTCATTCGGATGATAGCAGCCTGTCGACCCGCTCTGTCGCCGTTTTTCAGCATGCTTCTGCTCACGACGTCGGCCGCCTTCGTCGGCTGCGACGCCGGCAGGCCGACGCATCCTGCCGTCGGCCGCACGATCGGCGATCTGCCGATCGTGTCGCTCGGCGATCCGCGGGCCGCTCCGCCGGCGCTTGCGGGAAGGGTGACGCTCCTCAACTTCTGGGGCACATGGTGTCCCCCCTGCCGACGCGAGCTTCCCGGCCTCGCGCGACTGGCGACGCAACTCGACGGCGATCCGCGGTTTCAACTCGTGGCGGTGTCGTGCGGCTCCGGTGATCTCGACGAACTCGCCGCCGAAACCTCCGCCTTCCTCGTGGAGCAGAACCTGCCGCTGCGGCCCTGGGGCTTTGCCGATCCGCTCGCCCGCACCCTCTTCACCTCGACGTACGGGCTGGAGGCGTTCCCGACGACCTATCTGCTCGGCCCGGACGCCCGCGTGCGGCAGGTGTGGGTGGGCTACCGCAGCCGCGACGAGGCCGACATGGCGCAGGCCGTGCTGCGGCTCATGAAGGAATTGCCGCCAGCCGCTCGATGAACGCCGCGGCCGTCGCGGCAGGATCGGCCGCCGCCGTGATTGCCGAAGCCACCGCCACCCGGCGGATCCCGAGGGCGGCCAAGGTGTCGAGCCGATCGAGCGTGACACCGCCGATCGCGAAGGCGGGTAGCGCGATCTCCGCGGCCACCTGCGCGAGGAACTCCCGCGGCGCGAACTCGCCGAACGATTTCGTGTGCGACGGGAAACAGGGCCCGATGCCGAGGTAGTCGGCCCCCTCGTCGGCCGCGCCACGGGCCTCGGCGAAGTCGTGCGCCGTGCGGCCGAGCAGTTTGTCGGGGCCGATCACCCGCCTCACGAGCGGCGTCGCCAGATCGTCGGCCCCGGTGTGGGCGCCATCGGCTCCCACCGCGGCGGCCACGTCGGCCCGGTCGTTCACGATCACGAGCGCCGGCCGTTCGCGGTCGAGCCGGCGGGCGATGGCGACCGCGGCCCGCACGCGGTCCGCGAGCGCCGGCACCGCGAGCGACTTGTCGCGAATCTGCACCATCCGCACGCCCGCCTCCACGAGCGATTCGAAGAGCCGCTCGAACGCCGCCTGATCGGCACGGCCGTCGAGCAGCACGCAGAGGTTCACCCCCGCCAGCCGCTCCCGCGACTTCGCGGCCACGAGCGCCCCGCGTTCGAGCTTGTAGAGGCGGTAGCGGATGCGCTCGAACGGCGGCGCCGCCTGCGGGGCCACGACGGCCACGCACTCCTCGAGACTCCGCACGGCCTGCGTGCCACGGGCGGCATTCGCGGCGACGAGATCGGCGACCGACGCCCGCGGCAGCGCCCCCGGCTTTGCCATGCCGGCACCCACGTCGCCCACCACGTCGCGGACCGCGGCGCGGCCACGCAGCTCCGGATGCGCGAGGGCGGCGGCGAGTTCGTGCCGCAGTTCCTTGGCGAGGCTCGTCAGCCCCACGTCGTCGAGCACGAACCGGGCCACGTCTTCGAGCACGCGGATCGCTTCGGCCGCCCGGTTGGCCGAGGCGTCGATCGCCCGCCACACGCCCGTTACGCCACCCTGCCCGACTTCACTGTTCTGCATCGTTTAACGGTCTTTGCCGCGGCTTGAGAGCATTACTATAGAGCCTGCGCACGAAAGCCCCCATGCGCATAAAAGCCCCTGCTGATAAAAGCCCCCATGCGCAAGCAGGGGGATATTGCGGCGTCCACCCCGAAGCGGCCCGAATCATCCCCCGGCTCGCGCCTGGGGGCTTGTATTGGGATATCGATCCCCCGGCTTGCGCCTGGGGGCTTGTATTCGGACAATCATCCCCCGGCTTGCGCCTGGGGGCTTGTATGGTTGGGTGTGGGCCGGGTCCGACACGGGTTGGAGAAACGCGGCCCGGTTCCTACACTCCCGCCCCCTCGTCCCGTGAGCCGACGCCCATGCGTGCCGCCCGCTATCTGACGCTGTTCTGGCCGGGCCTGCCCTGGCTCTGGCTGCGCGGCAGCCTGCCCGGGCTCGTCGTCGCGGTGGGCTTCGCCATCACGCTCGACGTCGCGGTGCTGACCACCTGGATCTGGTCGGAACTGGTCGACACGCCCGCGCGGCTCGCCCTCTGGACGGCCACCGCCGCGATCTGGGCGCTCGCCACCGCATCGGCCCTCTCCGCCTTTCCGCCGCCGCTCGGGGCCGGCCGCGACGCCGAGGCCGACGCGCTCTTCGTGAAGGCCCGCAACGCCTACCTCGCGCACGACTGGCTCACCGCCGAAGCGACGCTGCAGACGCTGCTCGCCCGCTCGCCGACCGACGGCGAAGCCCAGCTGCTCCTCGGCACTCTGCTCCGCCGCGTGGGTCGGCTCGACGAGGCCCGCGCGGCCCTCGAGCAGCTCTCCCGCGCGGATGCCGGCCTCGTCTGGCAGACGGCGGTTGCCCGGGAACTGGCCCGGATCGACGCGGACCGGCAGGCCGATCCGGTCGCCACCGAGCCGGCGATCCTGTCGCTGTCTCAGCCGGCCGAGGGCTCGGCGCGGCGCACGGCGGCGGCCTGACGTCACGTCGTCGCGGCTGTCCAACAACGCCTCGCCGCCGATCCAACCGCCTGAATCCGCGGTTTTCGCCGCCGCGCGGACGCCGCCACAGACATTCCGGCCCGGCCCCCCTAGAATTCGGCACCTCAACGTCTCGGAACCGTGCGCGAACGGATTCTGGGGAGTTGGCGTACGGTTTGCAGTGGAAGGAATCATCGCGGCGGGGGCTGCCGAATTGGCACCCGCGCCCGCCCCGCCTGGTACAGCCAGGAAGGACCGAAGGAACCAGAGCCCATGTACGAGCGTTTTACCGACCGCGCCCGCAAGGTGATGCAGCTGGCCAATCAAGAGGCCCAGCGGTTCAACCATGAATACATCGGCACCGAGCACGTGCTGCTCGGGCTGATCAAGGAGGGCAGCGGCGTCGCCGCCAACGTGCTCAAGAACCTCGACATCGACCTGCGGAAGATCCGCATGGAAGTCGAGAAGCTCGTGCAGAGCGGCCCCGACATGGTCACGATGGGCAAGCTCCCGCAGACGCCCCGGGCCAAGAAGGTGATCGAGTATTCGATGGAGGAGGCCCGCAACCTCAACCACAACTACGTCGGCACCGAGCACATCCTCCTCGGCCTGCTCCGCGAGCAGGAGGGCGTGGCCGCGCAGGTGCTGATGAACCTCGGCCTCAAGCTGGAAGACGTCCGCGAGGAGGTGCTCAACCTGCTCGGCCACGGCATGGAGGGCGAGGGGAGCGAGCGGGCCGGCATGGGCGGCCGGCAGCCGGCCGGTGCCGGTGGCGGTGGCGGCGAAGGCAGCCCGAAGGGGGGCAAGAGCAAGACGCCCGCCCTCGACAGCTTCGGCCGCGACCTCACGGAGCTCGCGCGTCAGGGCAAGCTTGATCCCGTGATCGGCCGCGAGAAGGAGATCGAGCGGGCCGTGCAGATTCTCTGCCGCCGCACGAAGAACAACCCGGTGCTCCTCGGCGAGGCGGGTGTCGGCAAGACGGCGATCGTCGAGGGCTTCGCCCAGCGGGTGGTCGACGGCAACGTGCCGGAGATTCTCGCCGACCGGCGGATCGTGGTGCTCGATCTGGCGATGATGGTCGCCGGCACGAAGTACCGCGGCCAGTTCGAGGAGCGGATCAAGGCGGTGATGAACGAGGTCCGCCGCGCCAAAAACACGATCCTGTTCATCGACGAGTTGCACACGCTCGTGGGCGCCGGCGGCGCGGAGGGGGCAATCGACGCCTCCAACGTGCTCAAGCCGGCCCTCGCCCGCGGCGAGATCCAGTGCATCGGCGCCACGACGCTCGATGAATACCGCAAGTACATCGAGAAGGATTCGGCCCTCGACCGCCGGTTCCAGATCATCATGGTGGAGCCGGCCACGAAGGACGAGGCGGTGGAGATCCTCAAGGGCCTCCGCGACCGCTACGAGAGCCACCACCGCGTGAGCATCTCCGACGCCGCCCTCGAGGCCGCGGTCGATCTCTCGAGCCGCTACATCACCGGCCGCTGCCTGCCCGACAAGGCGATCGACGTGATCGACGAGGCCGGCGCCCGCGTGCGGCTCAAGGCGATGACGAAGCCGCCAGATCTCAAGGAGATCGACGAGGAGGTCGAGCGGCTCAACAAGGAGAAGGAGGAGGCGGTCGCCAACCAGGACTTCGAGAAGGCGGCGGCGCTCCGCGACCAGGCCGACAAGCTCAAGAAGAAAAAGCAGGCCATGACCCGCGACTGGCGGGACAAGTCCCGCGAGACCGACGGCGTGGTCGACGAGGAGGTCGTGGCCGAGGTCGTCTCGAAGATGACGGGCATTCCGCTCACGCGGATGTCCACCGAGGACCAGCAGCGGCTCATGGGCATGGAGAGCGAGCTGCACAAGAAGGTCATCGGTCAGGATGCCGCCATCAAGAGCGTGTCGAAGGCGGTCCGCCGCAGCCGCTCCGGGCTCAAGGATCCGAAGCGGCCGATCGGCTCGTTCGTGTTCGCCGGCCCCACGGGCGTGGGCAAGACGCTGCTCGCCAAGGCCCTCGCCCAGTTCATGTTCGGCGACGCCGAGGCGCTCATTCAGATCGACATGAGCGAATACATGGAGAAGCACAACGTCAGCCGGCTCATCGGCGCCCCGCCGGGCTACGTCGGCTTCGAGGAGGGGGGTCAGCTGACGGAGAAGATCCGCCGGCGTCCCTACGCCGTGGTGTTGCTCGACGAGATCGAGAAGGCTCACCCCGACGTGTTCAACATGCTGCTCCAGGTGATGGAGGAGGGACGGCTCACCGACTCGTTCGGCCGCAACGTCGACTTCAGGAACACGATCCTGATCATGACGACCAACGCGGGCGCCGAGGCGATCAAGAACGAGGCCGCCTTCGGCTTCCAGGCTCCCGACACCGACGCCAGCTACGACAGCATGAAGGGCCGCGTCAACGAGCGGATCGAGAAGGTCTTCCGGCCGGAGTTCTTGAACCGTCTCGACGACGTGATCGTGTTCCACCACCTCACGGTCGAGGACCTCAAGAAGGTGATCGACATCGAGCTGGCGAAGGTGCGCGAGCGGCTCGCCGAGCGCGGGCTCAAGCTCGAGCTCACCGACGAGGCCAAGCAGTTCCTCATCAAGAAGGGCTCCGACACCGACTTCGGTGCGCGGCCCCTCCGCAGGGCCCTCGAGAACTACATCGAGGATCCGGTGAGCGAAGAGCTGCTCAAGGGCGAGTTCGAGGGCAAGGACACCATCCAGGTGGATTGCATCGAGGTCGCCGGCAAGAAGCAGCTCTCGTTCAAGGGGCTCGTGACCGCCGAACCGGTCGCCGCCGCCCCCACCGAGGGCTAGAGCGCACGCCCTGCTTCCCTGGAAGCGGGAGGCGAGGGTGTCGGTGCAAGCTCGAGGAGCCTTGGGCCGCCGCGGCCCACCGCGACGAGACTTGTACCGCACCCGGAGCCGGCTTGGGCGCGGGCGCCGGGGTTGCCCGTGCCGTCTCGCCCGGACGTTCGCTACGTGCATCCTGCCCTTCGCTCACTCGATGGCGGCTGCGCTCTCGCCATCCTGGCTCCGCTTGCCGCCAACGCCGGCTCGACGGCACGGGCAACCCCTCTGGATCCCACCCTCGTCCACGGACCTGGCAATTCCGGCAACCTCTGCCGGTTGATCCGGAGATGCCGTGGGATTCCGCTGGAAACGTCGATTCTCGCTTCGGGCGCCACTGGTGGCGCCGTTCCTCGAGGCGGGGGAAACGGGATGGCGATCCACGCGGGCGGACTGGGGATTCACGTAGCGGGGCACGAGCCGGCGGCAACGCGGCCCCGGCCGGCGCTTTTTCGCGCGCTCGGCAGGCATGAGCCGCCGCATGTCGTCTCGATGCAGGGCGAAGTGTTTCGCCGGATCGAGACACTCAAGCACGACTCCTGGGCCGCGTCGGCGATCTACGCTTCGCCCTCCCGCAAGGCGATCTGCAAGTTCAACCGCCGGCAGCCGATCGTCATCATCCCGATGGCCTGGCTGGGCCGGCTCCTCGCCCGGCGAGAGCAGCGGTTCATGGAGCGGCTCGCCGGGATCGAAGGCATTCCCGTGTCGCTCGGTCCCGTGGAGGCTGGCGGCCGCCGGCTCACCAATGCCGTGGCCCACGAGTGGATCGAAGGGCATGCACTTGCCGAAGGGGAGCGGGTCAATGACCGGTTCTTTCCGCGGCTCGCGGCACTGCTCGCGGAGGCACACGGCCGCGGCGTGGCCCACGTCGACCTGCACAAGCGGGAGAACATCCTCGTCGACGAGGCGGGCCGGCCACACCTGATCGACTTCCAGATCTCGTTCGCCCTGCCGCGTTCCAGCCGCGTCGCCGCCGCGCTGCTCGGCGGTGTGCTGCGGCTGTTGCAGCGGTGCGACGACTACCACCTGCTCAAGCATCGGCTGCGGCACCGGCCCGACCAGCTCACGGCGACCCAGGCCGATCTCGAACGTCTGCGGCCCTGGTGGATCCGCGCCCACCGCTGCGTGGCGGTGCCCTTCCGCACGCTCCGCCGCGGGCTGCTCGCGCGGCTCCGCATCCGCGGCAAGGGGGGCGAGGCCTTCACGGAAGCCTTCCCCGAGATCGCCCACCGCCGGGCCGCCGCCTGAACGGTCCGAAGGCCGCCGTGCGCCGCCGTCGGCTATCCTGACGGTCCATGGCACACGACATGAGCGGCGACGCCGCACGGACGATCGATTCGGTGCTCTCCCACGCGAGCGAAGAAACGCGGGCCACGCTCCGCGTGCTCGGGGAACTCCTCGGCAACGAGCCGACGGCGGCGATCCCCCCCACCCTCTTCGCCTGCCGCCACCTGGACGTCGAGCCGACCCGGCTGTCGAGCACGAAGGCGACGGGGCCGACCTCGTCACTCACGGTGCTCGGCAATCTGCTCCGCATGGAGATCGAGAAGCACGGCGACGCCGTGGTCATCGGCTCTCCAGGCGACGGCCTCCCGCCCACGTGGACGCAGATGGACGTCGGCTTCGACGAACAGCTGGCCGTGCCCAGCCGGCTGATCACCTTCTTCCCGGCCGGCACGCTGGCCGAGCCACCGTTGTGCGTCGTGATCGACGACCGCCATTGGCAGCGGGAGTTCTCGATCCTCTCGGCGACGGCCCACAAGCCGATCGCCGAGGAGGTGCTGCGGCGGTTCCGAGCGAGGCTGAAGTCGAGCGAGAATCCGCTCCGTGGCCGCGTGCTCCAGGCCCGCGTCGACGACGGCTGCGTGCGGATCGGCGCGAGTCCCTCGCTCGCGAGCGAACGGGCGGGCCTCGTGCTGCCCGACGCCGTCTGGGCCGAGATCGACGTGTTCCTCGCCTCGGCCACCAGCCGCCGCGAGATTCTTCAGCGGCTCGGGCTCGGCACGAACCGCGGCCTGCTGATCGCGGGGCCGCCGGGCGTGGGCAAGACGCACCTCGTCCGCGTGATCGGCGCCGAGCTCGCGGGCCGTTACACCACGATCCTGGCCGACGCCAACTCGATGCGGCATGCCATCGCCGACCTCTACGCGGAGAGCGACACGTTCGGCCCGACGCTCGTCGTGCTCGATGACATCGACCTCGTGCTCGGCCACCGCGACGGCAGCGGCAACAACGCCCCGCTGGCGGATTTTCTGTCGACGCTCGACGGGGTGCGGCAGCGGGAGGACATCCTCACGATCGCCACCACCAACGACCCGAAGTCGCTCGACCCCGCCGCCCAGCGGTCATCGCGGTTCGACATGGTGGTCACGCTGCCGATGCCCGACGAGGCCACGCGGATCGGGATCCTGGAACGTCACCTCGGGCCGCTGGGCCTGCTGCCGTTCGACATTCCGGCCCTGGCCCGCATCCTCGACGGCGCGACCGGCGCCGACGTGAAGGAAGTGATCCGCCGGGCGGTGCTCGAGCACGGCGAGCGGTTCACGCAGCGGCAACTCGTGGAGATCGCCGAATCGGGCCGCTGGAAAGCCGCTCTCAACCGCCGCCGCTATCTGTAGGAAGAACAGAGAGCGGGAGGCGAGGGTGTCGGTGCAAGCTCGAGGAGCCTTGGGCCGCCGCGGCCCACCGCGACGATCTGAAAGACCGCGAAGCGGCGACTTTTGCCGCACCCGAGCCGGCTTACTTTCCCCAGCTTGCCACAACGAGAGCCGGTAATCCCGCCGGCTCATGTTGCCTGACCGGCACGGCCGATACGACCGGCAGGGTTTGGTGCGCCTCCGCTGCGCACGCCCCGTCGGACGCGATCGTCATGGCCACCGCCCCCGCCACTCCAGCACCGCAGGCCGGCCCAACCGGCTGGCTCGCCGGCATGGTCGCCAGCCTCGGCGGCTTCGCCATGTCGAGCGTGGCCGGCATCGGCGACGTGGCGATCTTCACGGTGCAGACGTTCGGCTGGATGTTCGCCCGGCGGCAACGGCGGGAGGTGCTCCTGCCGAGCTTCTACCAAATCGGCGTGATGTCGCTGCCCGTGGTCGCGCTCACGGGCCTGTTCATCGGCATGGTGCTCGCCGTGCAGAGCTACGCCCAATTCAAGGCTCTCGGTCTCGAGACGCGACTCGGGTCCGTGATCAATCTCTCGCTCGTCCGGGAACTGGGGCCCGTGCTCGCGGCCACGATGCTCGCCGGCCGCGTCGGCAGCGCCATGGCCGCCGAGCTCGGCACGATGCGGGTCACCGAGCAGATCGATGCGCTCGAGAGCATGGGAGCGAACCCGATCTACTACCTCGTCGTGCCGCGGTTCCTCGGCTGCCTCGTGCTCATCCCGTCGCTCACGGTGATGGCCGACTTCATGGGGGTGCTCGGCGGCTACCTCTACTCCCACGTGCTGCTCGGCATCGACTACCACCACTACTGGGAAAACTCCCGCGCCTACGTCGACGCCTTCGACTTCCTGATGGGCATCTTCAAGAGCTTCTTCTTCGGCGCGGCGATCGCGCTGGTCAGCTGCCACCACGGCTTCCACTGCAGCCCGGGGGCCGAAGGGGTCGGCCGTGCGGCGACCAACGCCTTCGTCCATTCGTTCGTGCTGATCCTCGTGCTCGACCTGTTCCTGGGCATCGGGCTCAACAACGTGCACGACTTCTTCCGTCCGGAAGGCCCTCGCAAGCTTCTGTAAGCGTTCAACCATGCCCGCCGTCGCCACCGCCACATCAAGAGCCAGTGCCGAGGCCGACCCGCCCGTTCTGCGGATCGACTCGCTCGGCGTGCGGTTCGGCAGCCAGCAGGTGCTCCGCGATATCTCGCTCGAGCTGCCGGCCGGCAAAACGCTTGTGGTCCTCGGCGAAAGCGGCTGCGGCAAGACCGTGCTGCTCAAGACGATGATCGGCCTCGTGCGGCCCACGGCGGGCGACGTCGCCTTCGAGGGACGGTCGCTGGCGCGGATGAACGATCGCCAGCTCGCCCACCTTCGCACGAAATATGGCTTCGTGTTCCAGGGGGCCGCGCTCTTCGACAGCTACACGATCGCCGACAACGTCGCCTTTCCCCTCCGGGAGCACACTCGGCTCTCCGAGCGGGAGATCGGCGAGATCGTGGGCACGCTCGTCGACGAGGTGGGCCTGCCGCGGTCGGTGCTGGCCAAGAAGCCCGTGCAGCTCTCGGGGGGCATGCGGAAGCGGGCGGGGCTCGCCCGGGCGCTCGCCCTCGATCCGCAGCTCGTGCTCTACGACGAGCCGACCACCGGCCTCGACCCGATCATGACCGACGTGATCAACGAGCTGATTTTGAGCGTGCGGTCGCGGCCGCGGGTGACGAGCGTGGTTGTCACGCACGACATGTCGACGGCCCGCAAGGTGGCCGACCGGATCATCATGCTCTACCCGCTCTTTCGGCTGGGGCCCGACGAGCCGCAGATCGTGTTCGACGGCACGCCCGCCGACCTCGACCGCAGCCGCGACCCGCGGGTCCGACAGTTCATCGAGGGCCGGGCCGGCAACCGGCTCACGGAACTCTTGGAGGAGCAGGGCCTGGCCGCCCGCGGCGACTCGACTGAGTCACAAGAAACCGATGCCTATTGACGATTGAAAAAGCCATTGAAGAAAGCCCGAAGCGCAAGCTGAAGGGAATGCGGCGGCAATTCTCGAAAAACCCGCGGTTTCCTCTCGGCTTGCGCCTCGGGCTTCCGGAGAGACGAAGTGAAGCCTTTTTTCAAAGCTCAATAACGTAGGAATGGACTTCAAAGACGGGGAGGCGAAGGGGTCGGCGAACGCTCGAGGAGCATTGGGCCGCTTCGGCCCTCGCGACGAGACTTTTGCCGCCCCTGAGCCGGCGATATCGCTGGACTGAGGAGGACGAGACATGAACGACCGCATGATGCAGTTCCGAGTGGGCGTGGTGGTGCTGGCGACGGCCATCATCGCCGGCATCCTGATCGTGCTGTTCGGTGACCTGCCCTCGCTCGTGCAGGCGACCTACCCGCTCAAGATGAGCTTCGCGGACGCCCGCGGCGTGTCGAACGGCACGCCCGTGCGGAAGAACGGCATCCTCGTGGGCCGCGTGGCCGACGTCGAACTCGACGAGAAGGGGGGCGTGAGCGTCGTGGCCGACATCGACTCCTACGTGCCGATCTACAAGGACGAGCAGCCACGGATCGCCACCACGCTGCTCGGCGACGCCGAGATCCAGCTCGTGCCGGGGCGGATCGTGCCGCCGCGGCAGCGGATCGCCCCCGAGGAGGTGCTCGTCGGGGCGGTCTCCCGCGATCCGTTCGAGGTGTTCGCCACACTCGAGCCCAAGCTCGGCTCGGCGCTCGAGTCGCTCACGGAGGCGAGCGAGTCGGTGTCGAAGCTGTCGGCCAATCTCGACCGGCTCCTCCTCGGCGAGGACGACACCTTCTCCAAGATGGTGCAGAAGACGGAGAAGGCTCTCGACGCCTTCAGTTTGGCGATGGACAACATCAACGACGTAATGGGCGACGCCAATGCCCGGGCCAAGCTCAAGGAGACGCTCAACGGCCTGCCGGAGGTGATGAACGACCTCCGCACCACCGTGCAGGGCATCGGCACGACGGTCGATACGGCCGACCGCAACCTGCGGAATCTCGAGGGCCTCACCCGGCCGCTCGGCGAGCGGGGCGAGGGCATGGTGGCCCAGGTCGACAAGACGATCGGTCGGCTCGACGAGGTGCTCCAGCAGGCGGTCTTCTTCACCCGCGCGCTCAACGAGTCGGAGGGCACGCTCGGCAAGCTCGTCCGCGACCCGAAGGTCTACGACGACCTCGCGCAAGCCGCGGCCAACGTGAACAACCTCACGAGGGAACTCCGCCCGATCGTCGACGACGTGCGGGTGTTCACCGACAAGATCGCCCGCCACCCCGAGCAACTCGGCGTCCGTGGCGCCCTCGACCGCCGCCCGGGG
>Ga0315902_10008908_pt1 | contig 13514 bp, 11 predicted proteins | sample LakEriMetagenome_9_FD_203523 | JGI IMG/M metagenome (GOLD analysis project Ga0315902, IMG submission 203523) | Freshwater fungal communities from buoy surface, Lake Erie, Ohio, United States - Buoy 12 MA117 | ecosystem: Environmental > Aquatic > Freshwater > Lake > Lake biofilm | place: USA... | reverse complement strand
CCGATCACGGCCACACAGCGCGTCACGTACAGCAACATTCCGCCGGGCAGCTACACGTTCAAGGTGATGGCCCGCAATGCCAGTGGCATCTGGAACGAAGAGCCGATCACCTACGCCTTCACCATAGCGCCCCCGTTCTGGCAGACCAACACCTTCCGGATAGCCGTTGGTGGTGCGCTGCTGCTGCTCCTGTTCGGCATTGTCCGCGTGCGCGAACGAAACCTCCGCAAGGACCGCGAACGCCTGGAGCGCACCGTGGCCAATCGCACCCGCGAGCTCGCCACCGAGAAGGACCGTAGTGAACGCCTGCTATTGAACATCCTGCCTGCGTCCACGGCCGAGGAGCTTAAACTGAAAGGGACCGCCGAAGCGCGCCGGTACGAGCACTGCACCGTGCTCTTCAGCGACTTCAAGGGCTTCACCACGTTCAGTACGAACATGGACAGCGACACCCTGGTGGCCGAGCTGGACCACTACTTCCGCCTGTTCGATGGGCTGTGCGAGCAGTACGGCGTGGAGAAGATCAAGACCATTGGCGATGCGTACATGTGCGCGGCAGGCATTCCGGAGCCAACACCTACGCACGCGCTCGATGCCGTATTGATGGCCCTGGGCATGGTGGAGGCCGTGGACCGCAGTAACGCCGAGCGCCGCGCCAAAGGCTTGCAGGAATGGCCCGTGCGCATTGGCCTGCATACAGGGCCCGTGGTGGCCGGCGTGGTGGGTGAGAAGAAGTTCGCCTACGACATCTGGGGCGATACCGTGAACCTGGCCAGTCGCATGGAGAGCAATGGCGAGGCCGGCCGCGTGAACATCAGTGGACCGGTGTACGCCCAAGTGATGGACCATGTGGAGGCCCAACCCCGAGGCCCCATCCAAGTGAAGGGCAAAGGCCAGGTACAGATGTACTTCGTATTGCGCTTGAAACCCCAGTACAGTGCAGATGAACGGGGGCTATTGCCGAACGAGGCCTTTTTGATGTCATCCCGGGCCACACCTGACTAAAGATCCTTACCAAGAGAAAGGGCGGACACCTTACGGTACCCGCCCTTCCTTGAGATGGTGTCCCCTTACTTGACCACCAGACGTTGTGCGGTGCGCACGCCGTTCATGGTGAACTGGGCCGTATAGTTGCCAGCCGCCATACCCGTGAGGTCGATGGTCTGCACGCCGTTGGCGCTCACCTGGCCGTACCAGCTGTGCACCACGCGACCGGTCACGTCCATCACCTGAATGGCCGCTGCGCCGTTCTCGCCGGTGTACTCCAGGTTGAACAGTCCTGAGCCCGGATTGGGGTACACATGAAAGGCCAGGGAAGCTTCATTCTCGTTGATGCCGATGGTGCTGCCCGCACCCTCGGTCACGCAGATCTCAAAGTTGTGCTCATCAGAACCATGGCCATAGTCGTACACACGAACGAAATAAGTGGTGCCGACCGTAAGACCGCTCTGCGTGAGTTGCTCGGTGGTGGTCTCCGTGGCGCTCATGGGGAAGGTGGCATCCGCACAGGCCAGGGAGGTCAATGCATCACAACCGGGTCCGGAGAACAGCTCCACCACGGCATCGGCGGCATTGAAGCCTACCACACCAATGGTCTGGGTCGCGTTGGTGCACTCGAAGGAGAACCACGCGTCGAACGCGTTCGATGAGGTGAAGTCCGCACAGGTGATGGGCGCAAGGGACTGGGTGGCACCCAGTGTACTGAAGGGAGTAGGCGCGCAGGTGGCACCGGAGACCAGGTCGATGGCAGTGGCACAATCATCATACGCAGGTGGCAACGGGCACGCCGTTGCGTTGATGGTCAGTGTGTAGGGTCCGGCCGTGGCAGGCTCGCCGCGTACAGGGATGTAGTAGGTCCCAGCAGGCACCGCGGTCCAGAAGATGGTGGCATTGCCGTCCGGGCAATCATTGAAATTCCCCCCGCTGAAGAAGACCAGGTCATCGCTCATGGGGCAGGTGGGCGCCAACACCGCCTGGTAAATGGCCGGTTGGGTGGCAGTGCCGCAGTAGGCCACCGAGAGGTCCGCGCAACCGGTGAGTGTGATCCGGTGGAACACGAACACGGTATCACCACCCAGGTCCAGGGCGGAACCGGGTTCAGCGTCGCCGGCGTTGGTGGCACCCGTAGTGGTACCCGTGAACACCAAGGGGATGCCAGGCACCACGACCTCGGCAGTCACTGCCGTGCAGAGGTCGTTCGGCGGTACGTCACCGCGCGCGGCATCGACCGCGTTGGGGCGTGCACCCGGGTTCACCAGTGCGGTGGGTGTGATACCGCCGTTCGCCTTGTTGGTGAATACGCCTTGAGCATTCAGCCCTGTTGCCAGGAGCATGAACGGGGCGGCAAAAAGGAAAGCGTTGTATTTTTTCATGGGATCGATCTTGTTCTTGACAAAATCAAAGATGATGTTTTGCTCGCAACTTTCAGTTCATGTCGGAGCTCTGGAACATGACCTTCACTGACCAAGCCTGAAAATGCCCCGACCATTGACACACTCCGATGCAACCAGGCAAGGCTCCGGACATCGGTCATGCCGACCTCAGCTCAACCCACTGATCACCCCGTTCGCATCGATATCCATGCCTTCGGCGGCGGGCACTTCGGGCAGACCCGGCATGCGCATGATCTCGCCGCAAATGGGCACCACGAAACCCGCACCGGCGCTGATCTCGATGTCGCGCACGGTGATGCGGAAACCGGTGGGTGCAGCGCGCAGCTCCTTGTTGTCGCTGAAGCTGTACTGCGTCTTGGCCATGCAGATGGGCACACCATTGAGGCCGAGCTTGTCGATGCGGCGCAGGGCGGTCTCGGCATCGTTGCTGTAGTCCACCCCTTCGGCGCGGTAGATCTCGCGGGCGATGGTCTCGATCTTCTGCTTGATGGGGAGATCCAGTTCGTAGAGCGGCTTGAATTCGCTCTTCCCTTCCTCGATCACACGGAGCACGGCCTGTGCGAGATCGGTCATTCCATCACCGCCCTTCGCGAAACCCTGCGCGAGCACCGCTTCGGCACCACGTTCCTTGCAGTACGCCTTGATCATCTCGATCTCCTCAGGCGTATCCGTGGGGAAGTGGTTGATGGCCACCACGGCCTTCACGCCGAACTTGGCCACGTTCTCGATGTGGCGACCCAGGTTGGCCAGACCTGCCTTCAGCTTGTCCGGCGCGGCGGTGTTCACCTCCTTCACGTCCACACCACCGTGGTAACGCAACGCGCGCACCGTGGCCACGATCACTGCAGCCGCAGGTTTCAGGCCTGCCGCACGGCACTTGATGTCAAAGAATTTCTCGGCGCCCAGGTCGGCCCCGAAACCGGCCTCGGTCACCACATAGTCGCCGAGGCTTAGGCCCATCTTGGTGGCCAGCACACTGTTCACGCCTTGCGCGATGTTGGCAAAAGGACCGCCGTGCAGGATGGCGGGGTTGTTCTCCAGGGTCTGCACCAGGTTCGGCTTAATGGCGTCCTTCAGCAGGATGGCCATGGCAGCCTCGGCCTTCAGGTCGCGGGCATACACGGGTGTGCGATCCCATCGCTGGCCCACGTAGATGTCGCCGAGGCGCTTTTTCAGGTCCTCGAAGCTGGTGGCCAGGCACAGGATGGCCATCACTTCACTGGCCGGGGTGATGTTGAACCCGTCCTGACGGGGAATGCCGTTGCCGGTACCGCCGAGGCCGATGGTGATGTCGCGCAGGGCACGGTCGTTCATGTCCATCACGCGCTTCCAGGCGATGGTGCGCGGATCGATGCCAAGCGAACGTTTGCGGTTCTGCAGGTTGTTGTCGATCAGCGCGGCGAGCAGGTTGTTGGCCTTCTCAATGGCGCTGAAATCGCCGGTGAAGTGCAGGTTGATGTCCTCCATGGGCACCACCTGCGCATAGCCGCCACCAGCAGCACCGCCCTTCATGCCGAACACGGGACCGAGGCTCGGTTCGCGCAGCACCACGATGCTTTTCTTCCCCAGCTTGTTCAAGCCTTCGTTGAGGCCGATGCTGGTGGTGGTCTTGCCTTCGCCGGCCGGCGTGGGCGACAAGGCGGTCACCAGGATGAGCTTACCGTTGGCCACCTTGCTATCATCGATCAGCTCGATCGGCAGCTTGGCCTTTGTGCGCCCGTACGGCTCGATCACTTCGGGGTCGATGCCGAGGCGTTCGGCCACCTGCACAATGGGCTTCATCTGCGCTTTCTGCGCGATCTCGAGGTCTGATGGGAAGGACATGGTGGGCAAGGGTTGGTGTTGCGAAGGAACCGATAAGGGGCGAAGGTGGCAAGTGGGCCTATTTCACGGAGAAACCTGCCTGGCGCAGATCATCCCAGAAACCGGGATAGCTCTTGTTCACCACATCGAGGTCGCTGATGGTGAGCGTACCGAGCACCAAGGCCAGCGGAGCAAGCGCCAGGGCCATGCGATGGTCGCCCTGCGGATCGAAGAACGGCGTGCCGAGCGAAATGGCCTTGCCACTGATGTGGAAGGTGCCGCCATCGGCCTGGGCCCTGCAACCCAGCGCGCTCAACGCATTGGCCACGGCGGACAGACGGTCGGTCTCCTTCACACGCAGGTTGTCCAGGCCGGTGAAGTGTGCTTCCTGTCCACGTCCGGCACAAGCGCAAACGAGCGGCTGGAAGAGGTCCGGATAGTTGCGGAGCTCGATCGCTTCCGCGGGCCATGGACCCGGCGCTGCACGATACGTGAGATGCGCACCATCAGCTTCGAAACGGGTATCCACCCAAGGGGCGAAAAGCTGGCGCGCATGACGATCGCCTTGCAGGGTCTCATCATCCAGGCCTTGCAGGAACACCTCGGCCCCGGGCGACAACGCCACGGTCTCGTACCAGAACGCCGCTCCGCTCCAGTCGGCGGGTACGGAATAGGGCGCGGGACGATATTGCGCAGGCGGCACGCGCACACCATCGAGCTCCATGAACGGGTAGACCCCGAAGTGCGACATGATCTTCAAGGTCATGTGCACATAGGGTTCGCTCAGCCGCGTGCCGGTCCAGCGCATGGACAACCCCTGCTCCATGGCCGGTGCGATGAGCAACAATGCGCTGAGGTACTGGCTGCTGATGGGCGAATCGAACTGCACTTCGCCGCCTCGCAGCTTGAGGCCCTTCACGCGATAGCCTTCCGGAACAGCAGTGATGTCGGCGCCCAGGGTGCGCAACGCATCCACCAGGTCGTGGTGGGGACGTTCGAGCAGGCGCTCGCTGCCCGTGATCAGGCGCTCCTCCCCTTCCTGGCAGCAGGCCCAGGCGAGCAGGAAACGGAACGTGGTGGCACCCGCACCACAGTGCATCACGGATCCGCGCTCACGCAGGTGTTGGAGCAGGATGCGGGTATCATCACCGTCGCCGGGATCATGCACAAGGTCGAGCTCGCCCAGCAGGGCGGCGATGATAAGGGCCCGGTTGGCCGCGCTCTTGCTGCGCGGCAAATGCACCGTGGCCTTAAGCGGTGCCTGAGGCTTGGAAATAAGGACGGAGGACATGGGGCGCAAAGGTGTGAAATAGGGGTATCGCTCAAGCGGATCAACGACACCACGAAAAGGGAACGGTCCTTGGCCAATTCGTGTTCGTGCCACCGCGAACACTCCGAAGCAGCGACCTGTGCGGCTCCCCGGCTCAGCTGCCCACCAGCGTACGGTAGTACTTGAGCGCCTCCTGCACTTCAGCGGCGGTCACTGGCACATCCACGCGTGCCTCACCGAGCGCGGTAAGCAGCGTGAAGCGGAACTCACCGTTCGCGTTCTTCTTGTCGTTGCGCATCAGTTCGATGATGCGGTGATCGGCCATGGAGTCCAGGGCATAGGGCCGATACAGCCCCAATAGCTTGGCGCTGATGGCATCGAACGCCTCACGCGGCAACAGGCCCAGGTGCCAGCTCAGCCAGGCCTCGCACACCATGCCCAATGCAACGGCCTCGCCATGCAACAGCACACGCTGCGAGCCCTCCCACGAATGCGCTTCGATGCCGTGCCCGATGGTATGCCCGAAGTTGAGCACTTTGCGCAGGCCGTGTTCCAATGGATCGGTCGCCACCACCGCCGCCTTGATGGCCGCGGAGCGCTGCACCAAGGGGGCCAGTGCATCCAGGTCGTGCAGCTCGGCCTGCCCGATCGCCTCCCAATGGTCGGCATCCTGCACCAGCCCATGCTTGAACATTTCGGCCACTCCGTTCAGCAGTTCGCGCTTGCCGATGCTCTTGAGGAACGGCACGTGCACATGGACGCCGATGGGGTCATGGAACATGCCCACCATGTTCTTCAACCCGCCCAGATCGATGCCCGTTTTGCCACCGATGGCCGCATCCACCATGCCCATGAGCGAAGTGGGCACATGCACACAGCGTATACCGCGCTTGAAGGTCCCGGCCACGAAGCCGCCCACATCGGTGACCACCCCGCCACCCAGGCATACGAGCAACGCGTTGCGGTCGGCCTCGCGTTCGGTGAGGTGGTTCCACAGTTCGCGGCATACCTCGATGCTCTTGGACGATTCGCCGTGCGGAATGCCGATGGTCTCGGCCTTGCGCAGCACCGGCACACGGCCCAAGAGTTCAGGCAGGCAATGCCGCAGGGTGTTGTCGTCGCCCAGGATGAAGAGGGCCGAAGGTGCCGCCTCTCGAACGGCTTTCTCCAACGCCATCAACGAGCCGGGGCCCAGCACCACCGGATGCCGCCCTGCACTGATCTCCGTCACCTCTTTTGACGATGGGTCCATCGCTAATTTTGGCGGCCCGCAGCCGGTCCCTCAAAGGAACGAAGGAACCGGGCACCAGCGCCACCCCTACATGCCAGCCCCTGTCGGCACCTCCGTGCCCCCCGATACCCGCCTTCCCGACCTGCAGGACACCCGCATCGCGTTCGCCGACAAGAGCGACCGCGACCTGTGGCAGGCGCAGTGGCTGTTCCGCATCATCGGCAACCCCACGCTTTCCGGGATCGGGCAGGGGTTCACCAAGGCCGCTCTGCGGATGCATCTCCCCATCGGCGGGCTTATCAAGGCCACCATCTTCAAGCAGTTCTGTGGCGGCGAGACCATTGATGAAAGCCTGCGGACCGCCACCAAACTGGCCGGCAGCGGCATCGGCACCATTCTGGACTACAGCGTGGAAGGTCAGGAGGACGATGACTCGCTGGACAAGGCCGCCGAGGAGATCCTGCGCACCATTGCCATGGCCAGGAAACGCAACGACATTCCGTTCAGCGTGTTCAAGACGAGCGGCATTTCGCCCACCTACCTGCTCGAACTGGCCAGCGAGGACCGCGTGACGGACCCCGAGGATGTGCGCGAGTGGGACCTGGTGCAGGCCAGGGTGCTGCGCATTTGCCAGGCGGCTTTCGATGCCGGTGTGCCGGTAATGATCGATGCAGAGGAGACCTGGCTGCAGCCGGCCATTGATGGTCTTGCCACGCGCATGATGGAGCGGTTCAACCGGGACCGGGCCATTGTGTTCAATACCGTTCAGCTGTACCGGCACGACCGGCTTGCCTTCCTGAAAGAGTCGCTGGCCGCTGCCGAGCGCGGTGGTTACCACCTCGGTGTGAAACTCGTGCGCGGCGCCTACATGGAGAAAGAGCGCGAGACCGCCGGAATGGACGGCCTGCCTTCCCCCATCCATGCGGACAAACAGGCCGTGGACCGTGACTACGACGATGCGATCCGCTTCTGCATCGACCACCTCGCTCGTGTTGCCGTGATGGCAGGCACGCACAACGAGCAGAGCACCCTGCTGCTGGCCCGACTGTTGGACGAGCGCGGCATCGCCCGCAACGACAAGCGGGTATGGTCGGCGCAGCTCCTGGGCATGAGCGACAACATCAGCTACAACATGGCCCACGCCGGCTACAACGTGGCCAAGTACGTACCCTACGGCCCCGTCCGCGAAGTGTTGCCCTACCTGATCCGCCGCGCGGCCGAGAACACCTCCGTAAAAGGACAGACCGGACGGGAGCTGGGCCTGATCCTGGCCGAACGGCAGCGACGTGCACGGGGTTGAGCGCCGCGCATCCCGCTTGGTGACCATTCGACCGGAAGCGCTGCGATCGCTCACCGGCCCGCACTAGTTTCGGACAGTAGAAAACCGGTCCACCATGACACGTCATCTGTCCACGCTCTCCATCCTGCACTTCGTCTACGGCGCCTTCCTCTGCGTTTCCGGATTGGCGGCCGTGTTCATCATCGGTGTGGGCACCTTGATCGGCAGCGAACTGATCACCGATAGCGGTGGCGAGCCGGTCCCTGAGGTGATCGGCGGCTTCATCCAGGCCTTCGGTCTGGCGATCCTGATACTCGTGGAGCTCTGGGGCGTGCTCAACCTGCTGAGCGGTTACTGGATCGGGCGCCGCACCAACCGCACAGGGTCCATGATCATTGGTGCGCTCAACTGCCTGAGCATTCCCATCGGGCTGGCACTGGGCATCTTCACGCTGATCACGCTCAGCAGCAAGGAAGTGGAGGACGCGTACGCCTATCGCGTTTGACCCGGTATCAGCGGGCCTTCAGCGACCACAGTGTGGCCGTGCTATCGCGGTCGAAATCGCGCAGACCAACGATCACGAAGCGGGCCGGCTTTCCGCCCACCACACCATCCAGGGCGTAGTAGATGCTATCGTCGGTGCGCACGCTTTCCTTGAACGAGACCGTTGCCGAAGGAATGCTCTTGCGCACGGCTTCCAGATCGGCGGGCCAGGCGGACAGGGCGGACACGGCCTCGGGGGAGGTCTTCAGCAAGGTGCTTTCCAGCCGCTGCTTCACCTTATGCTCCGGCAGCCAGGCCCCGCTGGTGAGGCGCTCGCCGTAGATGAAATAGGCCAAACCTCCACCGAGGATGAGACCGAAGAGGTAGAGGGTGAGGCGGCGTTGAAGGTCCATGGAATGCTACATGTGCGCATGTGGGCATGTGTTCATGTGCCCATTGGCGGGTCTGCAAAGGTGGTGCGAACCGATGGTATGGCGAGTGCCGAAGCAAGGCGCATGTGGGCATGTGGACATGTGCTCATGTGTGCATGTGTTCATGTGAGCATGTGCGCATGGTGGTCCAGCTGAGGTTGTGCATCCCCGAACAGCGCCGTTGAGCGTATCACATTCGGCTAACTTGGCAGGAGAAGTGTTACTTGACAAGTCTCTTTGAGTTGAAACCATGAAGCAATGACCAAAAGAGCGGCACTACCTCTGATCGCGACGCTGTTCTTCGGCAATGCAATGGGGCAGAATGATGCGCCCTGCATTCGAAACTCAATTCATCAGTACGGCGACACGATAGTGAGGTACTATCCCAATTGCAGGGACACGACCACGTATTCGGAACGCCGATACAATAACGGTCGCACGTGGAGGCACGAAGACTATGCGAAGAACATTGCATCTGGAATTCACTGGTATCCCGGTGATCCCGATTCCGGTAGCCAATGGATACTCTTTGACAGCGGCTCTGAAACCACACGCATTTGGTTCTATCCGAGATCAGGGAATCCTCGTTCCGTGTCCCGAAAACAGGAGAACGGAACCTGGCATACGACGAACTACTATCCGAACGGGAACCCACGATCGGATGGCATAGAGCTTAGCGACCCATCTGGAGTCCGTGTTGCCAGAACGCGGGTAGAGTATGACTCAACCGGGAACTACTCCATAGGAGAGTACTACCCCGTGGAGATCTACGACACAACGCGCACGATCAACGAGCAAACCGGCGACCTCGAGATGGTCATACGATCGACGGTCGAGGTACGTCATGGGGTTTGGACCGAGTACGACCGGGCAGGCAAGCAATTAGGCACAAGAAAGTATGCGATGGGAGTGCTCGTTCCGCGAAAAGAGGACTAGGCCTCAGAACGCAGCCAACAAAATATCCAGGTCCTTATAGGGCAGCTTGAACGCCTCGCCCAGGATGGGGCTGGTGACGGTGCCGTTGTAGAGGTACACGCCGTGGCGCACGCCCAGGTCCTGTTTGATGAGGTCCTCGAAGCCGCCCACCTCGCCCATGTGCAAGAGCATGGGGCCGAAAATGTTGCTGAGCGCTGTGCTGGCGGTACGTGGCACCCGGCTGGCGATGTTGGGCACGCCGTAGTGCACCACACCGTACTTCTTGAAAACGGGATCGGTGTGGGTGGTGACCTCGCTGGTCTCGAAACAACCGCCGCGGTCGATGCTCACATCCACGATCACACTGCCGTTCTTCATGTCCTTCACCATCTCCTCGGTGACCACCATGGGGGTGCGGCCTTGTTCGGGGCGCAGGGCACCGATGGCCACATCGGCATTGCGCAGCGCCTTCTTCAGTTCCTCGGGCTGTACCACACTGGTCCACACGCGCTGGCCCAGGTCGGTCTGCAGGCGACGCAGACGGTAGATGCTCTTGTCGAAGACCTTCACACTGGCGCCCAGGCCCAGGGCCGCACGGGTGGCGAACTCGCCCACGGTGCCGGCTCCGATGATGACCACCTCGGCAGGCTCCACACCACTGATGCCGCCCAGCATGAGACCGGGACCGCCCTTGTCGGCGCTGAGGTATTCACTCGCGATCTGGATGCTGGTGTTCCCCGCGATCTCGCCCATGGCGCGGATGATCGGGTAGATGCCCTCGCGGTCCTTGATGAAGTCCCAGGCCACGGCGGTCATCCGCTTCTCCATCATGCGCTTCAGGGTGTCCTTGGGCTGCACGGTGAGCTGCAGGGCCGAAATGAGGATCTGCTTGTGGCGCAGCATCTCGATCTCCTCATGCGTGGGCGGGGCCACCTTCAGGATCAGGTCGGCCTTGAACACCTCGGTGGGGCTGTCCACCACCATGGCACCGGCCTCGCTGTAGTCGCTATCCTGCCACTGGGCGGGCTGTCCGGCGCCACGCTCGATCACCACATCGTGCCCACGGCCCACCAGCACGGCCACCACGGCAGGTGTCAGCGGCACGCGGTGTTCCTGGAAGGTGATCTCCTTGGGGATGCCGATGAAGAGGCTCTTCTTCCGCCGGCCCACTTCCATGACCTGTTCCTGGGGCAACATGGCCGACTGCCGGGCCAATTGTTTCAGCAGATCGGAGGAGGTGCTCATGGGGGGGATGGCTGAACCGCGAAGGTACGGGAGAGCAATGAGTGGCGAGTGGCGAGTGGGCCGGAGTGCCTTTGCCCACTCGCCACTCAGCACTCGCTACTCGCCACTAATTCCGAGCGAGATCAGCCGCACTCCGTTCGCCCCCTCCTCCAACGTCACATGCAAAGTGCCCGGAGGCAACAGCTCTTCTGCCAGTTGCGGCCACTCGATGAAGCAGTAGTTCCCACTATCCACGTACTCGGAAAAACCGATGGCGTCGAGCTCGGCGGCGTCCTTCAGGCGGTAGAGGTCGAAGTGGTACACGGGGTCACCGGCGCCTGACCGGTACTCGTTCACCAACGCGAACGTGGGGCTGCTCATCGCGTCCGCCACGCCCAGCACCTGGCCCATGGCCTTGATCAACGTGGTCTTGCCCGCACCCAGATCACCGTGGAACGCGAACACGCGTGCCTCGGGATAGCCCTGCAGGATGAGCTGGGCGATGTCCGGGGCCTCGGAGGGTTTGCGGAGGGTGAGGGTGGCAAGCACGGGGCGAAGATCCGAGATCAGATCTTCATGTGCTCATGTGGGCATGTGTTCATGTGCTCATGAATGCGCGCTTCGAACGAGGGCGGCGCCGCATTCATAAGTAGCCCTTCGAACCGCGTGTGGTAGAACCGCAGAACCCTCCAGGCTTCGACTACGGATCAGGTCCCGCCATGAGCACATGCTCACATGAGCACATGTCCACATGCTCCGCTACCTCGCCTTCAACACCGCCCACGGCACGATCATCTCCTCCAGGCTGATGCCCCCGTGCTGGAAGGTGTGGCGGAAGTAGGTGACGAAGTGGTTGTAGTTGTTGGGGTACACGAAGAAGCGGTCGCCCTTGGCGAAGATGTATACCGTGCTCACGTTGGTGCGTGGCAGGTGGGCCTTGGCGGGGTCCTTGATCACCAGCACGTCGCGGCCCTCGTAGGTGAGGTTCTTGCCCAGCTTGTAGCGCAGGTTGCTGTTGGTGTTGCGGTCGCCCACCACCTTGCTGGGCTCGTCCACGCGGATGGTGCCGTGGTCGGTGGTGATCACCACGCGGCCGCCGCGTTCGGCAATGCCTTTCAGGATATCGTACAGCGGGCTGTGCTCGAACCAGCTCTTGGTGAGGCTGCGGTAGGCGGCATCGTCCTCGGCCAGCTCGCGGATCACCTCCATCTCCGTGCGCGCATGGCTCAGCATGTCCACGAAGTTGTACACGATCACGTTCAGCGGATTGCCCATCAGGTTGTCCAGGCTGTCGGCCAGTTTGCGGCCCGCGTTCAGGTTCAGGATCTTGTGGTAGCTGTACTTCACGTTCTTGCCCAGGCGCTTGATCTGGTCGCCCACGAACTCCTCCTCATGGGCGTTCTTGCTGCCCTCTTCCTCCTCGCCGATCCACTTGCCGGGGAAGCGCTTCTCGATCTCGCTGGGCATCATGCCGGCGAACAGCGCGTTGCGCGCGTACTGCGTGGCGGTGGGCAGTATGCTGTAGAACATGCCCTGCTCCTCGATCCGGTAGAACTGGCCCAGCAGGGGCTCCAGCACGCGCCACTGGTCCAGCCGCAGGTTGTCGATCAGCACCATGAACAGGGGCGGCTGCTTCTCGTCGATCAGCGGCGCCACCTTCGCCTTGAAGAGCTGGTGGCTCTGCAGCGGCACATCATCGCCCTGGCCGTTCACCCAGTCCACGTAGTTCTTCTCCACGAAGCGGCAGAACTGCGCATTGGCCTCGGCCCACTGGCTGCGCAGGATCTCGGTCATGCCCTGGTCCTGGCTGCCGCTCAGGTCCAGCTCCCACTTCACCAGCTCGTCGTACAGCTGCTTCCAATCGTCGGTGCTCAGGCGGTCGCCCAGGCGCATCGCCAGCTGGCGGAACTGCTGCTGGTAGCTGCTGTTGGTCTTCTCGCTCACCAGGCGGCGGCCCTCCAGGTGCTTCTTCAGCGAGAGCAGGATCTGGTTCGGGTTCACGGGCTTGATCAGGTAGTCGCTGATCTTGCCGCCGATGGCCTCTTCCATGATGTGCTCCTCCTCGCTCTTGGTGATCATGATCACCGGCACATGGGGCAGCACGCTCTTGATGCGGTTCAGCGTTTCCAGCCCGCTGAGGCCGGGCATGTTCTCGTCCAGGAAAATGATGTCGTACTCCTTGCCCTGCGCCTTCTCCACGGCATCCAGCCCGTTGTTCACGGTATCCACCACGTAGCCCTTCTGTTGCAGGAACAATACGTGCGGACGCAGCAGATCGATCTCGTCGTCGGCCCAGAGGATGTTGGCGGTCATGGTGGTCAGGGAAGGGCCTGTGGGTGCCGCAGGCGCGGGGTTGAACGTTCGCATACCAGGCACAACGCGGAATGCCTTCCCGTGTTGCCCTGTACTTTCGGGGCGTGAAGGTAACGTGTGCCCAGAGGGATGTCCGTGTGGGTGCCATGGTGCAGGCCGTAGGTCGACCCGG
>Ga0315902_10008907_pt1 | contig 13514 bp, 19 predicted proteins | sample LakEriMetagenome_9_FD_203523 | JGI IMG/M metagenome (GOLD analysis project Ga0315902, IMG submission 203523) | Freshwater fungal communities from buoy surface, Lake Erie, Ohio, United States - Buoy 12 MA117 | ecosystem: Environmental > Aquatic > Freshwater > Lake > Lake biofilm | place: USA... | reverse complement strand
AGAAGTTTCGGGGAAACAAACTGATCTCAGGATTCATTCTATACTGGACTTCAAGCATCGCAAAATTTGGACATCCCAAGTTCATTAAACGTTCAAATAGAGATCGTCCGTATCCCAGTTCTGCAGCTGTCTGCGATAAGAGCGTCGGTGGGAGCTGCTGCGGATCACCAACAAGAACACATCTTTTGCATCCCAACTGCAACGGAATCAAAGAACTCAGCTCCACAGCTTGAGCACTCTCATCCAGAATAACAGTATCAAATCCATGATCCAGTTTTGAGAACATGTCCAATCCTGATGATGATAAGGTAGCACAAACGACAATTGCATTTTCAAGAATTTCCTTCTTGCGAGAGCTATACTGGTTAGCTTCTTTGGACTTTGCAGCTTTCAAATCTTGCATGGCAATGTGCAGTTTCGAGCTAATTTTCGCTTTGTCACTTTTCAGAACTTCCATTTGTTCCTTGTCTCCGTTATCAAGCGCAGAAATCTTCTGGTTGATCTCATCAATCTCTGATTCAAGACGAGAAACGGCATCTGCTTTGATTTGGACAACATTGTCTGCTTGCGATTTGACAAGCTCGTCTAGAGAATACTTCCACGCTCCTGATGATTTGCTGATGCCTTGGCCGACGCGAACAAGGCCAGGTTTCGTCTCTTCGGAAAGTTGAGGAAACGCTCGAGCAATTCGTTCAGTAAGGTCATCGACTGCAGAATTTGACTGAGCACAAACAAGTATGTGTTTTGAGCTGAAGGCACTTTTGGCTCTTTGTCTCCATCCACCAGAAGATGCTTTCTGACGAAGTTCCAAGAATTGATTAACGATTTCCACAATAGTCCGAGTTTTCCCCTAAGAGAGTCAGATTGACTTTTGATGATTGTGTACCGTCCCAGGAGGTCCTTGAATCAAAAAGAAGCCTTTTTGTAATTTGATCAGACGTGAGATTGCAACTCTCTGGGAATCATTGAGATTAGAGTCCAGCCATTGTATTTCACTGTCGATGGAAGAATCCGTACACGGAGTCCATTTTCTACTTGAAACGAGTTCGTCAAACAGCGAAATCTTTGTCACAGACTGAAGCGCCTGGAATTCTCTGAGTTCGGACGAAATTTTTGAGACTCTCGTTCCAATCCATTTCTTTCCCTCTGATAATGCATGCTCTTCACAAACTGAACGGACGACGTCTGCATTCGCCAGCAACTGAATTCTATTTGAGCCTCTAGAATCAGAACCTTGACTAACGATAGCCATCGCAAAGGATTTCTTTGACAGCGTCTCTTGAAATGGAACACTATCTTTTTCTGATTGACAGGGACACAATAGGAGCACATTGTGCAAGCCCAACTCCACATCTTCTGGAGGTCTCTTGTTCATCTGGAAAGTCAAGATGAACTTGTCTCCCTCTCGTTTCTGCTTGAGAAAGTGAAGCTCTAGGCAAGACGAATTAGAAGACTCGTGATTCTCAAAGGATTGCAGAGATTCTTCAAACTTCGACTGGAGCCCAGCTTTACATTCCTCCAAAAGGACAGAATAGAAACATTTCTGATACTCAACTGCAGAAGAGAAATCGAGAGGAACTGGTTTCAGACTTGAGTCCCTATCACCATTCCCATTCAAACTCCATTTGAGAATGTCGACAAGAAGATCTCCTGTGAATGTTGGAACTAAGACTACTTCTTGTTCCTGTGAAAATCTTCTTCCTTCAGAAGTTTTGGAAATACGATCAAACTTCTTTGATGTCTTTGGTGCAAAATCAGGGGCATCTTCGGTTAGCAAATCCAGGTTAATTCCATGCACAGAAGGATACTGTTTCTGAAAATCGAATGAATTTAGAGCATTCTTGACCCGTGCATCAACGTCTTTCGGGACTAAAGATTTTTTTTGATGTCTGAAAAGTCTTTCAATCAAAACCGTTTTTGCCGAAGTGCTTATGAATCCTAAAGATGCTGCTTCATTCAACAGCACCTCATCAACAGAGATTAGGCTGTTGGAAGACTCGTCGATCTGTGATTCTAACAGCCGTACAAGCTCCTCGAACAAACCTTGGACCTTCTGCTTAAACTTTTCAACTCGAATAAGCAGGAGAACATTGATGAATGACGAAGTCAGTGCTTCTGGACGCAGTCGATGAATGTCGACGATTGATTCAAACATGAAAGAGAAGACCCGTTCCCAGCTCGGACTGGACCTGAAATCAGTAGAACGATTGGAAAACGTAGAGATAAACTCTAGTAATACTTGAGCATTGAATTTTGAAAGATTGGCTCGATTTGTCAAAACAGTATGAATCCAAAAGAAAACCAGATACAAAGTCGCTCGGCAGTTCTCGTACGAATGTAAAGTAGATAACACACCCAGAGCACGAGCAATACCGATGAAGAACTTATCAGAGCCATTACTAAACAAAAGAACGACTGCGGTTTTGATGTCCGAATTCACAAGTGTCAAACATGCAGTCACATATTTCGCCATTTGTTCTTCTGGATTCACAATGATTGAGAAAGGAAAACTGTCAGGTAAGCGAATCAGAACATCCATAGAGTCTTGAGCAGTACATTGTGTTAACATGCTCACAAATCCAAGAAGGTTTTCGACAAAGGACTGCAGAGCTCGAAGAATGGGAGAACTTTCTCTCTTCTGAATAATAGAACTCAACATTCCAATTTCATCATGGGCATCATAGATTGTTTGAATGATTCCTATTGGAAGAGCCTTCACATTTTGTGAGAAGCAGAATGCTTTCCATAAGGGTTCAGCAAAGTACCAAACGTTTTTACTCTTGATACCTCTGACACGAAACTCCGTTCGATCTGAAGACTTGGATAAGTTAACACGCTTGACAAAATTTGACAGCAAAGACTTAAGATTAGAAATGTCAAACTTCATCAACTGAATCGCAAGCTCAACTGACACCTTATTAATACTGATCAAAAACGGTGAAACTGTGCTGGATTTGGGCTGCTGACTCAACACAGAGTTTGTCACAACAGACATCCAAAGCTCTCCTAAAGAGTATACAATTTGTGAGAAATCAAATTGAAGAAGAGTTTTCATGGAATTCAGTACTGTCAACTTGGACAAATCTCGTATAAGGGGGACGAACTTGAAATTGTTTCCAATCCGAACAAGATACTCAATCACTTCAGACAACAGTTTACTAATGTCTTCAGAGCCGTTGCAAGAATAAGCCCATATTGAAGAAACAAGAGATTCAATAACGTTGAGAGCTTGCTTCTGAATGTCGACTCCGCGATCAAGAGAGACAAGCTGCGAAATTTCCGTCAAAAGCATATGGACAGGAATAGTCAACGACATCCAAATTTGAGTTTTCAAAGCAACTACGAGGCTATGAAAACAGATCAGATTCTGTCTCAGAACTAAAGTTCGATCGTGGACACCAGATGATTGAATACCAAGGAGTACAATGTCCAACAAACTAGGAAACATTTCGTTAGCGATCATCTCAATACAGCAAGGATGCAAGAGTTTAAAAATGAATGAAAAGCCATTCCAGAGAGAGACTTCGATGAAACCTTTTTCCTCGATCGACCATTTGCGCTGCTCAATGATGTTTAAAGAGATTCGAAAACAATCTCGCAAACATTCCTCAGCTACCGGCATGGCTTTATCTTCATAGTTTTTGCACTTGGAATTGACCATGGATTGAGACCAAGATCTCACTTCGCTGTTGGGATGGAGACACATCAAGAAAAGTCCAGGGAGAGGAAAGTCATCAACAGCTTTTCTGGATTCCGTGTCAATAGTTAATGATTTATGGAAAAGAAACGAGGAATTTGGAGACAAATCCGGAGCATTAAATCCTCTTATATGCTCAAGGAAGCAATTGGACAAAGACTTGAAAAGTAAAGGACTGTTCCATAAATCCAAATGAATCATGGCGATTCTGAGTCCATTGCGTTTCTGTTCTATAGATCCATTAAATGCTCCAAGAATTACCAAGGTATCTAAAGCTTTGAGCTTCTCGAGAGAAACTGATTCATTCTTAGCTTGCAAATCCTGATTCATTCTGTTTCTGTAGAAAGCAAACACTGAGCAACAATCGGAACAAGCTGTCAATTGTTGTAATTGCAAGAGTTTCTTGAGTTTGTCCAATTCGAATTGTTCCAGAAGCATCAACAGTCTAAAAGCCAGAAACCCAGCATGACACCAAAGATGACCAAAGCCTTTAGACCTGATTGCAGCAATGCTCGTTTCTAGAGTCGCAACGTCCTCTTTGGACAGTGGAGCGAGTTGGATCGTCTCTGAGCAAGTGACTCCAGGCACTCCACACACAATCGGATACATGTTCCACTCACTTGCAAAATAAAAAAATGACCACTCATCTACAGATCTCACTCCCACAATGAGTGGCTTGCAATCTTACAGCATGTTGTCAGAACAGTAATGTCTATCCCGGAATCTGTCTGTAAGGTGTTGTCAAAACAGTCGGCGATGTACTTGGACGACCCATGCTTCAGTTCTTGAACGATAATTCCAGAGAAAGACTGGAAGAAAACAGGAAAGTAAATATATGGCTGAGCAACTCTGATGTTTCCTGAAGAAAGGGATGGTCAAGAAAAACCGAAGAACAATTTCTCTGGTGAAAACCAAATCTGGTCTAGTTTCTCAGAGACGATTGATCGCTTTGTTCGTCTCCTCCAATCCAATGATCTTGTTGTTGATTTTTTGTTCAGAGATTGCCCCACAGTCTGTGGAATTGAAGTGACACGAGAGACTTCTCAGAGGATTAGAGTGAAAGATTGCTGCTCAACATAATAGCTTAGATGGATCAGCATTGTAGCGACAAAGGAGTTCCAAAGTTCTGAGGCGAACCCAGCAGGCGCGGTGAGGAAGTACTGGTCTCTAACGAAACGAGATAACTCCTCGAAACTCTCCATGGGAGGCCGAGATAACCGCAAGACTGCAACATCTGCATTGCTTGAGTCTTCAGAGACTTTCTCACCGTTTTCAGCGAGAGCAGACTTGCTTGGGATCATCCTTGAAGCCTCTCTTTCAATAAACTCAGTTTTTTCCCCTCTTGTGCTCTTTTGAGAGGCAAAAGAGTGTCCATTTGGTTCAAGAATCAATTCAGCAAAACATTCTTGACTCTCTTTGGTCTTCTCGTTCTTGACAATGTCTGCAAAAGATTGCCCAGAGGCTTGAATTGGAAACCCCTTGGTTCGAAGGCAGCTGGGTGTACCAACTGACCTATGGGTGTTGAAACCTCATGTATCTCGGACATTATTGACTGTTCTTTGCTTGAACTGAAGTTGCTTCCAAAGTTTCTGTGACGACTTCCAAGTCGTCCATGAGTGCCCAGGAGCTTGGGAAGATCTCCCAGAGGGGTATCCACCAACAAAGCATTTATTCCGAATCATAGATCCGGATGTTGGAGCAAGTGAAGTAGGGCGTTCACTGCCCATTCAGACTCATTAAATGGGGCTTGATCGATGTTCTCGGAGCGCGCCTGGCGTACTCGTTGCTGTTGGTCTTGGTCTTCAGAACAGGTCTTGGCGTGGGTGATTGGTTGTTGGTCCGGACGTCGAGTGCCTCGGCCGCCACGAGGCAGCTTGATGACGCTTTCCAGACACTTTCTCTTGTCAATCCATGACTCCCAACCTCCTCGAGGAAGTCGAGAGCTCGTAAGTATATATGACTTAATCCAATTTCTACAGCAAGGTACTCTTGTACTGCTGCAGAGTTATTCAGGGTCTGTGGTAGTATATCAAACAGCTAGTAATGTCAGTGCTTCTTGTTCACTGTTGCCACTTAAGTGGAGTGTCCAGAGTCCTCCACCACGTCTTGGTTCACCATGCGCACCTCCTCCGTAAGCACAGTCAGGTAGGGTATATATACATCTATCTATATAGGTAGGTAGGTATTGGTTTATTAGTATTAAGGAATATTAAAGCGCCCCTGATTTAACCACCAGGACGTGAGGTCATTGTAGACCGGTGGCGCATCGTGAGTTGCCTGCCTTCCTTTTTGGGTGCTTGCAACACATGCAACCACATGTTCGTCGGCGTTGGGCTTTGTGCTCACATGTTTGGGGTCATATGACTTTTGTCCGCAGGGGCGTTGGTTGTTAAGAGGAGGGGAATGTCGTCGGAGTTCCCTACGCCGTTCTGAGGTTTCCTGGACTTGGTTTTGGTTGTTCTTGGGTTCTTGACGGGGTCTGACATCAAAGACGTCGAAGTCGAGGTCGTCTGTGCCTCTTTCTCTGGAGGTGTCTTGATGACACAAAGGAATCGACGTTAGACAAGGGGGAGGCCGTCCAGTATGCTCTGCACAATCCTCCACCAGAGCTCGAACGGCTGAGAAACTTAGAGTCGGTGATTGAGACGTCATTGCGTATCACCTCGAACCAGTTGACGATTGGACGATTTCTTCCGCGTGGTGGCATCCTCCTCTGCTTCTCGAAAGAGGTGGCCCGCAATCGAGACGCCATTCGGATCACGGAGGGTGCTGTTACAAAGAAGGTGCGCAACTCCATTGAGGAGGCCAACAAGAGCGTGATTCTCTACCGAGTCCTTCTTTGATTTGACCTTGACAACTTTTCCAACGTTCTTGGAGAAGACCTGGCACCGTGTCGCCGCTTCACCAAGAAAGGAAGCGCAGAAGAAACAGAGACCCTGGAACACAAGTTCTATATCGCAGAGGATGCGTCCAAACACATTCGTGCAGGCCGCATCATGGTGGACAAGCATGATAGCCCCTCTCAAGATCTGCAGAGTCTGCAAGACCATGGAAGAAAAGACGGAATTCATGGAAGTGGACCCGCAGAACTCTGAACTCACTCGCCAACGAGAGGTGCGGCGCCGACTCGCGCCCAGAAGAAAGCAAAGAAGAGCTCTCGAGAAGACCTCGACTGTCGCCACGGATGCGGCTTTCGAGGCACCAAGGCAGGTCCACTCTGTCAGCATGAAGCGGCATGCAAAGGAAAGAGTGAAGAGATCCAGAAGAGCAAGAGTAAGGCACCAGGATCGAAGGTGCCCTCCGTCGTGGACATGTTTCGAGCACAGTGCTCCTCCAGTTCTACTCAATGATTGTACACAGCAAGAGTCCTCTACCTTGCCTCACCATTCTATCCCAGAACGTACAAGGATTGACTCAAGACAATGAAGACATCCTGCTGGAGTTAATGGATCGACTCCATTGGGCCTGTTCTTTCTCCAACAGACGTGGAAAGAGCCTCCACAGGGTTCTTCCGAATCCAAAACCCAATTCATCTCTCGGGCTGGGTACTCGATCATCGAGTATACGAACTCAAACCAGAGACGAGGGATCCAGTTCCGAGTCGCCGCTCGTCTTGAGCCTTTCCTTCACCAGGAACACTGTCACAAGTTACCCTTCGTGGAGATCCTGACGATTCAAGTATGCGACATGGTGTTCGTACGAACCTATATTCCAGACGGACGCACACTGGAAGGTATTCAGAAATGGATCGCTACCATGGACACACTGGAAGCAAGCTTTCCCAACAAAGCAGTCGTGGCTCTGGGGGATCTTAACTCGTGTGTCAAAAAGGAGGATTTACCATTCAGGAATTCACCCACATCGTTCGGACCGAGGTTCAAAGGCGTCAGAAACACCGCCGTTCTTCGTTCAAGAACCACCAGTATAGACGCAGGTGCTACTGGTTCAAGCCCAGGAAGAGCCTGGACCGTCTCAAGCAATCCATGTTTTAAGCCCAGAAAGCGGGTCAACAAGACAGATTGAAGGAGCTGAGAAATCAGTACCAGAAGATGCTCAAGCAGGAAAAGAGACAAAGCTTCAACGCTTACCTGGAAGAGACATCCGAGTCCAGAGACACGAAAAAATTCTACGACATGCTGAAGCGATTCTGCCCAAAGTTCGAGTGGAACGTCAACGTCGGTTGCGATCGAGAAGACGAGATTGCACGGCAGTTGGCCTCTCTTGCAAGTGATCCTGCTTACACTGACCTTGAACAAGGAATCCAGGAAGAACGACAGACTCTAGAGCCCACAGCGTGGACCCAGAATACTTTTCAGTTCTCGACTGCAGCACCGTCACGAAATCTCTCAAAACACGTAAGAGTCCAGGTCCCGACTCGATGACCTACGGAAACTGGAGAAGTCTTGACCCCAAACTCACTCCTTTCCTTGTGAAAGCGTTCAGAGAAAGTCTGACCTTTGCCCAAGAAGCCAGGGAGACCCGAGGTCCGCCACATTTCCCTTCTAAACAGAATTGTCAAGGTCATGGACCGCCTGGTTTTACTGAAACTCGTCCATTGGATGCAAGAAGAATTTCTTGTGTCCGACATACAATTTGGATTCATGGTAGGAAAGTCCTCCGTAGACCAACTGTGTCGCCTCATGAATGATCTCGAGTCGAAAAAGGGGAAGGCAGGCTTCCTACTTTCCATCGATCTGAAAGGAGGATATGACCGAGTTGACAATGTCAAGCTCTGAAAGAATCAGGCATGCCAGCTCAATGGCGCTCTTACATCTTTCACGTACTCTTGAACCGGCAGTTCATAGTCCTGAGCAAGACGGGGATGTCGTCGACTTGGAGGCTCTCCGCATCGGAGTGCCTCAAGGTTTGCCCTCTGCTCCTCTCCTGTTCAATTATGCATCAATGCGACCTTGGAAGAATTGAACTCCAGGAGCAACGGATCCTACCCTTATGCTGACGACAACACCCTTCGCTATCACGCCCGTCATAAGGAATCCAAGCCTGAGTTCGTCTCCAGGATGTGTCAATTCCTGGTATCGGTTGAGAAAGGATTCCAGAAGATCAAGGGAGTGCTGTCGAAAGAAAAGAGCGCCCTGCTTCCAGTGTTCCAGAGAAACGAAGAAGCCAACATCCGATCTATCCCTGTTCTGAACTGCCATAACATCTTGGATTCTGGATTGAAAACAAGAGAACGTTCCACCAGAACTTCGTCAAGGTCCTGATCAAGTGTCGAAAGGCTTTGACTTGGATCCAAAAGTACCGCAGAAAGTTCAGCTTCCAGCAACGAAGATAAGCGTATGTATCTTTTGTTCAGTCCCTGATGGACTACCATATGCTTTCAACCTGGCCAAGGATGACGAAAATATCACAAGCTTCAATGAACTCGAGTGGCGTACAGAGCGGCGCGGATCATTCTGGACGTGTCTCTGAGAGTGTCGGGAAGCATAGCCTGCCGTGAGGCTGGTCTTCTCCCTCCTGCTCAGAGATTTCGATACCTGTGCTTCAAGCGAGCTCTTCGGTCCGTCGGTTTGAGTCCAAGATTCAACAGTCCATTTACGAAAAGAGTCTGGAAAAACTGGGCCTGAGCGAGTTTTCCGTCATGAGCGAACGACTTCCGCTCTCCAGAACTCTAGCAGCGCTGCGCGCTCGACTGAACCAAGAACTCCTAGATGAGTATAAGCAAGTGTCTCTGACGCGGGCTTACTCTTTTGAGGGGCCTCCTCCAACGAAATTGACCAAAGCCTCGTGCGCTGTGTTCCAACTCAGGACGGAATCTGCAAAGACGAAAGACTGGAGATGGAGCACAACCAACCTTTGGACGACGAACTTTTCAATCGCACCTGTCTTCTGTGCAAGAGAGCTTAGGAAACTGTGATTCATCTTGTCCAACAATGTCCAAGCACTTAAGTTCGCCAAGCCCGAAGAATCCTCAAGAGCTATTACACGAGAGCAAAGCGAGACGTTCCTCTCAGACCACACGAGATCCTGCGACGTTCTAAAGACGCTGAACTGCGAAAAGTTCCAGAAGAAGCCTCTACGCGTTCGTAGAATCGCTGAACTTGGACCGATTCTTGATGGGACAACTGCGGTCCTCGCCAACTCTGGATCAGTCCTGCTGAGCTCAGTACCACGCCAGAGACTGTGATTGAGCTTCTTGACATGCCAGGATCTTGTTCTGCAAGTTTCTGGTGAAAGACAACGTGAAGACATCCGGACGACTTTCAAGTCCTGGACGCCCACCCGACTTTGAACGACTGCAGCGGTGTAGCACGTGCGATAAGGGCAAGGATCCTACAGCTTTGGATATGGTACTTGGGATCTTCTTTCCCCTGCAGCTTGATTTGACCCTCCAGGTCACACTGTTCTGGAGAACGGCGAGCTCAAAATTTTGCAAAAAAACACTTTTTCGAGGTTTGAACGAAAGATTTTTGCTAATTAGATCTCCTCGACGATGGCTCCTTTTTTATTTTGAGTTGTTTTCATGAGTTCTTCGGAATCCCCGGAGATCAGATTTCCAGCTCGCCGCACCGTCGAGTTCGACGAGATCTCGACGTACAGAGGCGCTAGAGAGATTCTGACTGCAGATTTGAGCTCCTCTGGAGAGACCAGTGAATTTCCTGTCTTTTGGTCTCAGCATTATCTATGAGAGAGTCCTTGTCAAACCGAAGATCGATGAACCTCTGAATGCTATCCGAGCGACCTCCAGATCATCTTTAACGACACCCAGGACGGAATCCAAATACACAGCTGGAACGAGCCCGTAGAGCTCGTGCTTTCTACGTGACTCTATCCAAAGCCAGAGATCTGTGCCCGAAAACTGAACTCGACATGGACCTGGCCGAATCTCGACTCTGGATGACATCTGAGCAGAGGCCAGTTTGGCCCCGACACACAGTGCTGCCGAGGATCTGCGTCCCTTTCGAGGCCCTGGGCACCTCTCTACCTCATCCTGAGGCCCCAGGATTACTCGGCTACCCAGGCCGGTCTGCCTTCCCCCATGTGGCACCCAAAATATCTCTGAATATCTTCCACTCTATTCACCAGCCTAAGGGAAATCTGAGAGTGCCTCTGGTTTCGTGTGATTGAGAGGAATTGATTGGAGATGTTGCTTTTTTTCTGAAATGCTGTCTGTGCAAAGATAGTCTACACAATATTTCATGACCATCTTATCAGATTAACGAAAGTAATCTGATAGAAATCTGATGAGAACACTTACGAGACCAATCGGTCCAGACGTTCTCCTGGCCCTCGACGACTTGAGCGCTCTTTTTTGCCCCTCAGGGCTCTTTGACTTGCTGAACATACTGGTATGGTGCAAAATCCTCCTTGGATCTGAAAAACCGTACCTACTCCTACCCGAACTACCGAAATGGCGTGTCATCAGGTCCATGAACCCGAGAAATCTCCAACCAACGCTCGTACCCGTCACCCGCACCTCCCACGCGACACAACGCGCGGATACAACCCAGTCGCAACCAAAAATTGCGTGAACCCTACAACAAGTGCGCGAAAGGGCGCAACCCTCACAACACGCGCGCATGTCACACAGACGGTGGGTACTCAACTCAGACTGCGCAACCGGTCTACAATGACCTCACGGCCGGGCGGTTAAACCAGGGCCGCTTTAGTATTCCTTATTACTAATAAACCTATACCTACCTAACTACCTGCATTTATACCCTACCTGACTGTGCGTACGGAGGAGGTGCGCATGGTGAACCAAGACGTGGTGGAGGACAGTGGTCACTCCACTCAACTGGTAGCAGTGAACAAGAAGCACTGCCATTACTATGTGTTTGATAGACTTCCACAGACCCTGAATAACTCTGCAGCAGTACAAGAGTACCTTGCTGTAGAAATTGGATTAAGTAAGTCATATATACTTACGGGCTCTCGACTTCCTCGAGGAAGCTGGGAGTCATGGATTGACAAGAGGAAGCATCTGGAAAGCGTCATCAAGCTGCCTCGTGGCGGCCGAGGCACTCGACGTCCAGACCAACAACCAATCACCCACGCCAAGACCTGTTCTGAAGACCAAGACCAACAGCAACGAGGGCGCCAGGCGCGCTCCGAGAACATCGATCAAGTCCCATTCAATGAGTCTGAATGGGCAGTGAACGCCCTACTTCACTTACTCCAGCGTCCCGATCTACGATTCGGAATCAATACTTTGTTGGTGGATACCCTCCTGGAAGGTCTGCCCATGCTCCTGAACACTCATGGACGACCTGGAAGTCGTCCCAGAACCTTTGGAAGCAAGTTCAAATCAAGTGAAGAACAGTCAATAATGTCCGAGATACACGAGATTTCTACACCCATAGCTCAGTGGGTACGTCCAGCTGCCATGGAACCAATGGGTTATAAATTCGAGTCTCGCTCAGGGCAGTCTTTTGCAGAGATTGTCAAAAACGAGAAGACCAAAGGGAGTCAAGAATGTTTTGCTGAACTGATTCTTGAACTGAATGGACCCTCTTTTGCCTCTCAAAAGTGCACAGGAGGAGAAAGAAACTGAGTTTATTGAATGCAAGGCTTCAACCATGATCCCAAGCAAGTCGACTGTCGCTGACAGCGGCGAGAAAGTCTCTGAAGACTCAAGCAATGTAGACGCTGCAGTCTGCGAACACGAGCAATCCCGTTCCGACGATGAAGAGATCGAATTGAATTGGACCAAGGAAGCTCTGACTTTCAAGTGGTACGAAAAACCTGAAGACTGGGATCGGCTCCGCCCAGCTGACGACGGTATGGACGACATGAGGACAAGATACAGAGAGGTTTATTTCAGCTTTCTGCGACTTGACAAGCTCAAGAAAAAGACAACGTCCAAGAAAAACAACAGGATTCTTGGGAAATGTATTCAAGGCATCGGTCACGGATTCTTGACAACTTCGGGAGCTCTCAATCTCAAGGAGTAAGTCGAGATGGACACCAAGTTCGACCAATGAGTCTTACATCAAGATATATTCTCTGACCCTTTTCTGCACGACTGAGCTGGAGAAGCGATATCTTTACGTCGACGGTTACGTCAAGTCAATGGTTGACGTATGCAGAAAACTCAACGACGTCAATCTGAAACTTCCTGAGGAGCTCAGCGTCCTCATGACCCTTAGGGTCTTCCTCCTTCTTTCGGGCTGAAACAGAATTTATGGGATCTGTAGAAGATCTTTCACGGAGATCAAACACATGTTCGAGCACTGAGTGATGAGGAGAGACTCACAAACGGAAGAACTGGGATTGATGATATGCAATTGATTGATATCAGAGTTTATTGTGTTCTAGATTTGCCTTGTATTGAAAATGAGTCATTCCTGTTTCCCATTTGGTTTATTGCATACGACAACTAAACGTTTGCTGGGTACGAGTGCACCAAATGAGATTACAAGAAAGAACCCTAGACTTGCTGGTGCTCCTGCTCCTGCTCGAGGTGGTCACGATCGTGGACGTGGTGGAGGTGTGCAAGCATCCGTGGAATTGCGAGTACTGTACAGAGAGGTGGTCCGGCATCAAGAGGTAGCACCGAGCCGAGCGGTGATATTCGCCTTGGTGAGCTTCCAGGACCAATAAAGGAAGTAATAATCCTCAACCATATGAGAAAAAGATGCCAGGAAATTCTTTCGTAATGATTACAAGTCCACGGGAATTGTCGTCCTTTTTGTGTGCTTGCAACATATGCAACCACATGTTCGTCGGTGTTGCGCTTTGTGCGCACATGGTTGGGGTCATATGACTTTTGTCCGCAGGGGCGTTGGTTGTTAAGAGGAGGGGAATGTCGTCGGAGTTCCCTACGCCGTTCTGAGGTTTCCTGGACTTGGTTTTGGTT
>Ga0315902_10008903_pt1 | contig 13516 bp, 12 predicted proteins | sample LakEriMetagenome_9_FD_203523 | JGI IMG/M metagenome (GOLD analysis project Ga0315902, IMG submission 203523) | Freshwater fungal communities from buoy surface, Lake Erie, Ohio, United States - Buoy 12 MA117 | ecosystem: Environmental > Aquatic > Freshwater > Lake > Lake biofilm | place: USA... | reverse complement strand
GGCGGTGTAACCTTGGCTTTATTGGCGGCTGGCCGCGCCCGTCGTGCGCGCAGCAACCAAGACTAATCCCTTGGCGCGATAAAAAATACAAAACCCCGATCGCAAGATCGGGGTTTTTTGTTGGCGCACTACATTAATACTAACGCCTCTCGCCTCTCGCCTTTCGACTAATTCACCACATTGTCGTTGGCGAAATGCGCGGCCATGGCCGGGCCGAAATGATTGACGTGGCGGAAATATTCGACATCGCCCGGGGTCCAATATTCCATGCCGGTGCGCATTTCACCCAGCAATTTTTGTTTGCGGCGGTATTCGCGTAGCATGCGCGATACCAGCTGCCGCACCTGGGTCTCGGTGTCGATGACATTGGCGGCTGTGGTGTGGGGTTGCGCCTGCACCAGTTTCCAGGCGCGGTAATTTTTAACCGTATTTTGCACCCAATACCGGGCCAATTTGATTTCCGCCTCGATTGCGGCCATCAAGCTTTGTGCCGCCGCATGATGGGCCAAATTATTGATATTGCTGGATTTATTGCTATGTTGCATCTCGTTCTCCCTGACTTATGGCGTTACCATAACAGAAACAAATCGCCTTTTCAATGAAAAAATATCATCTTTTTGACGATTTTCGCTTGCCCCCACCCGGCGCGTGCCGTATAAGGGGACAAATTGTTAGTCGTTAGTCGTTAGTCGTTAGTCGTTAGTCGTTAGTTGTGGGGATAGTTAAACCCCAAATCACCTATAACTAATCTCTCACGACTAACGACCAATAACTAGTAACCAATAACCGACAACGGACAACCGGCAACCACAGATGATTGAACCCGCACAAATTCGCGCTGCCCGCGCCTTGTTGGATTGGACGATCGAGGATCTGGCCAAAGCGTCGGGCCTGAACAAAGATTCCATCAAAAACGCCGAGCGTTCCCACACCCAACCTCGCACCACCACCATGGCGGCGATCCGGGATGCGCTCGAACGCTCCGGCGTCGTCTTTACCGAGGGGAGTGGGGTGCGGTTGCGTCATGATATTGTTAGTGTTTATGAGGGAAAGCCAGGCATAGTAGACTTCTACAACGATATTTATTTGACGGCGCTCGACACAAAAGAAGTCTTTCTGCAATTTGGATTACGCTACGCTGACATATACAATCACTACCCAATCTCAGAGATTGAGCAGTACAAAATTAAGATGTTAGCTTTGAACAAAAAATTGTTCCGTTGCATTGTTTCAGAGACAGAGCGCCGCTTGGATAAAACAGATTACGCTCTGTATCGATACTGGCCTGATGAGAAAATCGCCGGCGTCCCATTCTATGTTTATGGGGATAAGCTTGCGATTGTTTCCATCCGACCAAATTTATTGCAAGTGATTGTTATTCATCAGCCAGCTATTGCTGCTGAATACAGAATACAGTTCGACTCTATGTGGGAAGCAGCCCATGACTAAAAACCAAGTCATTACTGTTGACCAATCAATCGACTTGCCAGAAGTAACAATCAATCTTTCCGATGATTTGTACAATGAAGCATCGAATGACAATCAGATCAGCGGAGAAAAGCTATTTTCGGAGCTGATTGCAAATTGCCCAGACTATTACTATTTTCGATCCGAAGTAGAACTTATCGAACATCACGCTTCACGCATTGCAGGGCTGTTGGGGCGTGGTTTGCATGTTGTTGAGTATGGCCCTGGTTGTGAGCAGTCGATTAAAAATAAATCCCTGCGTTTTTTATCCGGTTTCAAATCAATCGAGTCTTATTGTGCCGTTGATGTCAACAAGAACTTTGCCGAGAGTGCCGCGCGGTTTATCGGAGCAAATTGCAATGTTAAAAAGTCAATTCACTCAATAAATAATTGCTTTTCAGCCAACTTATCTTGGCCCGATGCGAATACGCTTTTGTTTTCATTTGGCGGGTTGATTTGTAATCAACCTTTAGCGGCTAACGATAACTTATCAAAGCCCCTATCACTTTGGCGCAGCCAACTTCAGAAAGGTGCGCATCTACTTGTCTCGCAAGATGCGAATCAAGACATTGGAAAATTGCAATCAGCATACGACAATAAATGGATGGAAAGATTAGTGCTTAATTCTTTATTGGGCAGCTGCTCAAATAAAATCGCCGCTAATAACCTTAAGTACAAAGTAGTTTTCGATAACCAAAAGCAATCGGTTATTTTGGGGGCCCTTTTTTTACAAAACCAAGAAATTATTTTAAATAATAAACCTAGATTAGTTGAAAGCGGCGATTTTATGCCTGTTGTTGATAGTTACAAGCTTACCGAAGAACAGTTTCTTAACGCTTCGCAGAATGCGGGATTTCTGCCAGTCCAAACCTTTCGTTTGCCCAATAATCCCATCGTCATGCATTTATTGCGCGCTGCGTAAGCGCCCTGTTGCGCTGGGGGCGGGGCTGGGCTAGGTTTGGGGCCATGAAAACCCTATCCTCGGCGATTAACGCCCAATCCGACGATTTTCGCGACAATACCAAAGCCACCCAAGCGGTATTGGATGATTTCCGCGCCAAGTTGGAAAAAATCCGCCTGGGCGGATCGGATGACGCGCGCAAAAAACATTTGGCGCGTGGCAAATTATTGACCCGTGACCGCATCGACCATTTGCTCGATCCCGGCGCGCCATTTTTGGAATTCTCCGCTTTTGCTGGCTATAATATGTATGGCACCGACGACGTGCCCGCCGCCGGGATGGTCACGGGTATCGGTTATGTTGCGGGTAAACCCGCCGTGATCGTTGCCAACGACCCCACGGTCAAGGGCGGCACGTATTACCCGATGACGGTGAAAAAACATCTGCGGGCGCAGGAAATCGCCGCGCAAAATCATCTGCCCTGTATCTATCTGGTTGATTCCGGCGGCGCGCATCTGCCCAGCCAGGACGAGGTGTTTCCCGACCGCGATCATTTCGGCCGCATTTTTTATAACCAAGCCCGGATGTCCAGTGCGGGTATCCCGCAAATCGCGGTGGTGATGGGATCGTGTACGGCGGGCGGCGCCTATGTCCCCGCTATGTCGGACGAGGTGGTGATCGTCCAAAATCAGGGCACGATTTTCTTAGGCGGACCGCCCTTGGTCCGCGCTGCGACCGGCGAGGTCGTGAGTGCCGAGGATTTGGGCGGTGGCGAGGTGCACGCGAAATTATCCGGCGTGGCCGATCATCTGGCCCCGGACGATGTCCACGCGTTATTACAGGCGCGCGCCATTGCCGCCAATTTGCAACGCGGCCCAAAACGCGCCTGGCACACCCACACGGCGGAATTGCCGAAATACGATCCGGCCGAAATCGCGGGTATCATTCCCCGCGATACGCGCAAGCCGTTTGATATCCGCGAAATCATCGCCCGCCTGGTCGATGGCAGCCGGTTCGATGAATTCAAGCCGCTCTATGGTACCACCATCGTCTGCGGCTTTGCCTATATTGGTGGCATGCCGGTGGGCATTATCGCCAATAACGGCATTCTGTTTTCCGAATCCGCATTAAAGGCCACGCATTTTATCGAGTTGTGCGTACAACGGGAAATCCCCTTGGTGTTTTTGCAAAATATCACCGGGTTTATGGTCGGCCGCAAATACGAAAACGCCGGTATCGCAAAGGACGGCGCGAAAATGGTGATGGCCGTATCCTGCGCCAATGTGCCGAAATTCACCGTGTTGATCGGCGGCAGTTTTGGTGCGGGCAATTACGGCATGTGCGGCCGCGCGTTTAATCCCAACATGTTGTGGATGTGGCCCAATTCGCGTATTTCCGTGATGGGCGGGGAGCAAGCGGCCAACGTGCTGTGGCAAATCCGCGCCGACCGCGCCGAAGTCGAGGGCAAGAAATTAAGCGCCAGCGAAGCCGACGCGTTCAAAGCCCCCATCCGCGAGCAATATGAAATCCAGGGTCATCCGTATTACGCATCGGCCCGGTTGTGGGATGATGGCATTATCGAGCACACTGATACGCGTGCGGCTTTGACCATCGGCTTGGATGCGGCGCGGTATGCCCCGCCACAGCCCACGAAATTTGGGGTGTTTAGAATGTGACGCCGCATGCAGTTTTGTATGCATTTTTAATTGGTGTCATCCCCGCGTAGGCGGGGATCCAGTTATACGAAAAATGGATTCCCGCTTTCGCGGGAATGACAAGATGGTTAAAGCAAACAATGAATGAGAGCAACCAATGACCCACATCCAAACCACGCTTGATAACGGCATTGCCACCCTGACGCTGAACAACCCGGATAGTCACAACGCGTTTGACGACCGGCTGATCGCGGATTTGACGGCGTCTTTGCAAGCTTTGGATAAAAATCCCGAAGTGCGCGTGCTGGTCTTGGCGGCAATCGGTAAAAGCTTTTCGGCCGGGGCCGATCTGGGCTGGATGCAGCGCATGGCGCAATACGATGAAACGCAAAATATCGCCGACGCCCGCGCTTTGGCCGAATTGATGCGCAGTTTGAACGAATTTTCTAAACCCACCGTGGCGCGGGTGCAGGGCTCGGCCTTTGGCGGCGGCGTTGGCTTGATCGCCTGCTGTGATATCGCGGTTGGGGTGTATGACGCGCAATTCGCGTTATCCGAAGCCCGCTTGGGCCTGATCCCCGCCGTCATCAGCCCCTATGTGATCGCCGCCATCGGCGCGCGGCAGGCGCGGCGTTATTTCCTATCGGGCGAGCGGTTCGACGCCGAACAGGCGCAGTCGATCGGGTTGCTGCACAAAATCGGCTATGCGGATGAATTGGATGCGATGGTAACCGAAATTGTCGACGCGTTGCTGGAATGCGGCCCGGCCGCGCAAACGGCATGTAAACAATTGATCCAACGCATCGCGCACGGGGATGATTTTGGCGATTTGGTGGAATTCACCGCCCACGCCATCGCGAAAACCCGCAGCAGCAGCGAGGGCCGCGAGGGTGTTCAGTCTTTCTTGCAAAAACGCTCGCCTGGGTGGCTGCGCCATAAGAAGTCGTGAGTAGGGAGTCGTTAGTCGTTAGTTGTTAGATGTTAGACGTTAGGAAGAGAAATGGCATCGGGGTTCAAAGACCTGGTAGTTTGGCAAAAGTCACGCTTGCTGACGAAACTAATCTACGTCAATACCGGCACGTATCCAAAAGAAGAAATTTATGGTTTAGTACAACAGATGAGGCGTTCCGCCATCTCTATTGCATCTAATTTAGCTGAAGGATATGGCCGTTTTGGCAAAAAAGAATTCCCGCATTTTATATCCATGTCTTTTGCCTCGGCTTGCGAGCTCGAAAATCTTATCATTCTATCTTTGGATTTGAATTTCTTGAGCCAAGAAAAAGCCGATGTTTTGACTCAAGACTTGCACGAAATCATGAAAATGTTACGGGGCTTGCGTCAAAGCCTGATGAAAAAAACTAACGACCAATGACTCAACGACTAATGACTAACGACAAACGACTAACGACTAATTTCTCCAAGATACTAATCGCCAATCGGGGCGAGATCGCCTGTCGTGTTATCAAAACCGCGCGGCGGATGGGTATTGCCACGGTCGCGGTATATTCCGACGCCGATGCCAATGCGCAGCATGTTAAACTGGCCGATCAAGCCGTGGCGTTGGGCGGTACGGTGGCGCGCGACAGCTATTTGGTGATGGATAAAATTATTGCCGCCGCCAAACAAACGGGGGCACAGGCGATCCACCCCGGCTATGGGTTTTTATCCGAAAACGCCGAATTCGCGGAATTATGCGCTAAAAATAACATCGTCTTTATCGGTCCGCCGCCTGCGGCGATTCGTGCCATGGGTAGCAAATCAGCCGCCAAGGCGCTGATGGAAAAAGCCGGCGTGCCGGTCGTGCCGGGCTATCACGGCGATAAACAAGACATCAAACATTTACAAAGCGTGGCGGAAAAAATCGGCTATCCCGTACTGCTCAAGGCGGTGGCGGGCGGCGGCGGCAAGGGCATGCGCCGGATCGATGCGCCCGCTGATTTTGCGGACGCGTTTGCCGGTGCCGCGCGTGAGGCGCAAAATTCATTCGGCAATGCGGTGATGTTGCTGGAAAAATATGTGGCTGATCCACGCCATATCGAAATCCAAGTTTTCGCCGATAGCCACGGTAATTATTTATACCTGTTTGAACGCGATTGCAGCATTCAGCGCCGCCATCAAAAAGTGGTCGAAGAAGCGCCCGCACCCGGCATGACCGCGGCCATCCGCCAGAAAATGGGCGAGGCGGCGGTGGCTGCCGCTCGCGCCGTGAATTATGTCGGGGCAGGGACGGTGGAATTCATCGCCGACCAAGCCGGTAATTTTTACTTCATGGAAATGAATACGCGCCTGCAAGTCGAGCATCCGGTAACAGAAATGATTACGGGGGTGGATTTAGTCGAATGGCAAATCCGCACCGCGATGGGTGAGGCGATTACCACCAAGCAATCCGATTTGCGCGTCAACGGCCATAGTATCGAGGTGCGGTTATACGCCGAAGACCCGGCGCGGGAATTTTTGCCTGCCATCGGCAAATTGCGGCATTTGCAATTCCCCTCGCCGTCCACGAACGTGCGTATCGACACGGGTGTGATTACGGGCGATACCATCACCCCATATTACGATCCGATGATCGCCAAAATTGTCGTCTGGGGTGAAACCCGTGCGGCGGCAATTGCACACATGCAAACCGCGCTGCGTGAGACAGAAGTATCGGGATTGGTTACCAACCTGCATTTCTTGCGGCAGATTATGGGTCATCCCATCTTTGCCAGCGGCAAATTATCGACCCATTTTATTGCCGAAAACCGCGCCGCGCTTAGCCCCGTTTTGTCCACTACGCAGTGGGATCACGCCTATGTAATGGCCGCATTGGCCGAACTGCCCGCAGCAAATCATCCGGCAGCCGTCGGTTGGCGTTTGTCGGGGGTGGGACAGTCTTCTGTTTATTTTTATCGTGATGATGCGGTGTTGCGGGTGACGGTGGCGTTTACCGCACCCACGTGGACGGTCATGATTGGCGATCGGGCGTTGACGGTTGCGCAGTATCGGCGTGATGATTCCAGCCGAAGCGCCGTGATCGATGGCCAGCCGATCAGTGCCAAGATTATTCCAACCGATGCGGGTTGTGATGTTATCATTGATGGTATTACATTCGCCATCCCGACCTTGCGCTTGGGCGAGGGGGGCGATGCAGCGACCGGCAGCAGCGGCAGTTTGAAATCGCCGATGCCCGGCAAGGTGGTGCAGGTGTTGGTCACAGCCAAACAAAGCGTTACCATCGGTCAGCCGTTATTGGTGATCGAGGCGATGAAAATGGAGCACACCATCAAAGCGCCCAAGGCAGGCGTGGTGACGGATGTATTTTATAAATCCGGCGACCAAGTGGCCGACGGCGTCGAATTATTGGCGATTGGGTAAAGGCTGTTCGCGTTTGCGTTGGAGTTTGTCATCCCCGAAAATGCGTAGCATTTGTCGGGGATCCATTTAGCGAAAAAATGGATTCCCGCCTTCGCGGGAATGACAATAATAAAAGGCGCGTTTGCTCATTTACGAGCGAAGGATAACAATGTCGATGATCAATTTACATAAACCAATCGAACTGGTCGAAGTATCGCCGCGCGACGGGCTGCAAAACGAAAAATCCTTGGTGCCGATTGCCACTAAGGTGGATTTGATCAACCGCCTATCGGCGGCGGGTTTCCGCCATATCGAGGTTGGCAGTTTCGTCAGCCCCAAATGGGTGCCGCAAATGGCCGATACCGAAGCGGTCTTCGCAGCCATCGATAAACAGCCCGGCGTGACCTATTCCTGTTTGGTGCCGAACGAACAGGGGATGCGGCGTGCCCTGGCTTGTGGCGTAAAAACCGTGGCGGTATTTATCTCGGCATCCGAAGGGTTTTCCAAAGCCAATTTAAATTGCACCATTGCCGAATCATTACAACGGTTGGAGCCCGTGCTGGCCCTGGCCAAACAACATGGCATCGCCGTGCGCGGTTATGTGTCGTGCGTGGTGGGCTGCCCATTCGATGGCGCAGTCGCCCCGTCCCAGGTAGCCGTTGTCGCAGACGAATTGGCAGCGATGGGTTGTTATGAAATATCTCTGGGCGACACCATCGGTGTTGGCTATCCCGAACAAGTTAAATCGATGCTTGCCGCCGTCACGCAAAAAATTGCCGTCGATAAGCTGGCGATTCATTGCCACGATACGTATGGCCGCGCCGTGGATAACATTCTGGCGGCGATGGATCTGGGGGTGAGGGTGATCGATGCCTCGGTCGCGGGGATTGGCGGCTGCCCCTATGCCAAGTCCGCCACCGGCAATGTCGCTACCGAAAAAGTGCTGGCGATGCTAGCCGCCAAGGGTTTGGCGCATGGGGTGGATGTGGCAAAGGCAACAGCCGCCGGACAGTTTATCGCCAGTGCCTTGGGGCGGTTGTAAGTCCCTGAATCCCCGCGTGTCATAAAAAATTCATATATCCAGGCCCGGATTTTAAAAATATATATTGACGGATGCTTTCAAAAAGGAGATATTAATATATAGGTAAGAAAGAAGTAGGGTTCTGTTAACCTTTATTCATTTCTTGCCACAAAACGAACAAAAAAATAATATAATATTTGGGTCTGAGAAGGAGTCGGTGACATGAGAGCAAACAGAGATATGTTAGGTTTTGCCGCCGCTGCGGTATTAAGTGCCACTGGGATCAATCCCGCTTTTGGCACTACCTATAGCCACAATGATGCGATTGTTATTTCTCGTGCCGACACCTCGGTATTCCGTAGTGTTGCCGCCGGTATTGCCGCGAAAACCGTTGCCAATGAATCGGTAGTACGCGGAGTTATGTTGGGTCGTGCCTTGGATAGTTATGTTGACACAGCGCATCAAACAGCTCCGGCACAGGCTTCGGTTCGCCGCCGTACTTCGGATATGACCGTTGGTCAGGCCGCCGCTGCCTTACGTGGCAAAGTCAACACTCACAACTAATTCCCAACCGGGATAGAAAATCAAAAACCCCGCCAAGCAATTGGCGGGTTTTTTGTTGGCCTTTGTCTGGAATGGCAAGGATTTTTGTATAGCTATAGTTTTTTGATTTAATGTTGAGACAAACGCCACCCTCACCCAGCTCCGCCTAAGCGCTAAGGCTGCGCAACCCTCTCCCGCCAGCGGGAGAGGGTGCGAGCGTAAGCGAGCGGGTGAGGGATATAGGTTGTCTCATTCACCATTCAAATGGCTATATTTCAATTAAAGCCGAAACAAAATTTTCCTCCCCTAAAGGGGGGTGGGAATTCTTAGGTTAATTGATAATAACCAGTAACCGCCAACCGATCACCGCCAACCTACGCCTGCTTTTGCGCCTGGCCCACATGGTGCGGGGCGGGGTCGTCGTAATATTTGCCAAACCGGTTACTGGTATAGATATCCAGGGTGATGTCTTCCTGGCGGATAAATCCGCTTCCAGCCAATTTCCCCTCCCGGTGCAAATCAACCATGGTGCATAGCGAGGTGGCGGTGGTCAGTTCAATCGCGCTCCAGGTGCGGCCGAATAATTCGCGGCAATAGACTTTGCGCAAAAAGTTTTCCTGCAAATGCCGCCCGCCGCGCAAGCCGGTAACGGTGACGAATACCAGCACCACGTCTTGTTTGGTTGATGGGATGCTGTGCTCGAAAATATCCTTGAGCAAATCGCGGCGTTCGATCAGCCGCAAATCATGCAACAACGCATGCACGATATCGCGGTGCCCGGGATAGCGGATGGTTTTATACGCCACGTTGCGGGCATGGCCCAGCAAACTCTCGCCCAAAGAGCCGATCCCGCCCGAGGTGTTGAACGCCTCGTACTCCCCGCCGTCCAGGGTGAAATGTTCCACCGACTGCAAAGCGGGCATTTCGGTCATCTTGCCTTCGACAATCGCTTCGCATGGGTTACAATATTCGTTGATCAGCCCGTCCGTGCTCCAAGTAAGATTGTATTTCAGCGCATTGGTGGGATATTGCGGCAAAGCGCCAACGCGCATCGTCACATCGTAAACCGTATCGAATTTTTTGGCGATGGTATGCGCCGCAATCGAAATATATCCGGGCGCCAAACCGCATTGCGGCACGAGCGCCGAGCGGGTGTTTTTCGCCAATTCTTTGATCGCGCGGGTGGTGGCGACGTCTTCGGTGACGTCGAAATAATGCACGCCCAATTGATGCGCGATGGTGGCAATTTGGGTATTCAGGAAAAAGGGACAGGTGCTGATGCAATAATCTTGGCCGGTCAAGGCGGCGGTGATATCGGCCGCTTTGGCCAAATCGGCGGTTTTGGTCAACACCTTGGGATTCGGTAGATTTTTTAAAGCCGTGCTGTTGCTGTCGACCAAGGTGACGGTGTAATCGCCCGATTCCACCAATAATTGCGCGGCCGACCAGCCGATTTTACCCGCGCCTAAAATTGCGATTTTTTTCATATCCTGCTCCTTCATTGAATAAATTTAAGTGTCATCCCCGGCTTAACCGGGGATCCAGGGGCCAACATCACGCTCTTTGCCCTGGATTCCCGCTTGCGCGGGAATGACAATAAACAGTCTTATGCATGACAACACTAATCTACCTAACTTAACCAAACGCCCCAGGTTTTGGCCAGAAGATCATAGGCCAAGATCCGGTGCTGATTGGAATCCGCCACCAGCAAACGGTTTTTACCGTCCCAGGCGATCCCCTCGGGGTCGAGCAAGGGCGGTAAATCGGCGGCCTCGGGCTTGAAATCCTCGGCAAAATTTTCGGTGGCCTGGCGCACGAAATCCAGCTTGCGCAAGCTGGCATTAAAACTGTCGGCAGCGATTAGAAAATCACCCAACCGGGCGACGCCCATGGGATGCTGTAATTTCGCGGCGGAAAACGGCCCGTTGCGACGGCCCGATTCGGCCATGCCGCGCCCGACCAATGTTTTGACACTGCCTTGATCGGCCAAATCGACATAGCGAATGGCGGAATTGTCGCTGTCGGCGAAATATAGCCGGTTCTGCTCGGCGAAATAGGCCAGGCTGGACGGTTGGGCCAGTTTTGCTTCGCGCCCCTTGCCATCCAAAATATCTTTTTGCCCGCCCCCGGCGATAGCACGCAATTGCATGGTTTTCAAATCAATCGCGCCGATTTGATGCGTGCCGGTATTGGTAAAATAGAGGGTTTCGCCCACAAGCTCCAGATCAAAGACCGAAGCCAGGCCAGCCCCGACCGCAGGCGTTTCGCGTCCCAAGGTTAGCCCGCGCCGGTTGATTCCGGCGATAGTTGTCACTTGCTGTTTGATTAAATCAATCTTGCGGATCAAATGGCTGCCCAGATCGCCCACAAAAACAACATCGTCGCCGGTAGCAATGCCATAGGGATTGTCGAACGCGGCCCGCGTGTATTCGCCATCATAATTTGCCTGCGAACCGCGGCCGATGCGTTGTAATATTTTACCCTGATCGTCCGCGATGATGATCTGGTGATGGCCGGTATCGGCAATGGCCCAGCACGGGTTGCCGCGCCATGACAGCTTTTTGATTTTCCCGGGAAAGCGCAAATTTTGCGATACTTTGGGTGGGATCGCCAATTCAATTTTGCCCGGTTTCAATTTGCCTTTGGCTTTGTAACGGCGCACGGCATTGCCGACGGCTTCCATCATTTTATCGGCGTCGGGTTCCCCCGCCTGGCGGGCGAAAATTTGCCCATCCGGGCTAACCAGGATCAAGGTCGGCCAAACCTTGGCACCATAAGCGTCCCATAATTTGAATTCAGGGTCGTGCACAACGGGGTGTTCGATACCGTAACGCTGAATCGCTTTTTGTACGTTTTGGACATCCCGTTCGTACGGGAAGTTCGGCGAATGTACGCCCAGAATAATCACATCATCCTCGAACGCGCGTTCGATGCGTTTCAGACTGGGCAGAATGTGCAAGCAGTTGATACAGGAAAAAGTCCAAAAATCCAGAATCAGGATGCGGCCATATACGTCCGACAAGCTAAGCGGCTTTTCGACATTGAACCAGGTCAATCCAGGCTGGTTGAAATCGGGCAGGGCGGTTTGGGTGGTGGCGTTCACAACAAGCCTAGGGATTAGTATAAAGAATTGAAAAAATATAGCCTATGCTCGCCCGCTTGGCTATAGTTCAAGGGAAGATTATCCGCAAATATCAGGGGTATAGGTTCATGCATTCTGCATTGATTGATTATTGGCAAAGCCTGCCAAAAACCACGCGCGCTGCTATGGCCTTGTTGATCGCCTGTTTGATTTGGTCGGGGTGGTGGGTTTTAAACCGCCACAGTATTCAAAACGGCATGAACCCATACGATATTATGGCGATCCGCTTGGGCGTAGCGGGCATGGCGATGCTGCCGATACTGTTGCGGATGGGGTTGGGCACAACCTGGCCACGCGCGATTATACTTGGACTGGTGGGCGGATTATGCAATTCGCTGTTAGCGATTTATGGCGTTAAATTCGCCCCTGCCAGCCATGGCGCGGCGTTGATGCCTGGGGTGGGGCCGATTTTTACGGCATTGCTGGCATGGCTAATTTTGGACGAGAGTTTGCCGACCAAACGTTGGTTGGGGATCATTGTCGTGATATCCGGTGCTTTTTTGATCGGCGTGGAAAATTTTGCGAATGCCCAGCCCGATCAATGGCTTGGCCATCTGATGTTCATCGGTTCCTCGCTGTGTTGGGCGTTTTATATTGTGGGCATGCGCTTGTGGGCGGTGGGGCCTTGGCAGGGCGCGGCCATGGCAGCGGTGTTCGGGATGATTATTTATGTGCCGCTATACAGTATACTGGGCGGCAGTTTGGAGGGGTATAGCGTTACACAGCTGGCAGTCCAAGGATTGTACCAAGGGATCATCACCTCGGTCATCGCCTTTTCGCTGTTCAATTATGCGCTGGGTGTGTTCGGCGCGGCGGGCACGGGCGCTGCTGGGGCATCCATTCCGGTGTTCACCACTTTGCTGGGCATAATCTTGTTGGGTGAATATCCCAGCTGGATTGTGGTGGCGGGGATGTTGACCGTCATCGCTGGCTTGCCGCTGGCGATTGGCCTGGTTGGCGCGGCCAAAACACCGGCCATAGCAGATCAGCCCAAAAAACTGGGCACCCGTTACGACACCAGTGCCTAAGAGTTGCTATTTACTGCCGCTATGGCTGGATAATTTGGCGTTGGCGCTGCTAGCACCGCCATGGGCTGCCGACCATCCGGCGGGATCGTGCAAAAATTCCTGTACGGCCGCAACGGTTGTGGGCGGGAAATACTTGCCCTCGGTTGCGGCGCGCAAAATATCCGGCCAGCTGCACAGGTAACGCAGGTTGATCCCGGTTTTTTCCAGCTCGCCGCTGGATGGGAATACGCCATAATAAAACACCACCAAGCAATCGGTAACGGCACAGCCGCCATCGCGTAGCGCATTTACAAAAGCAACTTTGCTGGCGCCGTCGGTGGCCAAATCCTCGACCAGCAGCACGTTTTTATTGTTCTGGAAATCGCCTTCGATTTGTGCGCCGCGCCCAAAACCTTTGGGCTTTTTGCGGACATACAACATTGG
>Ga0315902_10008896_pt1 | contig 13524 bp, 6 predicted proteins | sample LakEriMetagenome_9_FD_203523 | JGI IMG/M metagenome (GOLD analysis project Ga0315902, IMG submission 203523) | Freshwater fungal communities from buoy surface, Lake Erie, Ohio, United States - Buoy 12 MA117 | ecosystem: Environmental > Aquatic > Freshwater > Lake > Lake biofilm | place: USA... | reverse complement strand
TCGCCCGACGGTTGGTCGAGGCGGGGGCCCGTTATGTCGAGGTCACCACCGAATACATTCCCTTCGTCCACTGGGACACCCACGCCAACGGACACGAGACGGTGGACCGGTTGCACCACGAGATCGATCGTCCCATCGCAACGCTGATCCGCGACCTGGAATCCCGGGGGCTGCTCGACCGGACTCTGGTCGTACTGGCCAGCGAATTCAGCCGCGACATGATCATCGAAGGGGTCCCTGGTTCTTCGGCGAAAGACCAGGCCACGGCCCCCACCGATGTCCTGCGGGAACTCAAGCACTATGGAATGCACCGGCATTTCACCGGAGCTTCCTGCGTTTTGATGTTTGGCGGGGGAATCAAGCGGGGGTTCCTGTATGGGGAAACCGCCCCGGAGCGCCCCTGCATCGCCATCCAGAAACCCATCTCGGTACGGGACCTGCATGCGACCATCTTCACCGCGATGGGAATCAGCCCGGCCACCTCGTTCGAGGTGGAACGCCGGCCGTTCTATGCGACAGAAGACGGCAAGGGCCAGGCCGCCCGCGAACTGTTTGCCTAACCTGTGATGGCCCGCTCCAGCGCCTCCCCATCCGCTCCGGTGAAGGGCCAGACCATGGCCCCCGGATATCGTGTCAGCCCGAACGACCTCGCCTCCATGCAGTCTGGAACCCACTGTCTGATGTATTCGCTGTTGGGTGCCCATCCCGATTCGGTCGATGGTGTCGCAGGCAGCCGCTGCGCTGTCTGGGCTCCCAACGCCCGCGAGGTTTCGGTCGTGTTCGACGGGAACGGATGGGAACATGGGCACCATCGGCTGGGCTCCTCCGATGCGGGCATCTGGTCGGGCTTCGTCCCGGGATTGTGCCATGGGATGGCCTACAAGTATTCGCTTCAGGAACAGTCCGGACCGATCGAGCAGAAGGCCGACCCCGTGGCCTTCCACGCCGAATTGCGCCCCAAGTCCGCCTCGATTGTCTACGAGCTTTCGGGATACGACTGGCACGACCTGGATTGGCTGCGGCAGCGCGAACGGACCAATTGGCTGGAACAGCCCATCTCGATCTACGAAGTGCAACTGGGATCATGGCGGCGTCCACGCGATGGCCGGGCGTTCTTCAACTATCGCGAACTGGCCCACATGCTGGTCGACTACGCCCGACAGATGGGCTACACCCACCTGCAGTTGCTGCCCATCACAGAATATCCGTTCGACGGGTCGTGGGGTTACCAGACCACCGGCTACTTCGCCCCCACCAGCCGCTTTGGCACTCCCCACGATTTCATGTATTTCGTCGACCACTGCCATCGGCATGGGATCGGGGTGTTGGTCGACTGGGTTCCCGCCCACTTCCCCAGCGACGCGCACGGACTGGAGCGATTCGACGGAACCTGTCTCTACGAGCATGAAGATCCCCGCCAGGGATCTCACCCCGACTGGGGGACACTGGTCTTCAACTACGGACGCACCGAAGTCCGCAACTTTCTGCTCTCCAGCGCACGCTTCTGGCTCGATGTCTATCACGTCGACGGTCTGCGGGTGGATGCCGTCGCCTCGATGCTCTACCTCGACTATTCCCGCAAACCAGGAGAGTGGATTCCCAATCCCTACGGCGGTCGGGAAAACCTCGAGGCGGTCCAGTTTCTGCAGGACCTCAACACCATCGTCCACGGAGAATTTCCCGGCGTGGTCACCATCGCCGAGGAATCGACCGCCTGGGGAGGAGTTTCGCGTCCGGTCTATACGGGCGGCCTTGGGTTTACCATGAAGTGGGACATGGGTTGGATGAACGACACCCTGCGCTACCTGCGGCGAGATCCCATCCACCGGCAGTACCACCAGAACGAATTGTCGTTCCGAATGGTCTATGCGTTCACAGAGAACTTCGTCCTGCCCCTGTCCCATGACGAAGTGGTGCATGGCAAGCGTTCTCTGGTGTCGCAGATGCCCGGCGATTATTGGCAGCGGTTCGGCAACCTCCGCCTGTTGTACGCGTACCAATACACCTCTCCGGGCAAAAAGCTGCTGTTCATGGGGGGAGAACTGGGTCAGTGGACCGAGTGGAACCACGACCAGGAAATCGACTGGGCCCTGTGTGGGCACACCACCCATGATGGCGTCCGGCGATTGGTGGGCGACCTCAACCGCATCTACCGGGAGTCGCCCGCCCTGCATGAGCTCGACATGCATTCCGAAGGATTCCGGTGGATTTCGTGCGACGACTCGGCCAACAGTGTATTCGCCTGGCTCAGACTTGGAAGAAATCCCAGGGATTTCCTGCTCGTCGCGATGAACTGCACCCCCGTCCCCCGCGACGGCTATCGTCTGGGAGTTCCTGCCAACGGCTATTTTACCGAGTTGTTCAACAGCGATGCCGCCATCTACGGGGGCAGCAATCTTGGCAATCTGGGGGGGGTCTATTCTGAACCGATCCCCCTGCATGGCCAGCCCCACAGCATCCGCGTCTGCCTGCCCCCACTGGCTCTGTTGGTGTTGCGTCCTGTATCGCCCCGCGCGAGTTAAGTTCCACGGCGGTTGGGTTCCGACGGACCGACGAAAGTCCCCCGCGAACGAGTCAATCGTAGATTGCCGGGCCGCAATGTGCCGGTTGCCCGTTCGGCACTCCTTGGCCTGCAGAAGAGGCCGACCAGGTTCCTACCAGACCCTGCGCCGGACCACGGCCTCCTTTTCATTCGCAAATCGCGGCGTTATCGTCTGGACTTGAGGATCTTTGGTTGTCGTCCGTCGCACGGAGCTTCGCGCCATGAAGAAACGACTGTGTCTCTCACTGGTGGTTTGGCAAGTATCCCTGGCAGCATGCCTCGCGCCACTGCGGGCCCAGGAAACTGGCTGGCCTTCGACCGTGGCCACGAATGCGAAACTGGTGTCGGTCTACAGCGATCCCCGCTTTTTTGAAGGCCCGGTCTGGGATGGGGTAACCGGCAAGCTGTACTTCACTGCCTTCGGCAAAGAGAAGGCCGATACCCAGATTCTCCGCCTCGACGAGCCCGGCAAGGTGACTGTCTGGGCCGACAAGACCGAGGGAGTCAACGGAATGGCCCTCGGGAACGATGGTCGATTGATCGGCGCCCAGGCGTTTGGTCATCGCATTCTCAGTTACGGCATCGGCCCGAATGGGCCGTCTGACACCCAGGTGCTGCACTTCAACTCCGCGCTGCACCAGCCGAACGACGTCGCCCAGGCTCCCAACGGAGACATCTATTTCACCGATCCCGATTTCGACGGGAAGAACAAAACCAGTGCCGTGCACCTGCTGACAGCCAACGGCACATCGCGGAAGATCATCGAAGACATGCAGGTCCCCAATGGCCTCAAGGTTTCGAACGACGGACGCTGGCTGTACGTGGCCGACGACGGTCCGATGAACTGGCGGCGGTATCCCATTCAGGCCGATGGCACAGTCGGTGCCGGGCGGCTCTTTTTCGATCCTCCCGTTCCCGCCGACAAGCGGACGGCCCCCGACGGTTTCACCATCGACGAACAGGGCAAGCTGTACCTCTCGGGCAGCGGCGGGGTCTGGGTGGTCGATCGTGATGGGGTCTCTCTGGGCCTCATCCCCATCTCCGAGTTCTGCTCCAACGTGGCGTTTGGTGGTCCGGATGGCAAGACTCTCTACATGACGTGCGACAAGCAGGTCTACAGTCTCGCGATGAAGGTGCGCGGAGGACAGTTCACCCGCACCAACAAGCCGCGCGACACGTCTGCCTCGCCCCTGGTGGGTGCGGCCCCCCAGCCAGCCTATCTGCTGCAACAGAATGTGCAGTATGGGACGGGTGGAGGTGAGCCGCTGACTCTCCATTTCACCCGTCCCGCCACAGGCAACGGTCCCTTTCCCGTCGTGGTGTTCATCCATGGCGGCGGCTGGTCAGGCGGCAAGAAGGAAGACCACACGGCGCAGGCCATCGAGGCGGCCCAAAAGGGTTATGCCTCAGCCACAATCGGCTATCGATTGGCCCCCAAGCATCGCTTTCCGTCCCAGGTCGAAGACGTGAAGTGCGCCATCCGTTGGCTGCGGGCACATGCCAAGGAACTCAAGATCCGCCCCGACAGAATCGGAGCCGTGGGATTCTCGGCCGGTGCCCACCTGGCCATGATGCTGGGGACGATGGACCCCGCCGACGGACTGGAGGGAGCTGGGGGCTGGCCCGAGCAGTCGAGCAAGGTGCAGGTGGTGGTCGACTTCGTCGGCCCGACAGATCTGTCCGCCACACTGCCTGAGGTGTCTCAAGGCATCCTCAAGAACTTCCTGGGTGGGACCCGGGAAGATATGCCTGAAGCGTACAAGAAGGCCTCGCCCATCACATATGTGAACGCCGGCGACGCCCCCATGCTGCTGATGCAGGGAACCAAGGACCCATTGGTCCCAGGTGAACAGGCCTGGTTCATGGCCGAAGCCCTCACCAACGCCGGCATTCCTGGCCGCGTCGAATTGATGCTGGGCGACGGACACGGCTGGGGAGGCAAGAAACTTGAGGATTCGGTCCGCGGGATGTGGGAATTCCTCGATCGCAATCTCAAACCCTGACCGGCGTCCTTGGCACCGGCCGGTCACGCGCCAGACTACCTCGGGAGGTGATCACGGCGCTGGATGTCTCACTGCGAACAGATTGTCCAGTGCCGGTCGCTGGTGGCCGCCACCCACGAGGAAGGCAGGCCCACCTGATGTAACAGGCTGGCCACTTCATCGACGGTCAGGGCGGCCCGCAATGACTCGGAGAACAACTGCCGCTGGTGCGGATTGGCACCGGCGGCATGTTGGTCGACCAGGTTCTCCAGGGTCATCTGATCGGGGGGTCGCAGCAGGTCGCGCACAAACAAGACGCCGCCGGGACGCAGCACCCGCACCATCTCCCGCAGGGAATGCAGCGGCTCTGGAATGTGGTGGATGATGCTGTTGGAAATGACGGCGTCGTAACTCGCAGTGGCATCCAGGAGTCGCTTGGCGTCCACCAGTTCCAGGCGAATCGCCGCGGTCACTCCCGCCTGCTCCAGATTGCGCAGTCCCAGCTTCAGCATTTCGCGGGAAAGATCAATCGCCACAATGTCGACATCGGCCCGGCGTCGGACAATCTCGATTGGGATTTGGGCCGTCCCCGTTCCCACGTCCAAAACCCGCCAACGGCCGGCAGGCCGGTAGGTGCTGTCCTGCAGTAGCTGGGCGAACTGATCGGCAAACAGACCGTTTACGAACGAATGGTCCATCGTGTCGTAGTCGAGTGCCTCCTCGGCCGTGTCCATCACCTCCGGTTCCAGTACGCGCGACAACATCGGGACTTCCTCTCGACTTCAAGATGGGGGCCAGATTTCCGCCCGGCCGTTCATTCCGCAGCCAGGTCGAGGGCGATCAGGTGGTATTCATAATCGGTGAATCCCCCCAGCCCCCGAAACTGACGGGACCCTGTGATGAACAACCGCTGTCGCGAGAGCACGGGCGCCGTCCAACAGGGATAGCCCAACTCGGGAAATCGAACCCGGCTGATCTCTCGGAACTCCTCGGGATTCAGATCGACCAGAGCCAGGGTCCCCCGCTCTCCCATAACGATGAGCCGTCCATCGGCGAGAATCGCCGAGCCGCGACCATAGTACTTGGGAACACTGACCCCCAGACCCGCCTTGGGATCGGGTTCTTCGTCTTCATTCACATCGCGGGTTCGCCACAGCAACTCTCCATCAGTCGCCCGCAAGCACCGCAGGTTTGAACCCGGCTCGTGCCGTCCGCTGAAGCCGTAGAGAAAACCGTGATGCTCGATGGTGGTTGACCAGTGCGTCTGCATCGCGTCGAGGTCTTTCCAGACCTCTTCCGCCCCCTTGCCATCGGGTTGGACCTTCAGCATCAAGGCGCCGGTCTCATACGCCGCCGAGAGAAAAATCCGGTCTCCGATGACCACCGGTCGGGCCGCGTTGACCGAATCATGAATGGGCGAGCGAAACCAGGTGGCAAAGTTGACCTCGCCCGTTTCGGGGTCGAGCGAGACCAGTCCGGGACGCATGAAACAGAGCAGGTGCTTGCGTCCGTGAATCGTGGCCAGGCAGGGAGACGAATAACTGGCCAGCTTGGCGGGAGGCCGGTCGCGCTCGATCCGCATCGGAGGATTGGGGAACGTCTCTGGTCCGACGTTTTCCCACACTGTTTTCCCGGACTTTCGATCGAAGGCGACCATCCCGGACCGGGGATGCCCCCCCACCATCACGAACAACCGGTCTCCGTCAAGAACAGGAGTCGAACCGACACCAAAAAAGCCGCGTGGAATGCGGAAGTCTTTCTGCGTATCGCGCTGCCAGACCTGTTTTCCTGTCGCGAGATCGAGGCAGGTGAGCTTTCCCTCGGCACCGTAGGTGAAGCAGTGCTCTGCGGTCAGCAGAGGGGAACAGCGGGGACCTCCGTTGTATCCGTAGGGATCACTGAAGCTGGTCGGGTACGAGTGACTCCAGACCTCCGCCCCAGTCTCGGGAACAAAACAGTCGACCCGCTCTTCGTCTTCGATGCGATGAAAGAAGACCAAACGATCACCCTGGATCGAGGGGGCGGCATATCCCTCCCCCACCTTTTTCTTCCACAGCACGGGCGGACCCTTCGTGGGCCATTTCGGCAACAATCCCGTCTCGCCCGAGATTCCCGTTCCCCGAGGTCCCAGGAACTCGGGCCAGTCTTCCCCGGTCCGCTTTTGGGCCGGGGTGGTACCCGCCTCGGTCTGGGGAACAACCGGGATCTCTTTCCGGTGAAAGTGCGGATTACTGGCGGATCCCTGCTGGTCATCGCCACGACACACGCCGGTGATCACACTCAGCAGGCCGACTCCAGCGAGGGCCCAACCCCAGCCACGACGCACATTTGGCATGATGCCACCCGATCCATCCCGAGTTCCAGGCACAGTCACCGCGCGGGCGTCCGCTGTCGCCGAACCAGACGCTTCCAAATTGAATCGCATTTCCCACCCGGAATTCAAGGACGACGAGTCAATCTTCCCGGGACTCTTTCCGGCCAGCCTCGCGCAACAGGTCCCGGCTGGGGTTCCCCAGGAACTCCAGCAGGTCGACGAGAGACCCCCCGGGGAGCTTCTGTTCGAATCCCTCGGGCATGAGCGATTGCCCGGTGCTGCGGACCTCCACGATCCCAGTCACGGGAACCTGCACTGTGTCTCCATCCGCCCGCTTGAGGACGAGGGTTTGTGCGGTCTCGGCCACGACGAGACCCGATACAACCACTCCCGATTTCAGTTCCACCGACTGCACCACAAAATTGGGATTCACCTGGCGATTGGGATCCAACAGGTCGACCAGCACCGACTCGCGCGGCCGGCCTCCAATTCCCGACAAATCCGGCCCGACCGCTCCTCCCTCCCGCTGCACCTGGTGGCAGACCAGGCAATGCTGTCGGAACAACCGGGCCCCTGCCAGGGCATTACCCCGTTGGGAGAGGGCCTGCCGATGAGCGTCCACAACCTGCTGTCGATCGGCATTGACCTCCGAAGCGACTTCCCTGGCGAGCGTCCGCAAATCGACAGAGTCCGACTGCGCCAGTGCCACCACGAGGTCTGCCGGGAAATCGGCCTGCGAGATCACTCCCCCCCGCAATCCCTCCAACACCATTTGCCCCAGCGCCACTGAGCGGGCCGCCCCCCGCAACAGCACCCGGCGGGCAGGCGTTCCCGCCTGGGTCCACACCCCAATCAGATCCGCGACCGAGGCTGGCGTCGCCACTTCCCCGATGACAAACGCGGCCAGCGACTGTACTTCGGCGGGCTGTCCCCGTTTCACCAGACGCGTCAACTCACGCACGGTCTCGTCCGCCTCTCCCCAGACGAGCAGTCCCAGCGGGGCGGCCCACATTGCCGAATCGGCTGGCTTCAGCTCCAAACCCGGCTTCGGCAGCACCATCCGGTGCGCCCATTCGACCAGATCCGGGTCCTTCCAGGCCAACGCCGATTTCAAAGACTTCCCCTGCGCCACTCCACTTTCCGCCATCCCCGCGAGAATCCAACCCACACCAGCGGGCTCACGTCGGTCACGTGCCTGCTGCAGCAGTGTTTCGAGCCCCTGTGAATCGTGCTCGTCCAGCGGGACCACCCCCAGCCGGTGCCCCACCCCACGCAGGAATCGGCTGCGCCCCTCATCGGGACGCAGCCACGCCGACGTTTCGTCACGAACCAGTTGGCGGACCATTTCCAGCATTTGCCCAGGCATGCGTGCCGCGACCGCCAGCACCACTTCGGTCAGCGGAGTCTCGCCGGGAGCAATACGAACGAGCGACTTCAGCAATTCCAGGCGTTCCTCGTCCTGCCACTTCACCGACGACAATGCCAACTGGAAACGGATCTGCGAGGAACCCTGGGTGGCCAGGTTCCGACACGTCTGCCGCAGTGACTCATCCTGCACCAGACGCGACCCGCAAAGGGCAATTCCCTGGACTCGGACGAAGTCCGATTCATCGGCCAGGGCGCGCTGGAGGTCGGCGACTTCAAGATCCCCCAGTCCCTCCAGCGTCCACATTGCCTGCAGTCGTCCCTGGGGGGTTGCCGACGCCGACCAGAGCCGGCGCACGTCGACTGTGAGTTCGTTTCGTCTCCCCTCCACCAGCAAACGCCGGGCCGTGTCCCGCTGCCAACCGACGGGATGGTCGAGCCGGGCGACCAGTTCCCCCGGAGGCAGTTCCGCGGGAGGCGCGGGGGGATGGCCGGTGTGTCGATCGCCCCGGCGGGTGACTCGCCAGATCCGGCCATGCCCGGCCCCTTGCCGCCAGTCGACCTCACGACGGGCCTGTTCCGAGGACACATAAATTGGATGCTCGACCAAGGGACGGTAGAAATCGGCGAGATACAACGCCCCATCCGGCCCGGTTGCCAGAAACACGGGATGAAACCACGAGTCGCTGGACGCCAGAAAGTCGCTTCCGGAGTTGGGCCGTTGCGTTCTGGCGACAACGCCGGTGGCATCGAGCTTTCGCCGGATCACCAGGTTGCTCAGCGACTCTCCCACAAACACATTCCCCTCGTAGTCACTCCCCAGGAGAGGGCTCCGCAGGATGGTCAGGCCGCACAGGGCGTTGTAAAAACTTGCCCGCTCGGCGTTGAACTGGCGCGGAGGGGGGCTGAGAGGAAAGATCTCACCGGAATCTCCGGGCTCGGCGGTGTCGACAATCGCCAACGCGGCCAGGTCTGGACACGCCTCGAGGAACCAGTCGGGAAGCAGTTGCTGTCGAACCGGAACAGTGTTCCAGGAAAGGAATCGCCGGCCCCAGTCATCATGGACCTGGCCAAACTGGCTTTGTCCCACCACCGCCTCAAACGTGGCCGGCTGCAGACGGAATCGGAAATCGCGCGCTCGAATCGAGACCGCCGCTCCCCCCTCGGGACGAGTCACCTCGCCATCGTTGCGGCCATTGGCTCCATGGATCCAGTTGTCGGGTCCCCAATGCAGCGCATTCGCGCGCAGCTGTTGGGAACCGGGTCGAAATCCTGTCCAGACGATCTGGCGTTCATCCGCCGCACCATCCTCGTCGGTGTCGCGCAGCAACCAAATGTGCGGAGCATCGGCCACCAGCACCCCCGCCTCGACAGGCATCACCGAGGCGGGAAAGTCAAATCCCCCGGCAAACACCTGGGCGTGCTCGTAGCGTCCGTCACGATCACGGTCTTCGAAGCGGGTGATCCGCCCCAGTCCAGGAGTCTCGGGATAACCAATCATCTCGGCCACATACAGCCGCTGCGAGGCATCCCACGCCAGCGCCACCGGACTGCGCACCGCCGGTTCACTGGCCACGAGCTGCACTTCCAACCCAGGATCTTCCAGCACAAACGTTCCGACTTCCTCCGCCGGCGGCAGAGGTGATTCTCCCCCGGCGTGAGCCTCCCGGGAGGCCACCGGCAGCAGCAGCAGCAGCAGCGCAAGCAGTCCGAGTCGAATCCAGTGCATGGGCAGATCAATCCTGCGAAAGAGAGCGGAAGCGGAGGATACCGGATTACCATTGCCCCGACAGCCATTCCGGCCACGCGGTCGATGGTCCCTTCCGATGGGATGTGAGTCGCCAGGCCGGCGATCGACTCGCGAGACGCGGTGACAACGGTCACGGTCTCCGGGACCACAGGGAACACGGGCGGTGGCTGCCGCCGCTCGATCATCAATCGACACCACGCCTGCCCCTGTTGACCTGACGGAAGACCGGCTAAGCTGAAAATCGCAGGCTGTTCCCGTTGCCTCCTCTCCGCAGTGCCCAGGCGTCGCTCCGATGAAGATGTTTCTCGCAGGCCGGTGGCAAGACCGACCCCGGTCGATCGAAGTCCGCAATCCGTTCAACGGCGAGGTGATCGACACAGTGCCTCATGGGACCCCCGACGATGTGAACCGGGCGGTCGAGGGACTGGTCGAAGGGGCCCGGCTGATGCGCGACATGTCGGCGTATGACCGCTCGGCGATCTTGCGCCGGGCGGCGGCGCTCATGCAGGCATGTGAACCCGAACTGGGGCGAACGATCAGCCAGGAAGAGGGCAAGACCCTGGCCGAGGGAACCTTCGAAGCAAGCCGGGCCCGTGAAACCATTGACGTGTCGGCCGACGAAGCCCGCCGCATCGGCAGCGAGGTCATTCCCCTCGACGCCGCCCCGGGCGGCAAAGGCAAACTGGGGTTCACACTGCGGGTTCCCTGCGGCATTGTGGCGGCCATCACCCCCTTCAACTTTCCCCTGAATCTGGTCGCCCACAAGGTGGGACCGGCCCTTGCCGCGGGGAACGCCGTCTGCATCAAACCGGCCAGCGACACGCCGTTATCGGCTCTCAAACTGGTCGAAATCCTGCTGGAGGCGGGGCTTCCTCCCCAGGCCATCGCCTGTGTCACGGGGGGTGGCGGCGAATTGGGAACAGCGTTGTGCACCGACCGCCGCGTCCGCAAGATCAGCTTCACCGGCAGCTATGCCATCGGCGACGCCATCTGCCGCATGGCGGGAGTCAAGCGGGTCACGATGGAACTCGGCAGCAACAGTCCGGTGATCCTGCTCGACGATGCCGACATCGAACAGGCGGCATCCCTGGTTGCCGTATCGGGTTACTCCAATGCGGGTCAGGTCTGTATTTCAACCCAACGCATCCTGGCCACCCCACAGGCCTATGGAGCGTTTCTGGACGCCCTGACCCCCCGGGTGAAAGAGCTGCGGACTGGCAATCCACTCGACCCGGCCACCCGGATGGGGCCGATGATTCGCGAACAGGACGCCTGTCGGGTGGAGTCCTGGGTCCAGGAAGCGGTCGCCAGCGGAGCGCGGTTGGTCACGGGCGGGAAGCGGGAGGGAACACTCTTCGAACCCACGCTCCTCGCTGAAGTGGCCCCCTCGCTGCGCATCAGTTGTGAGGAGCTGTTTGGTCCCGCAGTGGCGGTGACTCGTGTCGACAGTTTCGACGAAGCGATCCGGCTGGCGAACGACAGCCCCTACGGCCTGTCCGCTTCGCTCTTTACCCGCGACATCTCCCGCGCCCTGCGGTTCGCCCGGGAAGTGGACAGCGGTAATCTGCATATCAACTGGGGAACCCAGTGGCGGGCCGACCTGATGCCCTACGGGGGCCTGAAAAACAGTGGTCTGGGAAAAGAAGGACCGCACTACGCAATTCGCGAAATGACCGAAGAAAAGATGGTCGTCATTCACGGTTGAGACCGGCGGCGCGCAGCCGTTTCAAGCCGGCCAGCCAGACCCCCTCCCGGGTCGTGCTGACCACGAAATCCGCCGGTTTCAGATTCCGATACTCGGGGGGCAGGTATTCCGGCCGGTTGATCAGCAGGACAAACTCCGCCTGTTCGGCCGCATTGGACCCGAAGGGGACCAACGTCCAAGGCTGCTGCCGATGAACCGGCCGTTGCTTCTGGAATTCCCCGGCCTGAGACTCATACAACGTGGGGGCCAGAGCGAGGGTGGCTCCTGGCGGCATGTGTCGGTCGACTTCCAGCCACAGGTCGCGAGTCAACCCATCCCCCCAGTAACTCGGGGGCAATCCCAGCACCACGGCCCCCTTCAGACCGCCAACGGCCGCGTTGTAATACGACAACCAGGCTGGAGACAACGACCACAATCCCCACCCCTGGGCCAGTAACAGCAGCAGGCTGACGAGCGCCCCCACTGCTCGATTTCGCCCTGTGGAAAGCCACCACTCGGCCATCGCGCCCGCTCCCCGCCCAATCAACACGGCCCACACGGGATAGATGATTGAGAACAGACGTTCGCCATCGTAGACCGCGATCCCGGGAACACTGAACGTGACCAGGGGCACGGCTGCTCCCAGCACAAACAGTGACTCGGCCCCAGCCTTCCGCCAATCCCGCGCGGACTGAATCACTCCCCATATTCCCACGAGATGTAACCCCAGCGGGACGGTGGTGCCCCACAGGACCCACGGATAGTGCCAGGGAAGCTCCCGATCGGGCCAGGGCTGCCCCAGGTACCACGCCTGGATCGTCGCCCGGGCGGTGGTCTTGCCGAGGTAGAGCCGGGCATTCCCGAGGGGATCTTCCCACAGCCAGGGCCAACCCGCGACAAACACCAGAGCCGCAATCCCTCCCACCAGCAGCCCCCACAGGATTGCCCGCCCGCGTAGCCAGACCAACCCCCAGGCCGCCAGTACTGGCAGCAGGAAGATCGCCTGGATCTTGATCAGCCACGCCCCCCCCAGCGCCAGGCCCGTCCACAGGGCAGAACGGACCAGTCGCGCCGACCACCACCACGAATCCTTTCTCGTGGCCAGTCGCGGATTCGATCGGCCGAAGCCGTCCCACGCCCCCAGCGCCGCCAGCAGGGTCACGAGATACCCCAGATTGATGGCGGTCTCGAGCGAAGCCAGGTGCGCATGTCCGAAACTCCGCGGCATCAGGACCAGCGAAACCCCAGCCCAGATTCCTGCCACAGGCCCCCACCGGCAAGATGCCGTCCAACCGACCAGAGCCACCGTCAACCCAAACAGCAACGCGGGCATGACCCGCGCACAGGCGATGGAGTAGGCGGCCCCGGTGTCAGCCGGGGGCCACAGCATCCAGGCGATCTCATGTCCCAACCCCAGGGCGACGCGGCCCAAGGGTGGGTAATCGGGCAGTGCCGCATCGACTCGGCGGAAACCGGACAAATCGAGATTGAATACCCGATCAGCGAGCAGCACCCCCTGAGCGACATTCAGCGGCTCGTCGGTGGTGATGCCCGGCCCCGACCAGCCTCCCGGATGGTCGCCCGCCGGATCGAGCTGCAGCGTGATGGCGACCGTAACCACCACCCCCAGCAGCCACCAGGGCCACTTCCGGCCCCATGGGGACCGGTCCAACGTCTGCAGCGACTCTGCCGGGTGCGAAGCCATGAGCGAATTGAACACGGGTCCCCTTCGGACGATCTCCCGGCCAGTCCTCTGGAAACCACTTTTCCAGGACCGTTGTAGGGGAAGGATACCGACCGACCTCATTGGCCCGCCACCGGCCCCACAGGGCTGTTCGGGGCCGTCGCAGCCGGGATGTCGGTTCCCCCTGAAAAGCGAACCGGCCC
>Ga0315902_10008893_pt1 | contig 13526 bp, 12 predicted proteins | sample LakEriMetagenome_9_FD_203523 | JGI IMG/M metagenome (GOLD analysis project Ga0315902, IMG submission 203523) | Freshwater fungal communities from buoy surface, Lake Erie, Ohio, United States - Buoy 12 MA117 | ecosystem: Environmental > Aquatic > Freshwater > Lake > Lake biofilm | place: USA... | reverse complement strand
ATATAAGTATGACTCGTCACCTCTACAAGCTCCCCCTGATTGCCCTGCTGCTTTGCTGGCCGCAAAACGCCTTTGCGGCATTGACCCCCGCCAGTTTCTCCGGTCAGTACGGGCTGTATCTCTCCGGCCTTCCCATCGGCACGATGAAGGCCGGGGTGGATGTCAGGAAGGATGGCTACGACATCACAGCGGCAGTGCGCACCAGCGGGCTGGTGGGCATGATCGCGCGCCACCGCAGCGATAGCAGCGCCGTGGCGAGCGGCACTAACATTGACCGCATGAACGTCACCTATCTGGTCGACGCGCAGACGCGAAATAAAAAGCGCACAATCAGGCTGGTCAAACGTGCAGGCAAGGTCACTGAAGAGGTAATCAGCCCGCCGGAAAACCGCGCCTCACGCCCAGAAGTGGCGGCCTCGATGAAACACGGCACGTTTGATGCGATTTCGATTGTGATGAAGCTCAGAAGCCTGATTGAGGATTGGAAAAAAAACGGCGATGACACCACCACCATCCGCCTTTATGACGGCCGCCGCCTGACCGATGCGCGGGTGAGGATTATAGGAGAAAAGAAACTCGCGAAATATGGTGATCAAGGGGTGATCGCGCTTACGGTGAAGCGCAGGCCGGTTGCGGGTTTTACCCAGAAAGAGCTATCGCAATACCGACCGGATGAGCCAGCGCTTACGATTTATTTCAGCAATGATGACAAGCTCATCCCGCTGCATCTGGAGCTACCGTTTACGTTTGGAACGCTCACGGCGGAGCTGGAGCGCTAAATCCCCCCGAGAACGTAGAAGTCTGTTGACTAACAGCACATTCAGGATCCCCGCTTACGCGAGAATTTCTAGTTCTCTTCCCAGTTCTGCACAATCACCGGCTCTTTATTCATCGCCTGATCCAGCGGCTCGTGGCCAGCATGGGGCTGGGTGATGAAGGATGGCAGTGCGTTGGTATTGGCGGGAATAATATCTTCCACTTCCAGCATGGCGGGCTGGGCTGAGGCTTCGCCCTGCTGCTGGTGCTGCCCTTGTGGCTGGTGTTGCTGACGGTTGGGGTTATAGCCCTCTTCCACCATCATACGGTAGCAATGCTCGGCGTGCTGAAAATAATTTTCTGCGAGCACGCGGTCGCCGGCTGAGAGGGCATCGCGCGCCTGCATCAGGTATTTTTCGCGCAGCTGCGGGTAGTTTTTACGCGGGCGATTATTGCCATGGTTCTGGCCGCCGCCGGAGCGCCCCCCTGGTCTGCGATGCTGGTTATTGTAGCCACCGCCATTTTGCGAGGAGGGTCTGCGTCTCATATTCATTGTATGGTTCCTTATTGGTTTGTTTTCCACAGCAGGCACCTGATGATTCCTGCCAAATCTTTAAACATTTGTGGCTCGCCGAAACCGGCTTTTTCGCCCATTAGCGCCACCTGCGCATGCTGCCCCGCACCGATTTCCATTGCGAGCACACCGCCTGCAGCAAGCCTTGTTCCCGCGCCCGCCAGCAAAATACGGTAGGCATCCAGCCCATCGGCGCCGCCATCCAGCGCAAGCCTTGGGTCATAGTTCACGACATCGGCCGCCAGCTGATCCACCTCGCGGCTCGGAATATAAGGCGGGTTAGAGACGATGACGTCAAACACCCCACTTACCGACTCAAACCAGTTGGATTGGCAAAAAGCAGCACGGCCAGCAAGCCCCAGCTGCAATGCATTTTCGGCGGCCACCGCCAGCGCTGCATCACTGCAATCAACAGCCACCACGCTAGCATGCGGCAGCGCCTTTAGCAAGGCCAGAGAAAGGCAGCCCGTGCCCGTGCCAAGATCTAACATCCGGTAGGGCTTTTCGCGCTCCGGCAGGGCGGCAAGCACGCATTCCACCAGTGTTTCGCTGTCGGGGCGCGGGTCAAGCGTATCGCGGGTTACTTTGAGTTTCAGGGAGTAAAACTCGCGTTTTTCGAGTATCTTAGAAACAGGCTCGCGGGCAAGGCGGCGGGCGATCATCGCATCAAACTTCTGCGCCTGCGCAGCGGTCATGGACTTTTCCATGGCCATCAGCAGCCCCTCGCGGCTTACTCCGAGCGCCTCCTGAAGCAAAAGTCGCGCATCGATCGAGGCAGTTTCGATCTTCGCAGCTTGTAAGGTGAGGACGGCGCGGCGGAGGGTATCTTTGGCCGTCATCCCGTGGAGCGTGTCAGCAGACACGCGAGCACGGGATCCAGAAAAGCCAAAAGTCAGCAGACTTTTGGCGTCTTCTGCTACTGGATCCCCGCTTTCCCCCTTCGCCAAGGCTTCGGGGGACAGGTCGCGGGGATGACGAACACCAAACACCATCTTCACCCAAGCTCCGAGAGTTTCTTCGCCTGATCATCCGCCACCAGCGCGCTCACAAATTCGTCCAGCTCACCATTCATCACCATGTCGATATTGTAAGCGGTGAGGTTGATACGGTGGTCGGTGACGCGCCCCTGCGGGAAGTTATAGGTGCGGATGCGCTCAGAGCGATCGCCGCTACCCACTTGATCCTTACGCATACCGGCGCGCTCGGCGGCGAGCTTCTCGCGCTCCATTTCATAAAGCCGCGCGCGAAGCACTTTCAGCGCCTTGGCTTTGTTTTTATGCTGCGATTTTTCGTCCTGCTGGCTCACAATCAGGCCGGTGGGTAGATGCACAATACGCACCGCCGAGTCCGTGGTGTTCACGCTCTGGCCGCCCGGGCCCGATGAGCGGAACACATCAATGCGAAGGTCTTTTTCTTCGATCTTGATGTCCACCTCTTCGGCCTCGGGAAGCACCGCCACCGTGGCTGCTGAGGTGTGGATGCGCCCCTGCGCTTCCGTGGCAGGCACGCGCTGCACGCGGTGCACGCCGGATTCAAATTTCATCTTGGCAAACACGCCGCGCCCGGTGATTTCGGCGGTGGCGTCCTTGTAGCCGCCGATGCCGCTTTCAGAGATCGACATCACCTCAAATTTCCAGCCCTGCGCGGCGGCGTAGCGCTGGTACATGCGGAATAAATCAGCGGCAAATAGCGCGGCTTCATCGCCGCCGGTGCCGGCGCGCACCTCGAGGATGGCGTTTTTCTCATCCGCCGCATCTTTCGGCAGTAGCGCCAGCTGCACCTGCTTTAAAAGCTCTGGCATTCTGGCCTGCAGCTCGCGCAGCTCGTCATTCGCCATGGCCTTCATCTCTGCGTCCATCGCCGGATCAGCGAGCATGCTTTGTGTATCGGCGAGCGCCTTCTGCGCGGATTGATAAGCCTGAATGACATCCACCAGTGGCGAAAGCTCAGAATATTCTTTGGACATTTTGGCAAACTCGCTGCCCGCCGCCTTGCCGCTGGAAAGCGTGTCGTTTAATTCCTGGTGCCTGCGCACCACCATCTCGAGTTTATCGTTGAAGCTCATTATTTATCCTTGTCACCCCGCATTGATTGCGGGGTCTCCATCCGCCGCGGGAGATCCCGCAACAAGTGCGGGATGACGGTTATTATAACGTTTTTAAATACTGCACAAGATCACTGCGTGCGTGTATCTCCTGCTTGCCATCGGCGAGCGTTTTTAGCACGACATGGCCGGTTTGCAACTCTGTTTCGCCCAAAATCGCCACAAAAGCGGCGCCGGTTTTCTCCGCCCGTTTCATTTTCTTGCCCATGTTGCCGCGGGTAATGAGTTCGCTGGCAATGCCGCCTGCGCGTAGCATCTGGGCAAGCTCAAGCCCGGCGCGCTCCTGCGGCTCATCCACCGGCACCACCGCCACCTGCACTCTGGCTGTTTCACCCGCCGAAACCCCAAGCGCTTCCTGCAGCGCCAGCAGCCGTTCCATACCAGCCGCAAACCCAACCCCGGGAAGATTATGCCCGCCCATCATGGCCACCAGCCGATCATAGCGCCCGCCAGCAAGCACCGTGCCTTGTGAGCCCAGCGCTTCAGTGGTGAATTCAAAGACGGTATGGGAATAATAATCCAGCCCCCTCACCAGCCGCGGATTGACCTGATGAGCAATACCCAGCATCGAAAGCGACTCCTGCACCTCAGCGAAAAAATCCTTGGCTTCTGATGTAAAATAATCATGACCACGTGGAGCAGAAGCAATAAGCTGACGATCATTTTCATCTTTAGAATCCAGAATGCGCAGCGGATTTTTCTCAAGGCGCATTTTGCTATCTTCAGAAAGCAAATTTTTACGGCTGTTAAAATACGTTACCAATGCAGCTCGGTAATTAAGACGACTCTGCGCATCGCCAAGTGAGTTGATCTCCAGCACCGTCGCACCAGCCACGCCAATTGCGGCCAGCGCCTGATTTGCCATCGCAATCATCTGCACATCAGCAAGCGGACTTTCTGCGCCAATACACTCGGCGCCAAACTGATGAAACTGTCGCAGGCGGCCTTTTTGCGGGCGCTCATAGCGAAAAGCCGGCCCATGATACCACACCTTAAACGGCAGCTGTTCCTGCAGGCCATTTGAAATCAGCGCACGCACCACCCCGGCGGTAAATTCCGGCCTGAGGGTAATCGATTCGCCGCCACGGTCAGTAAACGTGTAGGTTTCCTTGGTCACCACATCCGATGTGTCACCGAGCGTGCGGTGAAACACGTCAGAAAACTCAAACACCGGCGTTTGAATTTCGCCGTAACCATACAGCGCACATACCTGCGCAAGCGCCTGCTCGGCGGCGCGGCGCTGGGCGGCTTCCTGCGGCAAAATATCATGCGTACCGCGCACGGGCTGGAGTTTAGACATCATGTGCTCCTTTGTTATCCCTGCGGAAGCAGGGATCCTGAGGGTCATTCAGGATTCCCGCTTGCGCGGGAATGACAAAACCGCGCACGGGCTGAAGTTTAGAGGACATGCTCATGTTCCTTCTTTGCGCTATAGCGCTGTTTCACATACGCCTCCACCATCTGTTGGAATTCCTCCGCGATGCGCTCGCCGCGAAGGGTTGCGGCTTTCTTGCCATCGATAAAGACCGGCGCGGTGGGTGATTCACCGGTGCCCGGCAGCGAGATGCCGATATCGGCGTGTTTGCTTTCGCCGGGGCCGTTCACAATGCAGCCCATCACCGCCACATTCATCGTTTCCACCCCTTTATAGTGCTCTTTCCATACCGGCATTTGCGCGCGAAGGTATGTCTCAATTTTACCTGCGAGTTCCTGAAAGACCGTGCTGGTGGTGCGGCCGCAGCCCGGGCAGGCCGTCACCTGCGGGGTGAAGGCGCGCAGCCCCATGCTTTGCAGCAGCTCCTGCGCCACGCGCACTTCCTGCGTGCGGTCGCCATTTGGCTCAGGGGTGAGCGAAATGCGAATCGTATCGCCGATACCTTCCTGCAGGAGCACCGCAAGGGCGGCGCTACTGGCGACAATGCCTTTGCTGCCCATACCGGCCTCGGTAAGCCCCAGATGCAGCGGATAGCGGCATTTCGCCGCTAAATCTCGGTACACAGCAATTAAATCCTGCGCGCGGCTGACCTTGCAGGAAATAATGATTTTGTTTGCCGCAAGCCCCAGCTCCTCGGCGCGCTTTGCACTTTCCAGCGCCGAGCGCACCAGCGCCTCGCGCATCACGTCACCCGCGCTTTTCGGCTGCGGTCTTTTCGCGTTTTCATCCATCACGCGGGCGAGCATCTGTCCGTCGAGGCTGCCCCAGTTCGCGCCGATACGTACCGGCTTGTCATATTTCATCGCCAGCTCGATCATCTGGGCGAATTGTTTGTCGTGCTTTTCGCCAAAACCAACATTGCCGGGGTTGATGCGGTATTTGGCCAGCGCCTGCGCCATATCGGGATAATTCGCAAGCAGCGTGTGGCCGTTATAATGAAAATCGCCCACGAGTGGCACATCCACCTTCTGGGCAATCGCGGGGACAGCCTTTGCTGCCTCATCATTATTGACGGTAATACGCACCACTTCGCTTCCCGCCTCGGCGAGCGCCCTCACCTGCGCTATGGTTGCGGCGATATCGGCGGTGTCGGTGTTGGTCATGGATTGCACCATGATGGGCGCATCGGAGCCAACCTTCACATGGCCGATCATCGCCTGATAGGTGCTACGACGCTTGATTTCGCTACTCATGAAACATGCCTGACCATTGCATCACATTGTCATAGTGCCGGCGCAGCGGAAAAACATAGGCCGCGCTGGTGCTCACATGGCAGGGCGGATATAGCGCTTCAGGAGGCTGCAGGCAAGGCGTTTTACGCACCAGATCGGGCGTAATGCGCACGGTTTCCTGGGGATTTTCGGCAAAACTTTCAACGAGTGAGGGGTTGGAACGTTCCGGGGCAAGCAGCGCTGCCCACACCGCATACATCATCACGGCCAGCGTCAACCCCCACCAGATCGCGCCTGGGCTGGCTTTTTTATCTTTGCTGAACACCTGCGGAAGGAAAAAACCTTTGCGGGTAATCAGCCCTTCCATGCGTTCAAACCGGCGCATGATTTCAACACGATCCAGCCCCAGATATTGCGCGTAAGCCTGCAGGTATCCTTTCGCATAAGGAAGGCCGGGAAGATCACTGATGCGTCCTTCTTCCAGCGCCTGCAGATAACGCAGGCGGATGTGCATACGGCGCGCCACATCTTCCAGCGAGAGATGTCGTTCTTCGCGTGCCTGACGCAAAAGTGCGCCGATATGTTGGTAGCCTTCTCCAGCCATTACACCACAATCCCATGATCCCGCGCGTAAGCCGCCAGCTGGTGGCGGATGGTGGTGTCACAGGTTTCCACCAGATACGGCACCACTTCGGCCACCGGGCGAAGCACAGTGCTGCGGATCATCGCTTTGAGCGGCCCCAGCGCCGATGCCGGCACCGAAAAACTGCGAACGCCCACGGCCATCAGCGCCAGCGCTTCCAGCGGCCGGCGCGCCATATCGCCGCAGAAGCCAACCTCCACCTGATACTGCCGCGCCTTACCCACGATATGCGCCATGGCGCGCAGCATCACCGGCGAGAGCGTGTCGTAGCGGTTCGCAAGGTGCGGCGTGCCACGATCCCACGCAAATAGAAACTGCATCAGGTCATTGCTGCCAATGGAGATAAAATCGAGCTTGGGCAGAAGGTCATCAAGCTGCCAGAGGATGGAGGGAATTTCGATCATCACTCCGATTTTCACCTCGCTCGGCTTGACCTGCGCCTGCGAAAGTGCGCTATCGAGCAGTTTTTTCATCGCATCAAATTCATTAATCTGCGCGATAAAGGGAAACATCACATGCAGCGAGCCGCCTGCCGCCGCCGCGATCAGCGCTTCAAACTGCTCGGAAAGGATGTTGGGGCGCTCAAGACCAATGCGCGTGGCGCGCCAGCCCATGGCAGGGTTTTCTTCCTCGACACCCTGCAGGTATGGCACCTTCTTATCGCCGCCAATATCAAAGCTGCGGAAGATGATGCGCTTTTGCGGCAACTGTTCATAAATCTCGCGGTAAAGCGCGGTCTGCGCGGCGACAGAAGGAAAATCATCGGCGGTCATGTAAGGCAGTTCGGTGCGATATAAGCCAATGCCATCCACCCCTTCCTGCAATAGTTTTTTAGGGTCAACAAAGAGGCCAGCATTCACATTCAGCGAAATGCGCACACCATCGCTGGTTTCGGCGGGCAGCTGCGAAAGCGCGGCATATGCCTGCTCACGATCGCTGAACTGGCGAATGTAGGCGTCCATCGATTGTTCGACTTCCTCGCCCGGGCGCACATACACATTGCCGCCCTCAGCATCGAGGATCACCATATCGCCAGCGCGGATGATGTGGGTGGCGCGCTGGGCTTTGGCAAGCGCGGGAATATCCATGGCGCGGGCAATCAGCGCCGTGTGTGAGGTGGTGGATCCTTCCTCAAGAATCAGGCCTTTCAGGCGCGTGTGGTCATAGTCAAGCAGCTCGGCAGGGCCAATGGTGCGCGCGACCAGAATAAATGATTCCGGCAGGCTGTCTGGCCTTGGCGCGCTCTGCACCCCCAGCAGCACCTGCACCAGCCGGTCGGAAAGGTTTTCAAGATCAGCAATGCGCTCCTTGATATAGGGGCTGGCGAGCTGGCTCATTTTCACCTGCAGCTCTTCCTGCACCCGGCGCACCGCTGCCTCGGCGGTCAGGCCTGAGTGAATGGCATCAGAGACTTTCGATTTCCAGCCACGATCCTGCGTGAACAGCAGGTAGGTTTCGATAATCTGCACCTTCTCATCTTCTGCAGAAAGGCCGGAGTTTTGAATATAATGGTCAAACGATTCCTGCAGGGTGCGTATGGCATCCTCGAAACGCTGCTGCTCCAGCTGGGGGTCGCTGGCCACCATCTGGGTGATCACCAGCTGCGGCTCATGCAGCACCGCCGGCGCCTTGGCCACACCGGGCGACAGCGGCACGCCCGCAAGCTGCTGGGCGTGGAGGCCTTCCTTGGCAATCACACTTTCCTGCGGGCTGACCAGCTGGCCAGAAACCGCAAGCTCAGAAAGCACCATGGCGACCGTCTGGAGCACTTCCATTTCGTCGGCGCTGTAGTCCTGATCACGGGTGCGCTGCACGACCAGCACGCCAATCACCTTCCCGCCCTGCAGAATCGGCACACCGGCAAAGGCCGAATAAATTTCCTCACCGGTTTCCGGGCGGTAGACAAATTTCGGGTGCGATTCAGCGCGGGCAAGGTTCACCACCTCAGCAGTGTAGGCAATATGCCCCACCAGCCCCTGCCCAACATTCAGGCGTGTTAAATGCACCGATTGCTGGTTCAGCCCCCAGCTGGCAAACAGCTCCAGCACATCACCAGCGCGGCGCAGATACACCGAGCATACCTGCGAATCAAAGCCGCCTGCAATCAGCTCCACCACGCGGTCGAGGCGCGCCTGTGCACTCGCGCTGCCGCCCATCACTTCGCGGATATGACGAAGCAGCGTCAGCGGTGTCGTTGAAACGGTTGGGTTGGTGATGGATAGCGCCATAGGAAGCCTCTATAGCAAACTAACTTATCATTGTCATGCTCGGGCTTGACCCGAGTATCCATCAAAAATATTTGATTTCAAGAAGATGGATTCTCGGCTGCGGCGCGGGCATGACGTGGAAATAAATAAAATGCCTCAGGCAAGCATTCCAGCTGCAATCAAATTAAGCCGCACGGCTGGCAAGAAAGCTCTCTGCCTGCGCTACCAGTTCGGCCACAATCTCGGCGCAGGGCTGGATTTTGCTGACCATTCCCACGCTCTGGCCTGCCATCAGCGAGCCATTTTCCACATCGCCATCCACCACTGCGCGGCGCAGCGCACCTGCCCAGAAATGTTCGATTTTGAGCTGCGCTTCTTTTTTATCGAGCTTGCCGGCGCGAAATTCGGCGATCACCTCATGCTGCGTGCGCGTAAAATCATCGGTTGCTTTGTTCATGATCGCGCGCACGGGAATCACCGGAAAATCCGGGTCAACCTGCACGCTGGGCATCGCCTCGCGCGCGCTGGCGCGGATGAACGCCTCTTTGAATTTTGCATGCGCGATGCACTCGCTGGCGCAGACGAAGCGCGTGCCCAGCTGCACACCGGCCGCTCCCATTTCAAGGTAGCTGGCCATGGCTTCGCCGCGGCCAATGCCGCCCGCAACAAAAATCGGCACCTCACGAATCGCCGGCAAAATCTCCTGCGCCAAGACCGAGGTGGAGACGGAGCCGATATGCCCGCCTGCTTCCGAGCCTTCGATAATCAGCGCGTCGATGCCGGATTTGATCAGCTTTTTACCAATCACCAGCGCCGGGGCAAAACCAATCGCCTTGCCGCCATACTCCTTCACGGTTTTGATATGCGCCGTTTGCGGCAGGCCGCCAGCAAACACCACATGCGACACCTTGTGTTTTTTGCACACCTCCACCAGCGCATCCATCTGCGGGTGCATCACAATCAGGTTCACACCAAACGGTTTCTGTGTGAGCTGCTTGGTAGCTTCGATTTCCTTATCGAGCAATTCCGGCGGCATGGAGCTGCAGGCAATCACACCGAACATGCCGGAATTCGACATCGCGGCAACGAGGTTGCGCTCGGAAACCCACGACATCGCCCCGCCGAGAATGGCAAATTCGCAGCCGAGAAAGTCACTGCCGCGCTGCATGAGAGAGGTGAGTGTTGAACTATACGTCATGTTTCTTCCTTTTTTGAATTCGCTAGGCTGAGCCAAATGCGAAGCTTTTTGAGAACCCGCCCACACTGAAAGTTTCGGCGGGCTAACCGGCTTGTCCTCCGTAGCTCTTTCGAGAGCGAAGGGGGAAAGCGCAGAAAAGCAAGCGAGTTGGCCGGCCTAGTAGAATTCTTTTCATGCCTTCTCCAGCTCAAACGCCGCGTGCAGCGCGCGCACCGCGAGTTCGGTGTATTCTTCCGCGATCAGCACGCTGATCTTGATTTCCGAGGTGGAGATCACAAGGATGTTGATGCCCTTATCCGCCAGCGCCTTGAACATATCCTGCGCGATGCCGACATGCGAGCGCATGCCCACACCGATGGCGGAGACTTTCGCCACGTTCTTATCGGCGGTCAGCTCCTTATACTGCAGTGTCTTGTGCTCGGCCTCGAGCAGCTTCATCGTGCGATCCAGATCGGCCTTGGGAATGGTAAAGGTCATGTCGGTCACCTTGCCGATTTCATCGACGTTCTGGACGATCATGTCGACATTGATATTGGCGGTTGCCAGCGGGCCGAAAATCGCCGCCGCCACGCCCGGCCTGTCCGGTACGCCGGTTAAGGTCACACGGGCATCGTCGCGGGTAAAAGCAATGCCGGTGATGCGTTTTTGTTCCACAATATCCTCCTCTTTCACGAGCAATGTGCCAGGCTTATCCTCAAAGCTGGTCAGCACCTGCACGATCACGTTATGATTCATCGCCATTTCAACCGAGCGCGTCTGCAGCACTTTCGCGCCCAGCGAGGCGAGCTCGAGCATTTCTTCGTAGGAAATTTTATCCAGCTTGCGTGCAGCGGGCACGATGCGTGGATCAGTGGTGTAGACACCATCCACATCGGTATAAATATCACAGCGATCCGCTTTCAGCGCCGCAGCCAAGGCGACCGCCGAGGTATCCGAGCCACCGCGACCAAGTGTGGTCACGCGGCCATCCTCACCCACCCCCTGAAACCCGGCTACCACCGCGACTTTGCCATTTTTCAGCACCGCGTGCATGGCCGCTGCGTCAATCGAAGCGATGCGCGCCTTGCCGTGGGCAGAGTCGGTCTTCAGCGGAATCTGCCAGCCGGCAAAGGACTGTGCGGGAATACCCATCTGCTGGAGCGTGAGCGCGAGCAGGCCGCTGGTGACCAGCTCGCCGGTGGAAACCACCTGGTCATACTCAGCCCAGGCCTGCCGGTCTGGCAGCTGCGAGGCCTCGTTCACATAGGCGACCAGCTGGTTGGTAACGCCCGCCATAGCGGAAACCACCACCGCGACCTGATGCCCGGCATCGAGCTCTTTTTTGACTTTTTGCGCGACATTGCGGATGCGATCCATGTTCGCCACCGACGTCCCGCCGAATTTTTGTACGATAAGTGCCATAGGGCGGGGAACTTACGCAATTTTATGCATCATGACAAGCGCATCTGTGTAGCTGCCGTCCTTCTGGCGATAATAGAGCTTGCGGCGGCGCACATAAGCAAAGTCCAGCGCCTCATAGAGCTTGATGGCAGGCAGGTTGCCGTCCTCGACATCGAGGAAAACCTGCTCGGCGCCGCTTTGCCCAAGCTTATCCAGCGCCGCCTGAACCAGCGCCCGGCCATGGCCACGGCGGCGGCTATGCGGGCGCACTGCCAGTGTGATGATATCGGCCTGCTCGCCGCTTAGGCGGTAGACAATCATGGCCTCGTCGCCGATCATCAGCGCCTTGGTGCCTGTCACCGAAAAAAAATCATTAAAAGCCGAAACATCCCAATACATGGGGAAGGATTCACGGTGAATCTCCGCCAGCATATCTGCCGCTTCAGTAGAAACAGAGCGGATTATTTTTTGAGTATCACCAGCCACACCTGATAACCGGGATAGGCCTCAATTTCTTCGAAGCGAAGCTCCTGAAAGCCGCACGTTGCCGCCAGCTGCTGGAGATAGTCCCGCGAGAAGCGGAAACGGCCGCCAGCCGGGTCAAACACATAGCCCTTACTGTCTGTTTTATCAGCGGTGAAGGCCATCAGCCCGCCAGCCCTCAGCGTGCGGTGAGCCTGGGCAAAAATAGCTTCGAGATCTCCAATAAAACTAAACGCTGCGCCAGCCGCCACGATGTCATATTCACTGGCGGGGGCGTCTTTTAAAAACACTGCTACATCACGCTCAATTAACTCATCATAAATTTTATGCTGGCGATCATCTTTACGCTGCATCGCCTGCGCAAGCATCGCTGGCGCAATATCAAGCCCAGTGATATATCCCGCGATTGACCGCAGCTGTGCGCCGACAAGCCCTGTTCCGCAGCCCATATCAAGCACCTTGTGATCAATCCTTCCCGGCTGCACCGCGCCGCGCACTGCGTCTGCCAGCTTGTAATGGCCACGGTAGCCGCCTTTTTCCACCTGCTCCTGATCAAACGTGGCGGCCAGCGAGTTAAAGTGCGCGGTCGCAAGGCTACGCGGCATATTTCTGGGCATTTCGCTGGGCTGCGCTTTTTTGCCCAGCGCCACCGCCAGCATGTAAGCGGCTTCCTCGTGGTTTGGCTTCAGCGCCAGCGTTTTACGATAGGTCGCAACAGATTCTGCTACTCTGCGCGCCGCCAGATAGGAGGTTGCGAGGTTATACCATGCCTCGATATTTTCTGGCTGAAGCCACGTTACGGCTTTGAAACGAAACACCGCATCGCCATAATTCCCCGCGGCAAGATGTTTCAGCCCCAGCTGATAGTTATTACCCGCCACTTCCCCGCTGCGCCCAAATTTTGCGGAGAGTGAAAAAAGATATTTAAGCGCTGTCTCGCTATGCGCAGAGATCTGTTTGCTCAGGTTGGCAAGTGAGTTCTGGATTTGCGGGCTTGGTTTTTGCATGTGAGACTGTATAATTCTTGCAGAACTCATTAAATCTAGCCTAAAAGGCACCAGAATGGAACCAAAAACCAGCACGATCGACCCCAGAGAGGTCGAACAATTCTCAAAAATTGCCGATGAATGGTGGGATCCGCGCGGGAAATTCAAGCCGCTGCACGATATTAATCCGCTGAGAATTGAGTGGATCAAAGAGAGGCTTCAGGTTTCAGGCTTCAGGCTTCAGAATTGTAACTTGCTTGATATCGGCTGCGGCGGTGGGCTGATGTGCGAGCCGTTTGCGCGTCTTGGCGCGCGTGTGACCGGCATTGATGCCTCGGCAAAAAACATTGCGGTGGCAAAACTCCACGGCGAAAAGTCGGGTTTGGAAATTGATTACAGATGTATGACTGCTGAGTCGCTGGTCGCCAGCCACCAGTCGCCAGCAAAAAAATCTGGAGATTCTGGGGACTGGAGACTGGAGACTGGAGGCTATGATATTGTCCTCGCCCTTGAGATTATCGAACACGTGGCGGATGTGCCTTTGTTTGTGGAGTCCTGCTGCAAGCTGCTACGCCCGGGCGGGCTGAT
>Ga0315902_10008889_pt1 | contig 13533 bp, 11 predicted proteins | sample LakEriMetagenome_9_FD_203523 | JGI IMG/M metagenome (GOLD analysis project Ga0315902, IMG submission 203523) | Freshwater fungal communities from buoy surface, Lake Erie, Ohio, United States - Buoy 12 MA117 | ecosystem: Environmental > Aquatic > Freshwater > Lake > Lake biofilm | place: USA... | reverse complement strand
GACCATATCCTCGGGGCGCTCGGTCGTCTTGCGCTTGGCCTTGTCGAGCGAGGCTTTGTCCAGCGACGCATTGCCGTTGAAAACGCCAGATATCGGGTTGCTCATAGTTCTCTCACTTTCGGCATAAAGCCAACTTTTCCTGTCACATCGAATATCGGATCAGCCCAGCGAAACTTTAGGCTTTTTTTCAAAAAATTTTTATTAAATAAAAAATGCAATAAAAACAGACACTTAGTCATAGTCCTCTGGCTGCGCCCTTGCCGGTGATGATGCCCGACAGCGTAGTGCCAGACTCCGGATTGCGCAACTTGATCTGTTCATTCAGCCGGCCATCCTGCATCGCCTCGACCCTCACGGAGATCATGAATTCCGGTGGCCGGCCGACGATCAGGTTGACTTGATCCCCTTTCTTGACCATCAGCGCCGGGCGCAGATCGCTGGTTCTGAGCGCTTCGCCAGCGCGCAGCGGGCGCATCAGTTCGTAGCCTTCCAGTCCGGACAAGTCGAACAGATGGGTGCGGCTTATCTTTTCTGCATCTAATCGATCCAGCTTGAACATCTCTGGCTTCAATGGCTGCCCTGGATTGAGGTTGCTGGTGGCGATCACCACCTGCCGGCTTTCCGCCAGATCGGCAGTCTGCAAGACCTGTCCAGCAGGGACCGACCTCGCCATGCGCATGCCTGGCGAGAGCTCATTGGCGACCCACAGCGGCGTACCGCCCGAACCCGGCGGCAGGTCGACGCGTTCAATGGCCGATTCGGTCAGCAAATCGCCCGCTTTGAGGTTGACTCGGGCGCGCAGCGCGCGCTGGTTTTTTTCGAGGTCCTGCGCCAGCACAGCTTGGCCTTTGCTCAGCGCTTTTCTCAACTGCTTGCCGGTGACCGAGGCGCGGTCGTCAAAGCCTCCCGGGGGAATGGCCGCCGCTGCTTTCGTATCGAGATCGGATTCGGTCAGTACGTGGCCGGGCGGCAGGTCACGCCGAGTGATCACGATGTTTGGTGTGGCTTGCTGACTGAAGCCCACCTTCACAAACATTTGCCAGTTCGGCTTGCTGCAGCGAACCCGGACATTTTCACGATTAACAAAAGGATAATCAAAACTGAAGCTACCTGCGCAGGGCTGCACCTGCACTCTCGGATCGAGCGCTGCCATCTTCACTTGATCAGGCTGCGCGCCGCTTTGGGCCGCGACCCATTGGGCAAGCGCAGTTTCCATGGCTTGCTGCGGCGCGTTAGCCAGTGCGTGCGACGACAGCGCGAGCATCAGGCTCACCAGCCAGGCACGCATCAGGAACATCATCAAGTATCTGCTTTGCATCGGCGCGAAGTCATTTACGTTGTCAAATTATTGATTGGTACAGGCCTTGCTACCTCAGTCTTTGTCGCAGGCCTTGCTGTTGAACTTCCGACAGGCAGGGCAAGTACAGCAAGAATGGTTCCAGCCCGACATAGGCCACAGACTATGGAAATCCGTACAAAAGTGAATGATCAGGCGGCGAGCGCTGCCAATGAGCGCTCGGCGCGGTCCCGGATCCGGGAGGCCGTGCCGGCGACGTCTTTCCGTCAGGTTGTTCAAGAAGCGAACAATGATGTCGTGCGCGTGCAGCGCGGCGACACCCTGGTCAGTCTCACTCGCCAGTATCTGGGAGATTCAGCCACACAGCTGAACAATAGCCAGATCTACGACCTTGCGAAAAATATCGCTCGAGAGAATGGCATACACAACCCGGACCGCATCATGCCCGGACAGCAGATCAATATGGCACCCATGTCGACGCTGGCTGCGCTCAAGCTGAGGCAGGGTGGTGTGGAAGGTGTGCACATGTCCGAGGACAGCACGCCGACCGCCGCACCAATTCTGGAGAAGACCCTGGCGCGCGCGGTATCCAAAGGTTATGTATCGCCCCAAGAACAGCGCGCCGTGCGCGATAAGATATTGCAGCTGGCCTCTCGCCACGGTTTCTCACCCGACGATTTCGCGCGAACCACGCTGATGGAGTCCGATGGCCTCAATCCCCGCGCATCGAACGGCAGCTGCCACGGCATCATCCAGTTCTGCTCGGGTGGCAATCGCGGCGCGGCGAGCGCGGGCTACGCAAAAAATCCGAAAGACATCTTGTCTTTGTCGGTGCTGCAGCAACTGGATCTTGTCGATCGCTACTTCGCCGATACCCGTCTCAAGGACTTTGGCCCGGCATCGCTCGATAATCTGTATCTGACCGTACTGACGCCCAATGCCCGCAATGAAACCCGCCCCAATGTGCCGCTGAATATTGCGGGCAGGCAGGCCTCTTATTTATATGAGGGGCGTGATCCGTCGGGTGTCATCACCCGCAACTCGATCGTGAACGGACTCAAACTCAATGCGCGCGATCGACTGAGCGATGTGACCGTTGCACGTGTCGAGCGTGAGGTGATGTAAGCACATCAGCGCTTCATAGCCCTGGGACCCTGGTAGGCGGCAAAGCATTGCCGCTCGATGCCTGGCATCGCGAGTGTCACATGTGAAGCGGCAAATTCTTGCCGCTGTTCTTCCTGAATTCTCACGTTTTTCCGCCAAAAAATATGCTGGCACGGCCTTTGCAATGGTCGGATCGACAGCTGGAAACTTAAGTGCACTGTCGGCATTCCGGCGTCCGCACTATGGCACAAGGAGCACGTGATGGATTTACTCAATTCGGCATTAGGCATACACGACAAGGCGCTTCGAGTACGCAACCAGCGCATGGAACTGCTCGCCCGGAACATTGCCAACGAGGACACGCCGCACTTCAAGGCGCGTGAACTCGATTTCAAGAAAGTCATGGCCAAGTTCGAGCCACAGGAAATGATCGCCTCAACACACACCACGCATTTCGACTACGGCGATGACAAGACCGATGACGATGGGCTGCGCTACCGCGTGCCATTCAATGCATCAATGGATGGCAACACCGTCGAGATCACCGTCGAGCAAGCCAAATACGGTAAAGCCGCTGCAGATTATCAGGCGACGCTGACCTTCATCGAGAACCGCGTCAACAGCATACGCAAAGCATTGAGAGGGGATTAAAGCATCATGCCCATGTCTATCGATAACATTTTCGGGATAGGCGGTACGGCGCTGCATGCGCAGATCGTCCGTCTGAATACCACCGCATCCAATCTTGCGAATGCCGGCACGACGGCCGCCACCGAGCAGGAAGCGTATCGCGGTAAGCGCACCATCTTCAAGGCGCTGATGGATGAAGAAATGATCCATGCCGGTGCGCCGTATGTGGGCGGTGTGAAGGTCGACAAGATCGTCGACGATACCAAGCCCGTGCCACGTGTCTATGACCCGAATAATCCACTGGCTGATGCCGAAGGCTTCGTCTTCCAATCGAATGTGAATGAAGTCACCGAGATGGTCGACATGATGGCAGCTTCCCGCTCGTACCAGAACAACGTTGAAGTCGTGAACACCGCGCGCGAGCTGATGATGCGCTCGCTTGACATCATCAAGGCATAAGGATCACTGAGATGGCATCCAATCTGACCGGCGCAGCAGCGACGACCTCGACTTACACACTGCCCTCGAGCATCAAGACCACCAACCAAGCCAAGAAGGAAGAGGAGCAAAAAGTCCTCAATGGTGATGGTGGTGCGATGGGGCAGACGGCGTTTCTGACCTTGTTCACCACGCAGCTGCAGAATCAGAACCCGCTTGATCCGATGGAGAACGAAGCCTTCGTCGCACAGCTTGCGCAGTTCTCGCAGCTCGAGGCGACGACCAAGATGTCGGACAACCTGCAAAACCTTGTCGCCTCCATGTCGAATGAGCGCATGAGCTCGATGTCCGGTTTGTTAGGAAAGAAGATAGCCATCAGTGATGGCAAAGCCTTGCTGTCCGGTGGTCAGCCCGTCGAGGGCGCAGTGACGCTGGCCAATGATGTCGACTCGATCACACTGAAAGTCTTCTCATCCTCGGGTCAACTGGTACGCACAGGCGAGGTGGGTGCGCAGAAGAAGGGCGATTTCCTGTTCAGCTGGGATGGCAAGGATGACCAGGGCAACCCCCTCGGCGATGGCGTCTACCGCATGGAGGCCAGCGCGACGCGCTTTGGCAAATCCAGCAAGGCGCCCGTATCGACCATGGCCATGGTCAAGTCGGTTACCACGGATGCGGCCACCGGCGATCTGCAAGTCGAGCTGGAAGACGGCTCGAAGGTCAGCATGACACAGATTAAACGCGTAGGTTTTTAACGATCCGCTAATTACAGACAGTTCACCAGGATTCAGGAGAAACATCCATGTCTTTTTATACCGCCCTGACAGGTTTGCAAGCCGCGACAGCGTCGCTGGGAGTCACCAGTAACAACATCGCCAACGTCGGCACCACCGGTTTCAAGCGCTCGCGAGCCGATTTCGGCGATATCTTCGCGACCTCACCATTGCAGAAAGCCTCGGCAACCATCGGTCAGGGTGTCGCGCTCAAGCAGGTCAGCCAGGAATTCAGTCAGGGCAATATTCAATTCTCGGCGAACTCTCTCGATATTGCGATTACCGGTGACGGTTTCTTCCCGCTGAAATCCGCAGACGGTCTGCAAGATATTTATACCCGTAACGGCACCTTCCTTTTGGATGAATCGTTCAACGTGGTGAACTCGGCTGGCCAGTCCCTGATCGCAGCGGCAGTTGACTCGTCCGGTAAAGCCGATCTCGACAACTTGTCCAAGTTACTGATACCACCCAAGACCAGTGGCGATGCCAATGAAACGACCGATATCACCCTGGGTTTGAATTTTCCATCGGATGCCGAGGTCATCACCAAGCCCTTCGACAAGACCGATCCCACCACCTACAACAAGACCAGTGCAATTACAGTCTATGACGCGGGTGGAAATGATTATCTGGCGACGGTGTATTACGTTAAAACCCAGACGGCCAACCTCGCTGACCCGACTGCCAAGTGGCAGACCTTCACCTTTGTCGGTGAAACGCGCATGAAAGAGCAGCTGATTCAGTCCAAGGATGGGGCCGATGCGCTGTACGTCAACAAATACGGTCAGGTTTACAAAGAGAGCGAAATCCCCCCCGAGCTGATCGCGCGTGGCGTGACCAAACTCATCCATTTGGATGACTTGAAAAATCCTGTGTCGTCTACGCCCGCCGCAGTGGCTGGTGATCAGCTCACCACAGGTGTGAACAATGCCTGGAAAAATGGTCTGACCGTGGCGGACCAGTTGCAGAATCAGGCACCTGCGATGATGGGTGGCGATACCCAGCTGATCACCATCGAAGAGAACCCGACCAACACCGGGCAGCTGCTGATCACCTTGAGCGGTATTCTTGGGACTGATGGCACCACACAGGTCACCACGCCGATCACAGTGACCGTGGATAACACCGATACCAAGTTCACCATCGCTGAAAAGATTCGTTCGCTGATTGCCAACGACCCCACTTTTCTGAATGATACCTATCCGGGACGCAGCGTCACCGACAATGGCGATGGCACGGTATCCGTGACTTATTCGAAGGCAGACGGCATTCTGCCGCTGGCAGCACCGATTCCCACCTCGATCAGCATTGTCCAGACCGCGACCGGTGGCACCGGCGCCGTCGTCACCGCCAATGCGGGAAAGATCTACAGCGCTAACGACCTGGCCTTTACCCTGAATGTCGATGGATCAGAAAACCCGATGCGGATCGACCTGAGTTATCTGAACTCCACAGAGGTCAAACAATCCTATACCGGTGCCGAAATCGCGCGCGAGATCACCAATGTGATCAACAAGACCTACGGTGACGAGAAGTACTTCGATTTCACTCAGGGTGACATCAATGTCAATGACAACATCCTGATGAGTCTGAAGGCACTGAATCCCGCCGATGACACGGATGCGGGTCTGACGCTCTCATTCAAGTTCCGCCAGCAAGTGGCACCGCAGCTGCTCGAGGATGGAGTCACCCTCGGGCCGGATCCGGATATTGCCAGCACCGGTGCTCTCGATCTGACCAACGATGCCGTCGGGCTCAATGCGAATGGGGAATTCATCTTTGCTGATCTGTCCAAAGTGACGCGCGAGGATGCGGTTAAAGCCATGCAGGCCATCATTGATGACGCCGCAGGCACCGACAAGACGACAGATGCCTACAAAAAGTTTTCTACGCTGAAGGTTGGCTACGACCCCGTGCTTCAGACCTTCACCTTCAAGAACGACAACAATCTCGAGATCCGCCTGACCGCCCCCAATCTCGCCGTCAAAGGTTTGATGGGGCTAACCGCGAACGAAGCCATTGTGGATCCCTCCACCGGGGGTTATGGCGAGAATGTGCTGCCGAATGGTGCTTTGCTGGTGCCGCTCAAAGATCAGCGCTTTGGCACGGTAGTTTCCTATGATGATGTGACCCGACGCTTCACCATTTCATCCGGCACCACCGGGGATGAATCGTCCGTCAAGATCATGCATGCCTCGGCAAATGCGTATTACCTGCTGGGGCTGGCAACCAAAGAAGTCAAGCCCTCGCCCATACCCTTCCGCGGCATCGTCTCAGAGCCCGCCGTGGTCACGGGCGGCACCATTGGCCTCAACCTCGACAACAAGTTTCGTGTCGACGCCACCAACAACCAGTTTGTGGTCACGGTCGATAATGTGACTGGCCTGATTGAAATGCCGATGAAGGCCGATTACACCATCGAAGAATTCCGATCGACGCTGGAAAATCGTATTAATGCACTGGCGGATCGCTATGGTCGCACGGTGAATGGTGTCAAGGTCGATATTCAGGGCGACAAGAACAAGTTTTTTGTAGTGAGAACCGGAACCTCGGGAGATAACTCCTTCCTGAAAGTGTCGGGCAACAGCATCTGGGGATTGGACAATCTGCCCAGTGCGCGTGGGACGACCAGTACCTGGCAAGAGCCCACACAGGCCAGAAACGAGGATGGCTTCCCGCTGTACGTCAGCCGCGATGGCAAAGAGACGACCGATCCGGGACAGTTCTCTGAAGATGAAACCCGAGATTTGTGGACGCCGGTGTACTACGATAATGGTGAGCTCACCTTCAATAACAAGGGTGATCTGGTCTCACCCTTCGAAGAGATTTCTTTCGATCGTGCGACCCTGGGGGATTCAGGTTCCACGCTGCAGTTTTCCATCGATTTCACCGCCTCGACACAGTATTCCTCACCATTCTCCATCCGCAAGCAGGATCAGAACGGTCGTCCCGAGGGAGATCTGATCGGCGTCGATATTCAGGACGATGGTCTGGTCAATGCAACGTACTCCAACGGCACTACCAAGTCGCTGGCCAAGATCGTGCTGGCTAACTTTGCCGCGCCTACCGGGCTGCGACAGTTGGGTGATGCCAGTTACTACGCGACCTCCAAGTCGGGCGATGCGCGCTACGGTGAAGCGGGCTCAGCCGGTTACGGAACGGTGCGTGCAGGTGCGCGTGAGCGAGCCAACGTGGACTTGACCAATGAGCTGGTGGAATTGATCACTGCGCAGCGCGCGTTCCAGGCGAATGCAAAAGCGATTGAAACCAACAACACGCTGACGCAGGCCATCATCAATATCCGGAATTAATAGCGACTGATTTCTGACGAGAAGACCACATGGACCGCTTAGCCTTTACCTCGATGGCGTCAATCAATGAGCGACGCTTGCTGCGCGAGCAGCTCAATAACGAGCTGGCCAATGTGTCCACGGTCGGCTTCAAGAAGAGCTATGAAAACGCCATGGTAGCCGTGAAGGCGGCCGGTGACGGCTGGGACTCACGTATTCAGCCGTATATCGAAAAATTCAATGCCGTGAATCTCGACCAGGGTCACCTGATGGTGACCGGACAGAAGCTGGATGTGGCACTGACCGACAAGAACGTGCTGGGCGTGCGTGCGAAAAATGGTGAACTCGCATTTACGCGCCGAGGCGATCTGAAGGTCAATTCACAAGGCGTGCTCGAGACAGGATCCGGCAATGTGGTGCTGTCGCAAGAGGGCAATCCCATCACTATTCCTGCAGGCTTTGATATACAGATGACCCGAGAGGGCGATATCTTTGCCCGCGACCCCTTGCAGCCCGTGGATGCACCGCCGGTGCTGATCGGGCGAATGATGCTGCGCGATGCCAGTCAAATTACCCTTCAGCGCCGCGAAGACACGCTGTATACCCCGCACATTCAGTTCCGTAGCCCGAATGGCGATTTTGCACCGGGCCCCAACACACCGCAAATTGTGCCGGGTGCGCTCGAGGCCAGCAATGTGAATCCAGTGACCGCCATGGTGAAGCTGATTGACTTCTCGCGCTCATTCGAGACACAGGTCAAGACCATCAGCGAAGCCAAGCAACTTGATGAAGCGGGCAGCAGCATGCTGAGGGCACGATAAATGCTTGGGAATTGAAAATCTAAATTTTTTTAACTGAATAGAACAAAAGCCGACATCTCCCGAAATCAGATATCGGCAGCAGCAAACTCAACTTGAGTACCCATCCTTGATGAGGGTACCGAAAAAAGAGAGGTAAACATGGACGCTTCATTGTGGGTAGCCAAGACTGGCCTGGATGCGCAGAACACGCGGCTTAACGTCATTTCGAACAACCTCGCCAATGTCAACACGACAGGTTTCAAGCGGGACCGAGCGAATTTCGAAGATCTGCTCTACCAGAATGTGCGTCAGGCAGGCGGTCAGACCGCGCTGACCACGCAGTCGCCAACCGGCCTGATGCTCGGTACAGGTACTCGCGTGATCTCAACCGAGAAGCTGCACTCGCAGGGCAATATGATCAATACCCAGAATGCGCTGGATATCGCGGTCAATGGCGAGGGTTTTTTCCAGATCGTTCAGCAGGATGGCACGATCGCTTACACGCGCGATGGCTCATTCAAGCTCTCCAATACCGGACAGATAGTGACCTCCACGGGCCAGCCATTGCAGCCCGCGATTGTCATTCCCGCCAACGCATCCTCAATCACCATCGGTGAAGATGGCATCGTCAGCGTCGAGCTCTACGCCGGCGGTGGTGCGCAGCAGTTAGGTCAGATACAGATTGCGCGCTTCATTAATCCCCCTGGTTTGACGCCTCTGGGCGGCAATCTGTTCAAAGAGACGCTGGCCAGTGGCCCGCCGCAGTTGCTGAACCCTGGCACGCAGGCAGCCGGCACACTGCGACAAGGCATGCTCGAGGCATCGAACGTGAACGTGGTCGAAGAGATGGTCAACATGATCGAGACTCAGCGCGCCTATGAAATCAACTCGAAGGCTATTGCGGCGGCCGATGGCATGTTGCAATTCCTGAATAACAAAATCTGATCGGAGCACTGATGAGTAAGATGAAATCAATCGTAGTGCTTGCCCCGTTGGCTGCGCTACTGGCCGCCTGCGCTGCTCCGATGCCAATGGCGCATTCACCGCAATTTGCGCCCGTGCAGCCATTACCGCGGGAAAATGTGAAGCTGACCACCGGCGCGATCTTCGCCGCCGACAGCACCGACATGTGGCAGGCCAAGCGCCGCGATTACCGCGTCGGCGACATCATCACCGTGCTGCTCGATGAGCGCGCCCAGGCTAATCGCACCCTCAGCAACGAGACCAGCCGTGAATCCACGAACGATGTCGTGCCCCAGGGTCTGACCAATCGTCTCTCAGGCTTAAACAGCGCACTCGGCGGCTTGAAGACCGATGGCGGCACCATTACCAACAGAGGTACCGGCACAGCCGGCCAGCAAGCCTCGCTGACCGGTTCGGTCGCAGCCACCGTGATCGAGGTACAGGCCAATGGCAATCTGGTCATTCGCGGCGAGAAGCAGTTATCCCTGTCCGAAGGCGGCGAGATCATCCAGGTGTCAGGTGTGATACGTCCGGAAGATGTGAGCGCGATCAGCACCGTGCAGTCGCGTCGACTGGCCAATGCACAAATCGCTTACCGGGCGGCCGGTGACCTTGCCAATGCGACCCGTGCGGGCTGGGGCACCAGTGCGCTGTGGAAGTGGTGGCCCTTCTGATGCCGGAGAAAGCAGACATGAGAAAACGATTTCTTAAACAATTTGCGGGCATCACGATGCTGGCGCTGTGCGTTTGCGGCCCGGCACAGGCTGACCGAGTGAAAGACCTCGCCAGTGTGGCAGCGGTGCGTACCAATCAGCTGGTCGGCTACGGCATCGTGGTCGGTCTGCAGGGCACGGGAGATGGCGCGCAGGTCGCGTTCACCGTGCAAACCGTTCGCTCCATGCTGGTGAAAATGGGCGTCGGCCTCGATGGCCCGCTGTCCGACTTTGAGCGTGCTGCGGCAGCCGCGGGTCGTATGGATGTACAAAACGTCGCCGCAGTCATGGTCACCGCTGAGCTACCCGGCATGGCCAAACCCGGCCAGCGGATTGATGTGAATGTTGGCACGCTGGGCAAGGCCAGCAGCCTGCGCGGCGGCACGCTGATTCTCACCAGCTTGCGTGGCGTGGATGGCGAAGTCTATGCGTTGGCCCAGGGCTTGGTGACGACGACCGGTATTGACGCCAATGCCGCAGGATCCAAAGTAGCCATCGGCGTACCCACCTCGGCACGCATTCCGAATGGCGCGACTGTTGAGCGCATGGTCGATACACCGTTCGACAAATCCGATACCGTGGTGATGAATGTGCGTGATCAGGATTTCACGACCACCACTGCGATCGTTGATGCCGTCAACAAGACCTTCGGTGCTGACACCGCCAAAGCATTGGATGGCGTCTCGTTGTCCGTGCGCGCACCGACTGACATGTCCAAGCGCGTGGCCTTTATGAGCATGATCGAAAATCTCGATGTCGTACCGGGAGAAGCACCGGCCAAAGTGGTGGTCAATTCGCGCACCGGCACCGTGGTCATCAGCCGCAATGTGAAGGTCACGGCTGCCGCTGTCTCGCATGGCACGATTTCGGTGGCGATTGCCGCAACCAATGAAGTCAGCCAGCCAAATGCCTTTGCACAGGGCCAGACGGCCGGTGTACAGAACGCGAATATCGCTGTCAACGAGCCCAACAAACCGATGTTCCTGTTCCAGGCCGGCGTGGATCTGCGTCAGATCGTCGATGCGATCAACCAGGTGGGTGCGTCGCCGTCGGCACTGATCGCGATTCTCGAAGCACTGAAAAGCTCCGGCAGCCTTCGCGCCGAGCTGGTCGTGATCTGATAGACAAGCACCAGGGATATCGAGATGAGCGACTTCGATCTGCCTAAAAGCTCGCTGGACTTTGCCGGCATGGGCGCACTGCGTGGCAAGGCGCAGCGTCATGAGGAAAAGGCGACGCGCGAGACCGCAACGCAGTTCGAGGCAATGTTCATCCAGATGATGCTCAAGTCCATGCGCGAGGCGGTGCAAAAGAATGATCCGATGCGCTCCTCACAGCAGGACACGTTCGAAGAGATGTACGACCGAGAATTGTCGATGCAGCTGGCCAAGCGGAACACGTTGGGGGTGGCTGACATGATTGTCAAGACAGTCGAGCGTAACAAGTCCGGCGGCGCAGAGTTCAAGGCCAAGGCTGAGCCCATGCAGCTCAAGCCCGATGCCCAACCCATGGCGATCGAGGGACCCAAGGCAATGCCTGTGATTCGTCCCGAAAAATTCACCATCAAACCGCGTGCCGTCACTTCGACGGGTGGCACGGGAGCTGAATAATGAGTGACCTGCTTGGCATCAGCAGTGGTGCAGTGATGGCCTACCAGCGTGCGCTGGGTACGGTCAGTAATAATATCGCCAATGTGGGTACGGATGGTTACGTCCGCCAAGAGACGGCGCTGGCCGAGGCGGTACCGCGCAAGCTCGCGCGCATGTATGTCGGCACGGGTGTCTATGTGGATGGCATACGTCGCGCGTATGACGAATTCCTTGAAAAAAATCTGCGTAACAGTACCAGCGAGTTGAATACGCAGCAGCCTATGGTCGATTTCGCCAATCGTATTATCGATATCATGGGTAGCGACAGTATTGGCTTGCCGCCAGCGCTGAATCAATTTTTCGAGTCAGCAAGATTGCTCTCCACGGATCCCTCCTCGAATATCCTGCGTGCCCAATTTCTCAGAGATGCCGATGGCGTCGCGGGACGTTTTCGCGAACTGTCATCGCAAGTAGCCACCGTCGATACCGAAACACGCGAGGCGACCAACAACACGCTGGACAAGATCAACACGCTGACCAAACAGATTGCCGTACTGAACAAACAGATGGTGCGTGAAGTATCGGTAGAGCAGCAGTCGCCCGAATTGCTCGATCAGCGCGATCGTCTGCTCAAAGAACTCTCGCAGCTGGTCAAGATCAATGTCACGACCGCAGCCAACGGCGCGGTCGATATCAGCCTGACCAACTCGGCCAAGGTAGGGGTCGTGGTGCGCGGTCAGGAAGCCATTGAGCTTGTGGCGCGCTTCGACGAGACCGATATGGGACGTGTATCGATCATCGCCGATCCCTATGACAAAAAGACCGCAGAAACCATCGCAGGCATCTCCAGTGGCGAGTTGGGCGGTCTGTTGGCCTTCCGGGAGCAGATGCTGCAGCCGACGATGGATCAGCTCGATTTTCTGACGACCACTTTCGTTAACGAGGTCAACGCCATACACACCAATGGTATTGATCGCGAGGGACAGGTGGGTCAGGCATTGTTTGCCATCGATCCCGTGACCCGTACTGATCAGCTCTCGGGCGAGACGATACAGATTGATCGTGCATCTGCAGGCATCAAGGTGGCGATTGATGATACGTCACGTGTCGCAGCCGGCGCACTGTTCCGTGTGATCGAGAATGACATGAATCTCTCGAACGCCGATGCGACACTGAGCTACTCCGCAAATTATGCCGATCCGCAGCGGGCACCGGCGCTGTCGGCCATCCTGAAGAACAACCCGGATCCATCAGCCGGTATCAACGCGCCCAATGACAAACTGCTCGGCCAGATCCCGCTGGGCAGTGATAACTGGACACTGTACCTCGACAATGCCACCGGCAACCAGCAGTTGCAGGTATTTACTCGTGATGGTCGGCAGCTGATTGGCGCCCCTCTGCTGGACGATAACGAAGCGCGGCTGCTGATCACTGAAAAAAACGGATTTTTTGCAGGTTCGACGTATTCCACGCAGTACCTGAATCAATCGGGTAATACAGGATACAAGCAAAGTAACGTGTTCTATGGTCTCAAGGCCGAACCTATCGAGCATTACGATAGCGAGACACAATTCAATATTGAGCATGATGTGCTGCCCTCGGCACGTCATTGGATCATTGGTGATCAATATGGCGAACCAATCGTCAGCACCCCAGACAAACCCTTAGAGTCAATCGCCGCCAATACATTGGCGATCAATGGCAAAGTGCTACCCCAGCTGTTGCCAACGGCACCTTCGCGCACGATACAAGCCAGCGATATTGCCAACTGGATGAACCGCGCCACCTTCGGCATGGTGCCTACGGTTGCGGTGAATGCGCAGACCACGACAACGTTAGAGATTTCGAATCCCTCTGATGGCTTTTACATCAATGGGGTTGCCGTTCCTCCGGATACCTCGCGCACCACACTCACGCAACTGGCGAGTTACATCAA
>Ga0315902_10008888_pt1 | contig 13534 bp, 8 predicted proteins | sample LakEriMetagenome_9_FD_203523 | JGI IMG/M metagenome (GOLD analysis project Ga0315902, IMG submission 203523) | Freshwater fungal communities from buoy surface, Lake Erie, Ohio, United States - Buoy 12 MA117 | ecosystem: Environmental > Aquatic > Freshwater > Lake > Lake biofilm | place: USA... | reverse complement strand
GCGGGCTGCTGCTTGCGGATGTGCTCGATCACCCAGGGGTGCAGGGCGGCCGCGCCCCAGCCGCCGCGGGCGAGTTGCGGAAGCGGGCCGCAGTAGGGGGGCATCTCCTTCGTGACCGGCTTTTCCTCGGATGCCGCCAGCCGATACGCATCGGGCACCTTGTCCGTGGCGATGCCGGCCCACTCTCCCTGCCGCTTGGTCATCGTGGCCGGGTCGATCCTTTCCCAGCGCTCGAACCCGGGACCAACCGACCGCTCGAATATCCAATCCGACCACACCGGCGCGTCACGGTCCGGCTGCGGAAACTGGGCTTCCGCGAACCGCTGCCGGTATTCGGCCCGTTGCTTGGCGACGGGAATCAGCCCCGTGACCACGACGTAGGGCGTGATCTGCTGCTGCGGCGGTTGCGGCTGCGGTTGCTGCGGGTCACCGGGGGGCGTCTTGCCGGGCGGCAGCACCGCCAGTCCGGCGACCGCCCGCAGGTCCTCGATGGGGAACACGGCCGGCTGGCTCCGCTTGGCCCGCTCCTCGAACAGCGGCTTGTTGAGCATCGCTCCCGCGGGCGGCGGCGCCACTTCGGGGGACCGCCAGGGATCGATCGTCGCGGTCAGCGGCGGGCCGGGCCACCGCTCCTGCGGCGGCGGCGTCTTCTCGCGGTCGATGTTGTTCCGGGCCTCGCCGGCCCTCGCCAGGATCGCCTCGGGCCGCTGGTCGGGCTTCACCGATTTGCTCTGCAGGGCGTCGATGCCGCCCCAGGCGAGCCAGAGCGCTCCCAGGCCGACCACCGCCCCGACCACCTTTTCCCCGTGTCCGAGGAGGAAGTCCAGGACTGCCTCCTTGTCGATGCCGATGCTCGGTGCCTTCATGCCATCACCTCGTGTTCGCGGCGGCGAGCCCGCCGGGCGGCCTGCCCGCCGCCGGCATCCGGTTTCGGGGTCTCGAGGCCCACGGCCTCGGCACTCGGCGGCGTGGCCAATCCCACCGTGCCGCGCAGCTCGACCTGCACGTCGTGGTTGCGACCATCCGCTTTCGTCCCGCCCGCCTGCGGCGGGTCGATGGTTGCCTGCCGACCGGCCTGCGGGTTGATCCGCACCTCCCGCACGTCGATCGGAATCGGCTGCTTGGCCAGATCGAGCAGCAGCGCGTCGAGCCGGCGCTCGTCGATCGTGATGGCGATCACGAACGGCATCAGGTGCACCATCCGGGCGGCCGGCGACGCGGCGAGGTCCTTGGCGGAGAGCGGCTTGCCGTCGAAATCGACGTAGATCGATTCCCGCAGGAAGGCATCGGGCGGCCCGGCTGGCTCGCCGTCCGCGGCCGGTGCGGAGGGAGCCACGCTCCGGCCGCCGCCGAACCGGGGGTGGGGCGGCTTTCCGGAGCGGCCGCCAACGGGCGGTTGGTTCGTCTGCGCACCGACGTCGCCGGCCCCCCGCGTCGGCAGGACGATCCGATTGCCTCCCTCCCCGCCCGGCCGTTCCTCGGCTGCCGGATAGCCCACCGCCAGTTTGTCGACGTGCACGATCGCCGCGTCGTGCACGCCGCTGGCCCCCTGGTTCGCCCGGGCGATCGCGTCGCAGAACAGCCCGTACACCCACAGTTCCTCCTGGGCGAGGATCACCTGGCTGGTCGCCGCCCGCTGGTCCGCCGGCAGTTCGGCCCAGACGAACGAGTTCCGCAGTTGCTGCTGGTCGCCGTCGCTCCACGTCACCAGCGCCCGCGACCGCCGCTCGCGGCCCACCGCCGGCGACCCGTCGGCACGTGGCTGCCCGGCTGCCGGCGGAGCTTCTTCCCTCATGGCGCTGTCCGCGCCCATCCGCGCGGGAAGTTTGCGGACGACCTCGCGGACGTCGTTCTGGTAGATCTGCAGCAGGTTGCGCGGCAGGCGGCCGTCGGGCGGGAGTGCCGAGACCTGCTCGAGGAAGTCGGCGCCGAGCTCCTCCGGCCACACCCGCAGGAACTCCTGGCTCTTCCAGAACCTCTCCCACTCCGCCAGCGTCTCCCGACGAATCCGCGTCGCTTCGGCGTCGATCTCCTCCGACCAACCCTTGTTGGGATGCGGGTTCTTTTGCCGCACTTGTTCGAGCGCCGCAAGCTGGAGTTTGATTTTTTTCTGCTCATTGACGATCTGCGTGGTCAGCCCACCGCGGGCGGTGAGCAACGCGGGCACCAGGACCAGCGGCGCGAGCAGCGCGAGCAGCCAAAAATGGTGCTTCCGGAGCATCTCCCAGGCGGGACGGATGGAATCGGGCAGTTGGGCCATGGCCGGACGGGACCTTACGGGGGGGGCGACGTGTCGGCCGCCGGCGGGCTGAAAGCCGGGGCACCGGGTGTCGTCGGCTGCCAGGAGAACTGGAGCGTGAAGTCGTAGCGCTTGAGTTTCACTTCCTGGGTCGAGCCGCCCGGGGCCGGTTCGCCCTGGTCGCCGGCCGTCGCTTTCGGCTGTGCCTTCGCGATCTTCACGTCGCGCACGACCGAGGAGGCCACGATGATCGGGTGGCCGATGCCCAGTCCCGCGACCGGCACCCGCTGGCCAGCCCGCGGCCCGGCGGAGACGAGCACCTGGTCGCCCTTGCCCAGCAGGCTCTGCACGATGGTGGAACGGACGAACTGCTCCGCCACGGCGGGCCGGTGGCGGTCCTCGTTGTGGAAATGGTGGCCCACGATCTCGATCACCCAGCCCGGGCCCTGGGGGCCGGCGGCGGCCGGCTTGTCGAGGGATTCACCCGCGGCGGCGTCAGTCGCAGGGGCCGCACTCGGCGCAGGATCGGCGGCGGCCGCCGGCCCGCCGCCGACCGAGTTGTGCGTCTCCTCCCATTTCTGCTTCGCCCCGGTGAACCACGTGGCCAGGTCGGGGAAGTACTGGCAGTCGAGCCGGTCGATGTGCAGTTCCCTGCGGTCGGCGGGATTCTCCGGCACGTTGCCGGGCGGATCGCGGGGCAGGAGCGACTCGACCGCCCGCAGCATGTCGAGCGTCTGGAAGCGGCGGGTCTGCACTTCGAGAAGGTACCGCTGCTGGGCCGCGGCCTCGTCCCGCTTGGCCCGCACGAGATCGAGCGACGCGATCGCGGCGCTGGAAGTCTGCTTTACCGAGTTGGCCTCCTTATTGGCGTTCGCGTAGAGCGCCGGCGAGTAGGTGGACCAGGCGAGGAACACGCCGGCGAAGTTGAGAAGCGCCGCCGCCAGCAGCCCCAAGAGCGCCGCCACGGCCCAGGGCTTCTTCGCCGCGACGATCCGGTCGGCGACGATCTCCTTGGGCAGCAGGTTTGTCTGCAGGAACGCCCCCGAGGCCGCCTGCAGGGCGAGGCCGTAGGCGGGGCCGAACGCCAGCCGGTTCTCGCGGAAGGCCGGAGCGCCGAGCACGGACGGGCCGTCGAGGTGCTCGAACTTCTCCAGCCGCTTGACGTCGAGCTGCAGCTGCTTGGCGACGAAGTCGGTGAGTCCGCGGAGCTTCGTGGCGTTACCCAGGAGCAGCACCCGGCCGATCGCGGCCTCGCGGTCGGCGCCGGTGAAGTAGTTGAGCGACCGCTGCAATTCGGAGGCGAACTCCGTGAACACCGGCCGCATCGCCTTGAACACCGCCTTCGGGTCCTCGGCCCGGACGGCGTTCCGCTTCAGGTGCTCCGCCTTGGCGAACGTGAGCTTCAGGTCCTTGACGATCGCCCTGGTGAACGTGTTGCCGCCGATCGGCATGCTCCGCTGCCAGACCTTCAGGCCGTTGGTGATCACGAGATCGCTCGCATCGACGCCCACCGACACGAGCACGATCGAGGGCGGCGGCTTCTCGGGGTCGATCGTCTGCGGGTCGGGGAGCTGGTCGAACATCACGAGGTTGGCCAACGCGATCGGCGTCAGCTGCAGGACGTCCACCTCGATGCCCGCCTCGACGAGCGGGGCGAGCGCCTTGTAGACCTGTTCCCGCTTCATCGCGAACAACGCCACCTCGGCGTCGATGACGAAGCCGCTCTCCTCCATGCCCCCGGCCAGCCGCTGCCAATCCCAGACCACCTGGTCGAGCGGGAAGGGGATCTGCTGCCGGGCCTCGTACTTGACGATGTCGGGGATCTTCTTCGCCTCGATCGGCGGCAGCTTGATGAACTTCGCGAGTCCCGATTGGCCCGGCACGGAGACGGCGACCCGATCGCCCTTCAGGTCGTTGCGGCCCATGAACTCCGTCAGGGCCGTCCGCACCAGTTCCACCGGATCCGCCTCCGGCTGGCTGAGGATCATCGGGTACTCGATGTAGTCGTACGCCTCCGCGACCAGCTTTCGCGGGTCGGTCGCTGACATGCGGCACCGCAGCGCCTTGAGGGCGCATTTGCCGATGTCGATCCCCCACACATATGGGCTGCGGGCCATGGCCGTTCCGAGAGAGGTGTCGAGGAGGGTCGGGGGGCGGGCAGGCGAGCGCGGCCGCGCGGCTGAAACGACCTGTTTCTTGAACTTTACGAGGCCGCGCGGAGGGGTGTCAAACGCCGCGCGCCGGGCGGGTGGCAGGCGGCCGACGCGAACGCCCTGGGGTACACTCCGCACCCATGCATCCCGTCCGCATCGTTGTTTTCCTGCCCTGTCACACGCTCGACGACTTCCCCACCTGGCTGGAAGAGGCCGACGCCGATGACGTGCTCGCGGCCTGGACGGCGGCCTGGGACCCGCGGGTGATCGCGGCGATCGGCCGGCCGCCGGAATGGGCGAGCGTCGATCTGCGGCCCCCCGCCGACGAGCCTGTCCTGGGGATCGTGCCGGCGGCGTTCGACGAGCGGTTCGCGGCGCAGGCGGACGCCGCCTGCACGTCCACGGGCCGGTGGGTCCGCGGCCTGCGCGGTGCCGCGGAGGTGGCCGGGGCGGCCCGCGTGGCGGCCGGCGTCGAGGAGGCGGAGCCCGGGCCCTTGGTCGAGGATTTTCGCGCCCTCGGGCTGGCGGTGCTGCTCGGGGAACTTCTCGCCCGGCGGATGCGTTCGGAGGCGGCGCTCGAGACCACCGACTTCGCCGCCAGCGTCGTGGCCGCGGCGCGGTCGGCCGTCGCCGGCCGCGACGAGGAGGCTCGCGACCGCCTGCGCGAGTGCTTCGGTTTTCTGTCCGCGACGCGGGCCCGGTACTACGCCGTGGGCGTGTGGCTGGTGGATCTGGTGCTGCTCGCCGAGGCGACTCTCGGCCAGCCGCTGATCGAGGAGCTGGCGGCGCCGACCCCGCTGGCCGTGGTGGCCACGGGCGAGGTGATCGAGCGGCTCGCGGCGACCCACCCCGCAGCGCTGGCCCGGCTGCGGGAGCGGTGTGCCGCGGGCAGCGTCGCGGCCTGCGGCGGCCGCGACGTGGACGAGCCGCTCGCCCTGGGCACGCCCGAGGAGCTGCTCGAGTCGTTCGTCCGCGGGCGGGCGTCGTGGGAGCGGCACGTCGGGACCGCGCCGCGCGTGTTCGCCCGGGCGAGCGGCGGGGCCGTGGCGCTCCTGCCGGCCGTGCTCCAGGGGCTCGGCTACGCGGGCGCCGTGTGGTCACTCTTCGACGGCACGCCGCTGCCCGATCCCGGGGCGGCGCGGATCCGCTGGGAGGGGGCGGGCGAGGCCTGGATCGAGGCCGTGGCCCGACCACCGATCGATGCCCGGGAGGCCCGCGGCGTGCTGGCCCTGCCCGAGCGGCTCGGCGACGCCATGGATCACGATCACGTCGCCGTGGTCACGTTCGCCCGCTACGCCGGCACGGCCAGTCCCTGGCACGGCGTCCTGCGGCGGATCGGCGGCTGGAGCGACGTGCTGGGAACGTTCGTGACCCCCGAGGAACTGTTCCGCACGACCGAGGCCGTCGGCTCACGCGTCGCGTTCGAGCCCGATGCCTATCCCGTGCCCGTGCCGCCCGCCGCCGGCGACCCGCTCGGGCAGGCCGTCGCCGCGGCGGCCACCGCGGCGGACCGGATCGCCTCCGCGGCCGCGACGCTGCGTCCCCTGCTCGCCGGCTCCGGTTCCCCGCCGCCGGCGACGGTGGCGACCGGCGGCAGGCCCCGTGCCGCCCGTCCCGGCGGCCGCTGGCCGTGGTCGCGTCGCGGCGTCGAGGCCGAACCCGTGCTCGACAACGGCCTGATCCGCCTGCAGGCGCACCCGCGAACCGGCGGCCTGCTGTCGCTCCGCAGGCCCGGCGATCGCGGCAACCGCCTCTCGCAGCAGCTGGCCTGGCGGACGACGCGGCCGGAAGCGGTCGCGGGCGGCGGTGAATCGGCGGAAGAGCGGGCCGAGCACGGGACGATGCAGGCCGATGCCGTGGTGCGGCTGAAGACCGCCGCCGGCGACGACTGCATCGAGAGCCGTGGCCGCCTGCTCGACGCCCATGGCCGGTCGGTCGGCGGCTTCACGCAGCGGATGGCGCTGGTCGCCGGAAGGCCGCTGGCACGGCTCGAAGTCGAACTGCGGCTCGATCGCGCGGCCCGCGGGCCGCTGCTCGAGGAGCACGTCGCCTGTCGCTTCGCCTGGCACGAGAACGAGGACGTCGAGCTCCTGCGCAGCGTGCTCACGCAGGCGGTGTTCACCGAGCGGTCCCGGTTCACCGCCCCGCACTTCGTCACGGTCCGCGGTGGCTCCCGCGACGACCTCACGATCCTCACCGGGGGTCTGCCGTGGCACGTGCGGTCCACGCCGCACGTGCTCGACACGATCCTCCTCGGGATGGGCGGCACGTCCGCCGTGCGCCGACTGGCCGTGGGCATCGGCCTGGAGCGGCCGTGGGACGACGCGCTCGAGCTGCTGGCCCCGGCCGCGCCGGCCGCCGCGGCCCCGGCCGACGGCGTGCGGCTGATGCCGGCGTCGATCGAGCACGGCGACGGTCGCGTGCGGCTCGCCATCGACCTGCTGGAGTCGGCCGGCCGGTCGGGCCAGGTGCGGATCGACTGGGCCCGCGAGCCCCTGGCGGCGCGGACCTGCGATTTCGCGGACCGGCCCCGCGACGCCGCGCCGGTTGCGATCGAGGGCCGGTCCACCGTAGTGTTTTTGCGGCGGCACGAGTGGCTGCGGCTGCACCTGGAGTTGCCGGGATGATCATCACCCTCGACGGTCCCGCGGGGGCGGGAAAGAGCTCGGCAGCCCGGGCGCTCGCGGCGCGGCTCGGCTGGTGCTACATGGACACCGGCGCCATGTACCGTGCCGTCACGCTCGTGGCGCTGGAGCGGGGCGTCGCGCTCGACGACGCCGAGCGGATGGCGGGCCTCGTCGAGTCGGTGGTCATCGAGTTTCACGCCGGCCGCGTGCTGATCGACGGCCGCGACGTGTCGCAGCAGATCCGCAGCGAGCGGATCACGGCCGCCACCAGGCCGGTGGCCGACGCGCCGCCGGTGCGGGCGGCGATGAAGCGGGTGCAGCGGCGGATGGCGGCAGGGCTCGACGTCGTCACCGAGGGACGCGATCAGGGGACGGAGGTGTTTCCGCACGCCGACGTGAAGGTGTTCGTCACCGCCTCGCCGGAGGAGCGGGCCCGCCGGCGGCACAGGGAGGAGGTGGCCCGGGGCAGCGGCCTGTCGCTGGCCGACGTGCTCGCGGCGCAGGCCGTTCGCGACGCCGGCGACCGCAGCCGCACGGTGGGGGCGATGCGGGCCGCGGCCGACGCCGTGATCCTGGAGACCGACGGACTCGCGCCCGAGGAGGTGGTCGAGCGGCTGGTGGCCCTCGTCGAGGCGCGGCGCGGGCCGTGCCGGCCGGCATGAGCGGTCAGCGTCAGCCCGCTGCGGCGGACGCGGCCCGGTCCCGCGGCGGCGGCCACTCGACGTTCGGCCGCTGGCTCTACACCACGCTCTGGATCCTGAGCCGCACGCTCGGCGTGGCCGTGTTCGGCTTTCGCAGCCGGTTCGCCATGCCGCTGCCGGCGCGGGGCGGCCTGCTCGTCCTCTCCACCCACCAGAGCCACCTCGACCCGCTGCTGCTGGGCCTGGCCACCGACCGGCGGCTCTCCAGTCTGGCCCGCAGCTCGCTCTACCGCTTCAAGCCGTTCGGCGCCGTGATCACGGCCCTCGACGCCGTGCCGATCGACCGCGAGGGCTCCGCGGTGGCGGCGATGAAGTTGGTGATCAAGCGGCTGCAGGACGGCGCGGCCGTGATCGTTTTTCCGGAGGGCACCCGCACCGGCGACGGCCGGATGGGCGAGATCAAGAGCGGCTTCGCGATCCTCGCCAAGAAGGCCCGCGTGCCGATCGCGCCGGTGGCGATCGTGGGGGCCTACGAGTGCTGGCCGCGCACGCGGCTGCTGCCACGGCCGGGGCGGATCCGGCTGGAGTTCGGCGCGGTGCTCACGGCCGACGAGGTCGCCACGCTCGACGAGCGGGAACTCGTGGCGGAGTGCGTGCGGCGGCTGGCGGCCCTCGATGCGCGGGCGCGGGCCGCCTTGGCCGGCGAGCGCACGGTCACGGCGCCGGCTGACCGCCCGTCCGGGCCCGCTTGAAGGGGTCGATCGTGCCACCGCCTACGCCGGGGGGCGGCGCGTCGGCCGCTTGGCCGAAGGGCAGCAGCTGCGGCCACTCGAGGCTCATGCCCGGCCACTGCGGCGCCCGCGGCTGGGCCGGCGGCGGGACTGCCGGCGTCGCGGGGCGGGGAAGTGCCGACGTCGGCGGGTCGCGGGCCGGGCCGCCGAGCAGGTCCGCCGGCCCGGGGAAGCCGCCCGGCGCCGCGGTCGATACGGCCGTCGCGGGCGTGCCGCCGCCACCGCGGCCGAGCACGCGGACGGCGACGTCGTCGATCAGCGCCTCCCCCAGGCCGGTGACGGCGAAGGTGACCACCAGTGGCCCGGCGTCCGCGTCGCCCGGCACGATGCGGTAGAGGGTGAGACGCGTCCAGTCGCGGGTGACGCCGATCCGCTCGGCGAGGGCCGGGCCGCCGAGCGAGTCGAACACCAGCAGGCCATCCACGCTGCCGCCGATCGGCGCGGGAACCCAGACGCGTGCCGAGATCTCGAGCAGTTGCCCGGCGGGCGCCGCCAGCGGCGGGGTCGTGATCCACACCGGCGGCGTCTCGACGACGACCGGCGGGTCGCCATCCCGGGCGGCACGGGCCGCGATCCGCAGGCAGCCCGCGCCGGCGAAGGGTCGGTCGCGGGCGATCTCCACGCTCGTCCGCAGATCCGGATTCTGCTGGGCGAAGTGCCGCCACCCCGATGTCGTCAGGTCGTCGATCGTCTCCATGCCGCCCCCGGCGAGGAGGTTCGCGCCCGGGACGGCCCCGGCCAGCGCCTCGCTGAACCGCCACTGCTCCGCCAGCGTCGAGTCGGCGACGGCCAGCGGGCTGGCCATGAGCGACAACAGCGAGCCCGTGCCTTGCACGCCGCGTTCCCAGGCGAGCCGCTCGAATTGGCCGCAGATCGCCGCGCAGCGGCGGAACTTGCCGACGGCCGCGGCCGGGTCGGTGGCCGTCAGGGCCTCGGCGTCGAGGGCGTCGCGCTGGGCCGCGCCGAGCATCGCGGCCACGGGCAGGTTGCCGAGCGCGCCGGCCGGCAGGCGGGCCAGGAGCGCCGCGTCCTCGGCAAGCACGAGACCCGCGAGGGTGCGGGCGGAGGCGAGTTCGGCCGCCGCCGACTGCCGCAGCCGGTCCTGCACGTGCCCCGTGATCGCCGGCTCACCGCTGATCAGCACCAGCGCGTGCGACGTGAAGTCGTCGAGCGTCACGGCCATCCCGCCGGTGGCCCGTCGCTGCCGCAGCGGCCGCAGCCCCCCCGGGCCCACCTCCCAGGCCTGGTGCGGCTCGGGCACGCCGGGCACGAGGATCGTCACGGCCGCCGCCGAGTCGGGCAGGGCGCCCGCGTAGCGACGGGGGCTGATCTGCGCCCCTTGCACGCACCGCCACACGATCACCATCCGCGCCCGCGCCGCCTCCATGACCACGGCCTGCACCTCGGGATCGCTCGTCTGGGCCGCCGCCGAGAACCGCCCGGCCGCCGCCCAGGGCTCGAGCGTCGCCAGGCGGAGGTTCGTCTCCCGAGCGGCGGCGGCCCGCAATCGCGCCTCGCCGTCGTCCGCGTCGATCCGCCGGCTCGACGAGAAGAGGATGCCGCGGGTGCCCGCGGCCACGGCGGAGAGCGACGCCAGGCAGAGGCTCTCCGGATCGACGGCCAGCCCGCGGCCGCCGACGCCCGCCAACGCGGCCGCCTGTCGGGCGGCCTGGGGGTCGATCTCCGTGGAGAGCGTCGCCATCAGCGGCGTGCCGGGCCGCGTCAGCCGCGGCCGCTCACGGAGCCAGGTGACGTAGTCGGCCAATTCGAGGCTCGTGCCCAGCACCGTCCGCCGGGCCACGAGCATGTCCACGTGTCGCGAGACGCCGCGGAGGTCGGAGTCGGCCGAGGCGACCAGCGGCCGCGTGGGCCGCAGGTCGCAGCCGCGGACCCGCCGCGCCTGCTCGGCGAGCGGGTTCACGTCCCCAGCGGTGAGCCCGCTGCCCAGGTCCCACATCAGCACGCGGTCCCAGTTCCGCAGCACCGGCACGGCCTCCGGGTCGCGGACGTCGATGTCGGGGATCGCCGGCGGCGGGCAGATCACCCACAGGCCGGCGGCGCGGGCCTCGGTGAGCAGGTCTCCCGTGGCCGGCTCCGCCAGTCGCACGCAGTTGAAGCCGAGGGCGGCGATGGCGGCCAGCGGCTCGCCGTTATGGTCGATCGCCCTGGGAAAAAAAGGCAAACCGCCCACCTCGACCACGCCCCGCGCCAGGCCGGCGGGCGGGTCGGCCGGCGGCCCTGCCGCCTCGGCTGCGGTCGGTCGCACCTGCGGGTCGCGAACTCGGCGTGCGACCCCGGCCGCGGGCGGCACGGCACCGGACACGGCCGCTTCGTCGATCGACACGTCGTAGCGGCCGGGTGTCGAATAGAGGTCGAGCACGAGGTGCGTCACCGCGGCGTTCGCCAGGCCGCCGTGAGGCCCGTGTTCCTGATGCAGCGCGGGCAGCCGCTGCGCGAGCGCTGCCGGCAGGCCGCCGACCTGCACCTGCTCCCACCGGTCGGCGTCGCGGGAGGTCGTGCCGGGGAGCAGCAGTGTGACCGGCCGGCCGGTCTTCCGGGACACGAAATCGGGCAGCACGACGCGGGCCGCCAGCCGGACGCCGGGCCGGTTGGCGTGGATCCAGACCGACGCCGCGAACTCGTCGATCACGGCCGCCGGCCCCACCTCCGTCTGCAGTCGCAACACGGACCCGGCCGCGGCCTCGATCTCGATCCGCTCGCAGGGGCCGCGACGTCGCGGGGAGGCACTCGAGAGGTCGTGGGCCAGAATCCGCGGGTCGGTGTCCGCCTCCGCCAGCGTCCACACCGTCGAGCGGGGCCCGGCCGACATGGCCGGCGGCGGGCTCCCCAGGCAGGCCGTCGCAACGCCGGCTGTCGCCATGAGCAGGGACCACGTCCCGATAGCCAGCCGGCTCGGTGCTGCGGTGGGCGTGCGCATGCAGTGTGGCCCGCGCTGCCATGCGGCCGCGGGCGGCGGAGTTCTCGGTCGGTGGGTCGGGCTTGTACAGATCGCGGCGCGGGTCTGCCAGCGGAGGATGGGTTGGGAACGCCTGCGGGAGGGCGCAAGACGGGCAAGCGGCGTCGGGCAGGGGGTTGAACGCCTGCCACGTCCGAGGCGACAATTCCAAGCTCGAGTGTGAGTGTTTCGTGAGCGGCACCGTCGCCAGTCCCCCATGATCCCCGTCACGGCGGAAAATCTCGTCCACCTCGTGGCGGAACTGGAACTCGTCGGCCAGGGTCAGCTCGACGACGCCCTCCACGAGGGTGGCGGCCACGACCTCTCGGCCCAGGAGTTCGGTGCGGTGCTGGTCCGTCGTGAGCTGCTCACGGGCTTCCAGGTCGAGCGGCTCCTGCAGGGCCACCGCGCCGGGTACTTCTACGGGGCGGCGAAGGTGCTCTATCAGATCGGCGCCGGCTCGTTCGCCCGCGTGTTCCGCGCGGTGCATCGCCACGACGGCACGATCCTCGCGGTCAAGGTGCTCCGCAGCCGCTTCGCGAACGACCCGGACAAGCAGGCCGCCTTCCGGCACGAAGGGGAGATGGGCCGGCTGCTGCGGCATCCCAACATCGTCGCCATCGAGGATGTCGGCCAGGAGCAGGGCGCCAGCTACATCACGATGGAGTTCGTGGAGGGGCAGACGCTCCGCGAACTCGTGCGGATCCGCGGTGCGGTGGACCTCGTCCGGGCGCTCGACCTGATCCAGCAGATGCTGTCGGGCCTCGAATACGCCCACCGCCGCGGCGTCATTCACCGCGACATGAAGGCCTCCAACGTCATCGTCTCGTCGGTCGGGCAGGCCAAGCTCGGGGACTTCGGCCTCGCCGGGGTGGACGAAGGCGGCGACAAGGTGCTGGGGCGGTTGGAGAAACCGCGGACGATCGACTATGCGGGTCTGGAGAAGCTCACCGGCATGCGGGACGACGGCGTCCGCAGCGACATCTACTTCCTCGGCACCGTGGCCTACCTGCTCCTGGCCGGAGTGCCGGCGCTCGCCGAGACCCGCGACCGCAACGAGCGGGGCGACCCGCGGCGGTTCGCCGCGGTGCAGCCCTTGGCCGCGCGGGCGCCGCACCTGCCGCGGGATGTCGTGGATTTCGTCGGCCGGATGATGCACCTCGACCCGCTCGAGCGTTGGCAGACGGCCGGCGAGGCGCGGCGGGGCATCGAGCAGATCATCGCTCGCCATGCCGCGGCGACGGCATCCACGGCGGTCGCCGCCCCGGACGCCGCGGCCGACGGCAAGGGCAGCGTGATGATCGTGGAATCCCAGCCGAAGGCCCAGCGGATCCTCCGCGAGTTTTTCGCGAAATTGGGCTATCGGGTGCTTGTCACCGAAAACCCGCAGCGGGCGTTGACCTGGTTCGCCACGGCCCCGCCTCCGGCCGACCTGCTGGTGATCAGTGCCCAGTTCATGGGCACCGCGGCGATCGAGGCATTCAACGCCCTGTCGGCCAACCCTTGCTATGCCGCGGTGCCCGCCGTGCTGATCGTGGGACCGCAGCAGACGGAGGTGCCGGAGCAGGCGCAGGAGGATGACCGTCGCAAGGTGGTGCAACTCCCCGTGCCGACGGCCGAAATTTCCCGGCTGCTCGCGGAGCTCGTGCAGCCGACGTGACCGCTGTCAGCGCGGCGGCGGGTAGTAGTGCGACAGGTTCTGGAAGGTCGCCCGGTGGCCGGTGGGGCGGATCGACTCGTCGATCTGCCGGCCTGACGTGTCCCGCTGGATCTGCTGCACCTGGTTCTGCAGTTTGTTGAGCTGTCGCGACTGCTGCATCTGAGAGATCATCTGCTGCTGCTGCTGCTGCTGCGGAACCACGAGCTGCTGGTAGATGTTTTGAGACTGCAGCGGATTCTGCGCGAAGTTCGCGATCTGGTTGTAGGGGCTGATAGCCGGCCGGCGGTAGATGCTGGAGAAGGGCAGGGTGCCCTGCCCCTGCTGGGCGGCGGCCTCGCCGCCGGCGGCGGCCACGATCGATCCCACGGCGCCGATCACGATCGCCCGGGCGACGGTCCGCACTGCGATCTTCATGATGCACGTCTCCTGTGTGATGGACCAACATCAAGCATGATACCCGCCGCCCA
>Ga0315902_10008887_pt1 | contig 13537 bp, 15 predicted proteins | sample LakEriMetagenome_9_FD_203523 | JGI IMG/M metagenome (GOLD analysis project Ga0315902, IMG submission 203523) | Freshwater fungal communities from buoy surface, Lake Erie, Ohio, United States - Buoy 12 MA117 | ecosystem: Environmental > Aquatic > Freshwater > Lake > Lake biofilm | place: USA... | reverse complement strand
TGGAGCTGCTATATATTGTCCCTTCGTCTAACGGCAGGACATCTGATTTTGGTTCAGAGAACGGTGGTTCGAATCCATCAGGGACAACAATGAGTAAGAGATACTCAGCAAGATTGGCTACATTCTTTAAAAAAGTAGTGGTAGTAAAAAGCCCCCGACCTTAATGGGGAATCGATTCGGGTAAAACGATAGCAAGATCCAGCATCGCCGACGTATTGGATTGACAGGTTTTTATGTGGTAAGACACTAATGAAAAAGTTTCGCGTTTGGTTCGTATCCACGCAGATGAAGGTTCTCGAAATAGTTAGAGAAACCCGTTAAAATCTACTCACTGAGATCTCAGGTGAGGAACTTTGGAAGAGTAAAGCGTAATTGGTATCGCCCCGGTCTTGAAAACCGGTATCGGGAAACTGATGTGTAGGTTCGAGTCCTATCTCTTCCGCTTATTTGCCTCCTTGATGGAATTGGTAGACATGCTGGTCTTAGAAACCAGTGCTTAAATGCAGTGAGAGTTCGAGTCTCTCAGGAGGTACTACATGGTGTCTATAGTGTTAGCGGTCTAGCACGACGGGTTGTGGTTCCGTTAGCACCAGTTCGAATCTGGTTAGACACACAAAAAGGAGAGTAAGCTATGACGGTGATTAGGCTTGCCTGCTAAGCAATGTGTCCCTTCGGGGATTTGGTTCGACTCCAATGCTCTCCGCTTATTTGCCTCTATTGTTCAATGGATAGGACACGACCCTTCTAAGGTTGTTATTGGGGTTCGAGTCCCTATAGAGGTACTATTTTGCCCTGATAGTTCAATGGATAGAACACTTGACTACGGATCAAGAGATAGGAGTTCGAATCTCTTTCGGGGTACTATTTATAATAAATGTCAGGTTGGCCGAGCGGTTATAGGCGCAGTTCTGCAAAAACTGTTAGGTTGGTTCGACTCCAGCACTTGACTCAAAAATTAAAGCTATGGAACTAAAATTCAAAAGCCTATCTACTAGGAAAGAAGTAGACTTAATCCCATATGTAAAAGATTTCTTAGCTAATAACTCAGATACTACTATCTATGTTGGTTGTGACTCTCAAAATGAGCGTTATACTACTTATGCAGTTGTTATTGTATTACATAATTCAGGAAAAGGTGGACATGTTCTATATGCTAAAGATATAGTTAATAGAATTCCAGATCGTTTCACTAGATTATGGAATGAAGTAGAATACTCTTTACAAACAGCAATGATTTTAAGTGAGAATGGAATTGAACCTAATTATATTGATTTAGATCTTAACCCAGATCCTAAATATAAATCTAATCAAGTATTAAGAGCAGCATTAGGATACATAGAATCAATGGGTTACACTCCTAGATGTAAACCTGAAGCTATGGTTGCTTCATATGTAGCTGATGCTATTTGTAAATAAGTTTGGCTTTATAATTCTTATTTATTATATTAATATTGCTCAAGTGGCGAAAGTGAAGTTACCATGGTAACTCGATAGAAGACGCTAAGGTTTCGAGTTCAATAGAACGTGTTGGTGCAAGTCCAACCTTGAGTGCTAAGCGCCTGTAGCTCAATTGGTTAGAGCAGCGGTCTCATAAACCGCAGGTCACAGGTTCGATTCCTGTCAGGCGCACTAATTTTTTTATTATATTAATATTAACTGCAATTTTACTTATTGAAACAATTTTATCAATTACTTTTCTTTATACTTTAACTAAACGAGTAGAGTATTTAGAAAACGAAATAAGTAAATTAAAAGTACAAGGTACAAAACAATTATTAAAGGGTTAAAATGATAATAAAAGCGGCTTAAAGCCGCTATTTCCCTACTTATCATATATTTATATATATGGATATTGAAGAAATATTTAATTTATTTAAGACCCCTGAAGAGGAAAAAGATGAAAATGTTCAAATTAACCTCAATGAATACCCCGCTGTATGGATGGGAATGTTTAAAAAATTAATCATAAATTATCAAACATTTAGTCAACAATTACTTAAATTTTTTGAATTATCAGACCCACAATTAGATATAGAAGATATTCGTAAAGCTGGGTGTTATATGGTGTTTAATAGAGCATTAGAAAATTTATCTAAAATAGAAGTAGATAATTCTTTTCATGTTGAATGCCTTAAATTTTACGCTGATAAAGATTTTAGGAAGGCTCTTGTATTGTCTATTGATTATTTTGAATCACAAGAAGAATATGAGAAATGTGCTTTTTTATTAAAAATATCTAATACTATAAACCTCTCTTAAAAATAATTTGGCTTCCAATTTTCTATTATTTACATTATAACTACGGGTTTTGAAGCAATTCAAAAACGTAATGAAAACAAAATGTGATAAGGTAGCCACGGGTTACGGATAATACTACTAAAATTAAATTTATGAAAAATAAAGACAATGTATTACATCAATTAGATAAAATTGATAATATTGCTAACCAATTAACTTTTATTGTTAAACAACAACAACCAATAGAAGTATATTTGGAAGGTATTGAAAAATTAAAAGAAACAACAGAACAAATTCGTTTATTTGTTGAGTCTGAACAGACAATGTATAATTAATATGAAGTTAACAGCAGAACAAATTCAACAAAACTGGATAGATTTAGAGGAAACTATCAAATCATATATCAGTGAACCACGTTGTTCACAACTATTAGATTTTTACTCTAAGTACTCTGAACGTATTATGCTTATGCCAGCAGCTCATAAGAAAGAGTACCATAATGCATTCCCAGGTGGATACGTAGATCACGTATTACGAGTAGTAGATTGTGCTCTTAAATTAAATGATGTTTGGGTTGAAATGGGGGTAGATGAGTCTACTTACACTAAAGAAGAATTAGTATTCGCAGCTTTAAATCATGACCTAGGTAAAATGGGTGATGAACATAATGATGCTTATATCCCTCAGGATGACCAATGGCGTAAAGATAAACTAGGTGAAGATTATAAATTCAACGATCGCCTAGAGTTTATGTCAGTACCAGATCGTAGTTTACATTTACTATTTTCTCATGGTATCCAGATGTCTAAAAACGAGTGGTTAGCAATTAAGTTACATGATGGTTTATATGATGATGCTAACAAGCCATACTTAATGTCTTGGTCACCAGAAACAAAACCTCGCACTTCATTAATTTATATTGTTCACCAAGCTGATTTAATGGCTGCTCGTATTGAGTTTGAACGCGAATGGAATCCTAAATTAAAAGGTGAAAAACAGGTTAAATCAAATAACTTTAATCTTACCACTAATAAAACACCTAAACAAACAATTAAAACTAAAACATTAGGTTCTATTGAAAGTACAGGATTAATGAATATGTTAAATGACTTATGATAATATTAACAATTATATTAGGAATAATGGTCGTGATCTTAGGATACACGACCTTTAATCTTCTTAAAAAGAATGAACGTCAAGAAGATATTCTAGCAGGATATATGTCTTACCTAAATAAAATATCAGGTATCATTGAATTCTCAGATAAAAAACTTAAAGAAGTAGATGCTAGAGGCTCATTTGAATCAGATGATGAAGTAGGTTTCTTTTTTAAAGAGATTAAACAATTACAAGATATATTAAATCAATTTAATATTAAAAAATTATGACCGAGGTGAAAGTTAAAAAGAAACCAACTCAGTATTTTACTCAAGATACTGAGAATGCAATTGTGTTATACAATAATACTAGTGATTTTGAATTAAAAGATAAAATATATCGTGAACGTATTCACTATGCTTTTTTTAAATTAACAGAAAACATTATTCATACCTTTAAATTTTATTACACAGAAGTAGATAATATTGAAGATTTACAACATGAGGTAATAACATTTTTATTATCTAAAATCCATTTATTCAACCCAGAAAAAGGAGCTAAAGCATTTTCATATTTTGGGACTATCGCAAAACGTTATCTTATAATCACTAATACTAAAAATTATAAAAAACGTATTGATAAAGCACCTATTGAAGAAATAGAATCAAATGAAAATTTTTCATACTCAATTGAAGAAGGATCAGCTCAAGATAAATTATCTAACTTCATAGATGAGTATGTTAAGTATTGTACTAAAAATATATTCAGTTTATTTCCTAAAGAAGGTGACGCTCAAATTGCAGATGCTATTTTAGAACTATTCCGTAAAAGAGAGAGTATAGACATCTTTAATAAGAAAGCACTGTATATATACATTCGTGAGATTATTGACGCTAAAACCCCTAAAATCACTAAAATAGCCGATAAATTATATGTTATATTTAAACAACATTATTATTTCTATTTAGAGAACGGATATACAGATTTCCATCATTGATATTTATAAATAAAATAAATATTATGAGTAATTTAGATAATGTTGTTTTTGGTAAAAAGAAATTCTCTGATATATTAGAGGAAATATATGATAACCAAAAGAAAAAAGAGAAACAAATATCTATCTTAATTTCTGAATTAAAACCACTTGTACAAAGTATAGGTGACGCTACTTTAATTGTTCCATTAATTAAAGAATACTTAGAAATAAGTGTTAAAAATGATGAGCAATTAATTAAAATGGCTACAATTATTCAACGTATTATGAGTAATAATGCTTCTAATACTGATGGTGGTTTTGGTATTTCTGAGGAAGAAAAACAACAGTTATTAGCTGAGATAGATAAATTTAAAACCGAAGAATAATGGGTATAGATATATCATTTGGTACAGTTGGGATGAATAATGTTGTTTATACAACATCTAATACCCAACAACTTAATGGAGCCCCTCAATTTAATTCTGGGTTAGGTACTATTATTCCTGCTAGGGTAAAATATATTATACTTGATAATTCTGAAGAAGTAAATGGGATTAATAATAAACATTTATTTAATCAATTTGGCGATTGGAGTAGTATAGGAACTATATTTTGGGAATATATAGATAATCCTATTACTGGGAGTGCATTTAGTCAAAAACAATACGCTACACCTATTTTCCCAAATATTAAAAATTATCCATTAGTTAATGAAATTATATATCTAGTACAATTACCTAATTCAAATATACAATTAAATTTAAGTTCTAATTCATATTATTACTTCCCACCACTTAATATGTGGAATAGTCAAATTCATAATGCTATACCTGGATATGATAATAACCCAACAAATAATATAAACCAACAAGTAGATTACCAAGAGGCTTTCCAAGGAGCTGTTAGACAAATAACAGATGATAGTTCCGAAATCTATTTAGGTAAAACATTCAGTGAAAGAATAGAAACACATCCTTTATTACCATATGAAGGAGATATAATTTATGAGGGCAGATGGGGTAATTCAATAAGATTAGGCTCCACTGTTAATAATGCTTTTATACCTAATAATTGGTCTTCTACTGGGTCAAATGGAGACCCATTAACTATAATAAGAAATGGACAAGCAGAATATTTAACTGATGTATGGATACCTGTAGTTGAAGATATCAATAATGATTTATCTTCTATATATTTAACTTCTAATCAAATTATCCCATTATTTGCTTCAAGCCCAAATAATTTTTCATTTTCATCAAATACCTCAACTCCTCCAACTAATGTAAACCAATATTCTTCCAACCAAATTGTTTTAAATTCTGGTAGATTAGTATTCAACGCTAAAACTGACTCAATAATAGCTTTAGCTAATAAATCAATACAATTATCTTGTAGGGAAACAGTAGGAGTAGACGCGTCCAAAATAGCTCTAACAGCAGATAAAATATATTTAGGATCATCAGAAGGAACAGAAGGAACTAGTTTACAATCAGCTGTACTAGGAGAAAATTTAATACAGCAACTATCATCATTAGTGACTAGTTTAAAAAGTTTAGCTACATCAGTGACAAACGCAGTAGACTCTACTGGAGCCCCAATATCAGACTTTATAGTAGTTGGAACTAGTTTAAAAGCTACTTGTGATGATATTTTAAAAGTTCTTGATAAATCCCCAAAAGATAATGGTAGTTTATTATCTAATAAAATTAAAATTAGACAATAATTATGGCTGAAGAAACACCTCAATCTATATTTAAAGGAAAAGTAGTAACATCTGATGGTACCCCACTATCAGGAGTCAATGTCACTATTAAAAGTAAAAGTAATATAACTGATACTATAAATAACATTGGTGAAACATTAAATAATGTTACTGGAGCAAATATCACATCAGCTACTCCCCCAGATATTAATATTACAAGTAATATAAATGAAAATATAACTACTAATGATGATGGTGAGTGGGAATTCTCCTTCCCAACAACTGATGTTAATATTGATAATATTAATATTACTTTTGAAAAAGAAAATTATGATTTAAAAAAAATTGATAATCCTTCTTTAACATCTGAGACACCCTTAACATTAAATGTAGCGTTAAATAAAGAAATATCTATAGATAATTTATTACCTTCTACTAAATTATTATTTAATACTTATAAACAAAATAATACATTAGTTTTAATAAGAGATGGAAGAATAGAAGCTGGTCACCCGTTTGCTAAACCAGGTTCTGGAGGAAGAACAATTGGAACTTTATATCATAATGGTAATGTAGTAGCATACACTGTAGAAGATATAGTTAGATTTGATAAAAAAATAGATAAACAAACAGCTATACCCGCGGGTATTTATTATATTAATCTAGATACTACTGGGGCTGAAGGACTTAGAAAAAATTATGTCCCATTAAAAGGCAAAGGAAAATACCCAGCTAATTGGTCTCCTTCCTCTACTAAAGGTGTATTCGCTAGAGTAGGTAATGAAGGCCCAAAAGCAGTAGAAGTTATAAATTTCCCAAAATTTTATTTTAATGGTATTCGAATTCATGCTGGTTCAAGTGAAAACAGCTCAGAAGGATGTATAATAGTCTCTTATAATAGAGATGATAAAGGATATCTTACTAATAATTCTTTAAATAAATCATTTGAAATAACAAAACTAATTTATGATAATGATATAACTCAAATAGTTATTATAAATGATTTTGATAAAAGAACATATAAAAAATAAAGATAATGGAAACTAACTCAAATAAAATATATGAAGTTTCTAGATTAACATTATCTCCAACCCCGGACATAACATCTACAGCTAATAGTGATATAAATCAACAGATTACAAGTAAAGAAGAAGAACTAGCTAGACTTAAATCTGAATTACCAACTCGAGATAAATTAATTAAATTTTTTAATGAGAATAAAGAAACTTTTAAAAGAATATTAATTCCAGCTGTTATTAGTTTATTAATAGCTTATGGAACTAGTGTTGTTCAAGCAGTATTAAAAGATATTCCTTTAGACCAAATTATAGAACTTGTAAAAGGAAAATGTCCTAGTCAAGCTAAATTAAGAGAGTTAATTAATAAACGTAATAAATTAGTTGTTCAATTAAATAATAATTATGAGACTATAACAACTATGGCTACATATACTGGAATTTTATCTTTAGTTTTACAAGGACTAAAAATAGGTGTCCAAGCAGTTAAAGCAATCCCTGCTCCTGCCCCAGCTGGTGTAGCTGCTTATCTTATTGAAAGTGAAAAACAAATTAATAATATTAGTAAAAGTGTTAATATTATTACAATAACAGCCGCTTCATTTGGTATATTTTTTGGTATAATTATAAAACTTTTAAATATGTTAGATATTTTATTACAAGTTTGTTCTGAAGATACTGGAATTCCTTATGAACAAATAAATGATGAGATTAATGTTTTAAGTAATCCTACAATAGAAAACCAAAATGATAACACTTATAAAGGATTTAATCTAGTGGTAAAAATTGATGAAACTAATAAAAGTCAATATATAAGAAGATACGCCTCAGCTGAAAACAAACAGGGAGTTTCTATTCTAAAAACAGATTCATCATTCGCCTCAGACCCAACAGTACTAATAAACCAATTAAAATTCATAATAGATTCAAATCCTAGTATAACAGCTGATTAATTAAATATTTATAATAGATATGAAAACAGATGCTTTAAAAAAATTAATAAAAGAAGCAGTACGTGAAGCAATTCAAGATGAGTTAAAAGATATTCTTCTTGAAGCAGTACGTGCTCCTAAAACAGTAGTACAAGAATCATACAGCACTCCTTCTACCCCATTTTTAAACCAACCAGTAATGGTACATGGAGCAGGAACAACATCAACTGTAAATCATGATCTTAAACGTAGTTTAAGAGGTATGATTGGAGGCGAATTTGACGCTACTATTACCGCTAACTCATCACATGTTCAACCAACATATACTCCTCCTCCTGTAAATACAGCAGGTGAAGGTTCAAGTTTACCTGGTGGTGAAGTAAGTTTAGATCAAATAATGGGATTAATGGGATAATGGCATACAGAGTACCAAATATAAACCCAGTAGATGTTGGCGGAAGAGTAGCTATAGGAGTATCTATACCTTTCAATAACGCCGCTATATTTAATCAAACATACTCTACTACCACTCAAGTTAGATCAAATATTATTAATTATGTTTTAACTAGAAAAGGTGAAAGAGTATTAAACCCCGATTTTGGATTAGGTCTTGAGCAATACTTATTTGATGATATTAATAGTACAGTATTAAGTTCTATCCAAAATTTAATAACTAATGACTTAACAGATTTATTTCCAACTATAACATTACAAAGTGTAACAGCTACCCCAGACTATGATAATAATGCTATTGATATAGAAATTAAATATTATACAATTGAAGGTAACACTGACAGAATAAATGTATCTATATAAACATGGCCACCGAAAATAGAAATATAACTTATTTAAATAAAGATTTTAATCAATTTAGAACATCACTTTTTGATTACGCTCAAACTTATTTCCCAACATCATACACAGATTTCTCCCCATCCTCACCAGGGACTATGTTTATAGAGATGGCAGCGTATGTAGGAGATGTTATGTCTTTCTATTTAGATAACCAAATACAAGAGAATTTTATTCAATATGTAAGACAACAAAATAACATATATGCTTTAGCTTATATGTTAGGTTATAAACCTAAAGTTGTATCTGTATCAACTACTGATATTGATCTATATCAAAAAGTTCCATCTGTTGGTAACCAACCAGATTTTAATTATGCTTTAAATATAGCTGAAAATTTATCAATTCAATCTCCAACTAATGTAGCTTCAAAATTCTTAATTCAAGACCCAATTGATTTTACTTACTCTAGCTCAGCTGACCCTACAGAAATAACATTATATGATGCCAACTATTATCTATTAAAGAAAACTAGAAAAGCAATCTCAGCTGAAATCAAATCAACTACATTTACTTTTACAAATCCACAACGATTCCAAACTGTTGATATAAATGATTCTAATATTATAGGAATATTAGATATAACAGATAGTGATGGGAATAAATGGTATGAAGTACCTTACTTAGCTCAAGAAATGGTTTTTGATAATATCAAAAATACTAATATAAATAATCCTAATTTTTCTACAGATGCTGGTGATACTCCATATCTATTACAACTTAAAAAAGTTCAAAGAAGATTTGTCACTAGAGTAATAAATCCTACATTATTACAAATACAATTTGGAGCAGGAACTAACACTCAAAATAATGATGAAGAAGTTACCCCTAACCCAGATAATGTTGGTTTAGGACTACCATATAAACAGTCAAAATTAACAACAGCATTTTCTCCAACAAATTTCTTATTTACAGATACTTATGGTATAGCTCCATATAATACAACTTTAACTGTAAGATATTTAACTGGAGGTGGGTTACAATCAAATGTAGCAGCGGGTGCTTTAACTGTTATAAACAATCCTAGTTTAATTAAATTCCAAAATGCAGGACTAGATCCTACATTATCTAACGCTGTATTTAATAGTATAGCTGTACTAAATCCATTTTCCTCAGACGGGGGAGGAGCAGGTGATTCAGATGATGATATAAGAATAAAATCTTTAAGCACATTTACAACTCAACAACGAACAGTAACTTTAGATGACTATATGGTTAGAGCTATGTCATTACCTTCTAATTATGGTAATATAGCTAAAGTATATGTTGAATCAGAAAAATTATCAAATTTACTACCTGGAGAAACTCCATCAATATTAAATTTATATGTTTTATCATATGATGCTGATAAAAAATTAAGAACAGCATCTCCTGCTTTAAAACAAAATTTATCTACATATTTATCTCAATATAGAATGATGAATGACTCTATTAAAATAAAAGATGCTTTTATTATTAATATTGGTGTTGATTTTGAAATTGTTGTTTTACCTAATTATAATAATAATTTAGTTATAGCTAATTGTATATCTAAATTAAAAGAATACTTTAATATTGATAATTGGCAAATAAATGAACCTATCTTATTAAGAGATTTATATATCATGTTAGATAATATAGATGGAGTTCAAAGTGTTAAAACAGTTAATATAACAAATAAATACGGTTCATTATTAGGATATTCTAATTACTCATATGATATTACAGGTGCTACCCAAAGTAATGTTGTTTATCCAAGTTTAGATCCTATGATGTTTGAGGTTAAATATCCCGATAGTGATATTAAAGGTAGAGTTGTATCTTTCTAATAAATTATATTTATAATAAATGGCAGTATATAAAATATTCCCCTCAAAAGATGCAACTATCTATTCTAGATACCCAAATAAAAATACTGGGTTAGATGAGATATTATCTGTAAGTATTGAAGACGCCCAAGATAGTGGTAACACACAAGCTAATAGAGCATTACTACAATTCTCAGATACTGAGATATCAGATGTTATTAATAATAGAATTAATGGGTCTACTTGGAGTGCTTCTTTAAAACTATATGCTTCTGTTATTAATGGATTAAACTCAGATATTACATTAGAAATATACCCAATATCTGGTTCATGGAATATGGGTACAGGAAAATACGCTTATTCTCCTGAATATACTAATGGAGTAAGTTGGTATTCTAGATCATCATCAGGTAGTGGCGATTGGATGACATCTGGATACCCAACAGGAGTTACAGGATCATATGGGTCTACCTCAGGTGGAGGAAATTGGTACTATAATTATTTTATATCAGAATCTTTTTCATATTATGATAATAAAGATATTAATGTAGATGTTACATCTATTGTAGATGATTGGTTTAATAAAACTATATCTAATGATGGATTTATTATTAAACAAACTGTAGAATTTGTAGATAGTTTACAATATAATAATACTATGGAGTATTTCTCTAGAGATACTCACACTATATACCCACCACAATTAGAATTCAAATGGATAGACTTCTCATATAATACTGGATCTCTTTCACCATTAACTACAACTGAAGCTACAATTGCTATAGATGAAAACCCAGGAGTATTCTATCCTGAAAGTATAAATAGATTTAGAGTAAATGCTAGACCTGAATACCCATCTAGAGTATTTCAAACAGCTTCATACTTTGTTCAAACATATTATTTACCAACAGCTTCTTATTATGCTGTTAAAGATTTAGATACTAATGAGTATGTAATTGATTTTGATACTCAATTTACAAAATTAAGTTGTGATCCTAGTGGTAATTACTTTGATCTTTATATGAATGGCTTGGAACCTGAAAGATATTATACTATATTGATCAAAACTACTATTAATGGTAGTACTATAGTATTTGATAATAATTATAATTTTAAAGTAATAAATGCCTAATTACACTTTAAATAAAACTGTTTATAACAGAGGAGAATATCAACAAGTTGTTGATACTTCTTTTACCCAATTTAAAGTTCAACCTCCTGAGGAAGATACTTTAACTGTTGAACAATTTTTTGATTATTATACTAAAATTTTTTATGATATTCCTCCTCAAGGAGATATAAATTCTCATGCTTATTTAATTAAAACAAGTGGAGAATATATAAAAGGTTCAAATATTAGTGAAGATATACAACTTTTATTGGATGAAATATCTTCCTTAAGACAACAATTATTAGAATCACAACAACAATTAGTGAATTTACAAATTTCATCTAGTGCTCAAAATATATAATAATGGCAGCTGAGATTAATCCTATATTACCACCTGACCCATATGGATCATTAAATGCAAATTTAGTTACAACTAACCAAGTTCCTGCTAGTTTTGATCCTAATGTAGACTATATAGAATATATAGTCACATCCCCAAATTCATCATATTTAAATATACAATATGATTACAATAATTATTCTTTTCCATTAGATGGAACAGTCACTTCAGATTCTATTTCTGATATAATAATAAATCCACTTGGAGACATTGGTTCATTAGGAGTAACATCTGGTAATTTTAATTCATATTATAATTTTTATAAAAATCAATTAAATACCTCTCCATCTAACCAAAATTTCTTTATAAAAGAAATATCATCTGATAGAACAGAGTTAATATTAGTTAACCCAAAAGAACTATACGATGAGTTAGTATTAAGTGTTAATGAATTTAAACTTAATTTAAATGATAATCTTACTCATTTTGAAGATTTTTATTTAAATTTTGGTAATAATATTCTAGCCGTAGCCAATAATATTGATATTAATTCAGATGGTGAAGTACTAATTAATCTATATAATCCTCTTCCTTCAGGTATAAGTGTTAATAGTACTTTATGGATAGTAACTAAAATAGCTGATTCTTTAGCTTTTAATATAACTTTTACTCCTGATCCTGTCCTCCCATCAGTAACATCTTTCCCATTAAGAGGCCCTAATACTAATTTACCTATTAAAGATGAAGTAAATAATTCTACAGATTACCAGGATTATAATACTCTCATAACTAGTTCTTTATTATCAACATCATATAGTCAATTAAATAATATAATCTCATCATCAGGTATAAAAATTAATGTTGATTATACTGATTTTGAAAATTTTATATTTTTCTCATCTGCTACTCAAAGATTAAATAACTTTGCTTATAAAGTAAATCAAATTTCATCTTCACAAGCGGAAATTAATGTTATTAATTCTTCTTTTACTGGGTATTCAACTTCTAGTAATGTTATAATTTTAACTAATCAAATTAATAGTATTATTGAGAATTTTGATGGTTATGAATATTTCTTATATTATGGTACAGGTTCATGGTCTTGGCCTAAATCTACATCAACTGTACCTTATACTTTATATTCTCCAACATCATCTGAAGTAATAAATTGGTTAGGAGACGCTGAAAGTTACATAGGTGTTTTAGGTAGTGCTTCTTTATATGATAGAAGTAATATTAATCATTTATATAACACTGTACCTGATTATATTAAAAATGATCCACAAAATGCTCCTTATGAATTATTCATAAACATGATTGGGCAGCATTTTGATAACATATGGATTTATTATAAGGACGTTACAGAATTACATAACTCAGATAATAGATTAAATTATGGTATTTCTAAAGATTTAGTTAAACAAGCTTTAGAATCTTTTGGAGTATATATCTATCAAAATAATTTTTCTTCAAATGATTTATATT
>Ga0315902_10008886_pt1 | contig 13537 bp, 10 predicted proteins | sample LakEriMetagenome_9_FD_203523 | JGI IMG/M metagenome (GOLD analysis project Ga0315902, IMG submission 203523) | Freshwater fungal communities from buoy surface, Lake Erie, Ohio, United States - Buoy 12 MA117 | ecosystem: Environmental > Aquatic > Freshwater > Lake > Lake biofilm | place: USA... | reverse complement strand
GTGCGAATGATTGACTTGATCTGGCTTTGAATGCGGCCAGCGGCATCAGCTGATTTGGTGACAACGGAGAGCGAGCCGCAGCGTTCGGCGTACAAGCCAAAATTTTTCGAGAATGACCCGCAGACCAGGGCCTCTCCCCCAGCGGCGATATACCGTCGAATCGGGGCAGCGTCTTCTTCCAGCCCGCGGTGGAATCCCTGATAAGCGAAATCAAAAATGGGAATTAGTTGCTTTTCCAGGACGAGGTCCAGCAGTTGTTCCCATTGCACGGGAGTCAAGTCAAACCCGGTCGGATTGTGGCAGACCGTGTGCAGAAGCAGTGCCTGGCCTCGCTCGGCATGCGCCAATCGCCGCAAAATCTCTTCAAAGTTGACGCCGATTCCATGCGGGTGGAGATAGGGGAACTGTTGCAATTCCAATTGAGCTGCCGCGTAAATCTGCGGATGGTTTGCCCAAGTGGGGGTTCCCATCCAGATGGTCTTGCAGCCCATCGCCCGACGCAGCAAATCGCCGGCGATGCGGAGCGCGCCTGTTCCTCCGGGAGTATGGGCCGTGACGATGCGGCCCGCCTCCAGCGCCGCACAGTCAGCTCCAAACACTAACTCGGCGACGAGCCGGTTGTAGCGAGGCGAACCATCGATCGGCAGGTAGTTTTTGGTCTGTTCCTGTTCCAGCAGGAAGCGCTCAGCTGTTTTCACCGAAGCCAAGACTGGAGTTTGGCCGGCCTCCGTTTGGTAGGCTCCCACCGTCAGGTTAATCTTGTCCGTCCGCTTGTCCTGGCGATAAAGGTCCATCAGCCCGAATACGGGGTCCGGCGGAGCGGAAGCCACGTGCTCAAACAGGCTTGGGGCAGAGTTGACGTTCATGGCAGGCGAGGGCTTGAGTGTGGAGGACACGAAGCATTACCGGGGGCTGAAACTGAAAGCGTGCGGATTCGGACGGTTGTGATAATTTAGGATTCGCAGTCAGGCTGAGAAAGGCCCCCACTGCGGGGTTCTCCCGCTTGCATCCCCCCGCTTGCCGTTTACGATCCAAGCTGATTTCTCTCGGGGAGAATCTCAAGTAGCGCAAGGACAGCCCCTGCGACTGTGGGGCCCCAACCCCTCCGGCCACCACAGTTTTGGATATCCGGGCGGTTCTGGACTCCGAACTTTTCTGGACTCCAACTGGTTGGGGAGACCCAATCAGATGGAAACAGCCGGCAGATGGAAACAGCCGGCAGATGGAAACAGCCGGCAGATGGAAACAGTCAGCAGATTGGAACAGTCAGGCCAAATTCTTCCCCAGCTTTGTCTCATCTCAATATTTCATCTCAGGCCGAAAACCATGAGCGAACCAAGTCGCGGGACATCGGTGCTCGTGTTTCCGCGGAAGTAACTCAAGTAGCAGAATATGGCGAGTCGCAAGATTGGTTTATGGCTGGTTGGCGCCCACGGCGGTGTCGCCACCACGGTTGCCGTTGGACTATCGGCTTTGCGTCAAGGACTGATCAAGCCGACTGGATTGGTCAGTGAGACGCCCGCCTTTGCCGATTTGCCGTTTGCAGGCTGGGAGAGGTGGGTGCTCGGCGGCCATGAGATTCGTCAGACGACCGCCGTTGCCAGCGCCCACGATTTGGCCCGAACCAGTCGAGCCTTTTCCGAGCAATTGGTCGATAAGTGCCGCCCGGACCTGGAACAGCTTGACAGCCGCGTCCGCCCCGGAGTGGTTCGCAATGTCGGCAACACGATTCGGAAATTGATGAGCCCCGGATTTGCCCGCGAAGCGGGTTCTGCTCGCGAATTGATCACCTTGCTGCAAGCCGATTGGGATGAATTTGTCGCTCAACAGGAACTCGAGCAGGTGGTGGTTGTAAACCTTGCCTCGACCGAGCCGCCGGTGGCCAAAGAGTCGTTGCCGAGGGATGTCGAATCGCTGCTCTCCAGTTTGGAAACGACGGAATGTCCCTTGCCGGCCAGTTCGCTGTATGCCATCGCCGCGATTGAGAGAGGGCACCCTTTTGTCAACTTTACTCCTTCGCTTGGCAGCGACCTGCCGGCAATTGACGAGTTGGCCAGGCAACGGGGCTCAGCCCATGTCGGTCGGGATGGCAAGACCGGCGAAACGTTCTTGAAGAGCGTTCTAGCTCCAGCCTTTGCGGCGCGCAATCTGGAGGTGATGAGTTGGGTTGGTCATAACATCTTCGGCAATCTCGACGGCGTGGTCCTGAATGACCCGGTCAACAAGGCAACCAAGGTCGCCAGTAAGGACAAACTGCTGGGGGAAATCCTTGGTTATGCCCCCCAGACGCTGGTATCGATCGAATACATCCAAAGTCTCGGCGACTGGAAAACGGCTTGGGACCACATTCATTTTCGTGGTTTCCTCGAGACACCGATGATGATGCAGTTCACCTGGCAAGGCTGCGATTCGATCCTCGCCGCACCGCTGGTGCTCGATTTGGCCCGATTCGCTGAATTGGCTGCGCGGCGAGGTGCCAGCGGAACGCTGGACTTTCTGGCCAGCTTCTTCAAGTCCCCCCAGGGGAGTCCCACGCACCATTTCTTTGAACAATTTGCCCAGCTGCAGCGCTGGGCCGCCGAGTTGCGGACGAACGGTTAAAGCGAGTGTTTTCCTCGATTCCGGAAAGTCGCTCTGCGGCCAGAAATCGGCTTGGACCGATTTTTTTTGGGGGCCGGCAGCTTCTGGCGCGACTTTCTCCGAACCCCGACTCCGCTATCTCCGCCAGCACCGGGCGGAATCAGGCGAATTGTCTTGGGGCCCGACAAACTTCTGTTGTTCCCCGCGTCCGACTTGGCCACAATGCTGGATTGCCATCATCCAAGCTGGCTTTCCAAAATCCTCTGGAGAAAGACCAATGAAACGAAATCGCCTGCTGGCCCTTTGCTCAGCTCTGTTCCTCTCAGCGCCTGTCCTGGCTCAAGAGCCGGCTCCTCCGGCCCAAGGAACCACCAGCCAGTCGATGGGAATTGCGATTTCCGCTTCCCAGGGTGAGGATGGTGAAATGGCGATCATGAGCTTTTCGTCCGATGAGGGTGTGGGCAATGTTTTCTCTGCTCCGATCATGATGAGTGGAGAAGGAATGATGCTCCCGGGGATGATGGATCAGTTTGGCCTGCTCAGTCAGCAGAGCATTCAGGAGGAACTTGATTTCGTCGGTGAGCAGCGCGACCAGTACAAGAAATTGCAGCAGGATTACAACTCCCGGATTCGCCAGAAGATGGAGGCGATGAATAAAGGCGGTTTTGATCCGGAAAAGGCCAAAAGTTTCGGCGAAGAAATCCGCGCATTGAAAGAGCAGCAAGCCCGTGACATTGAAGAGCTCCTGTTGCCTCATCAAGTCAATCGGCTGAAGCAAATCCAGCTGCAGCAGCGAATGAAGGCAATGGGGCTCAACGCCCTCAATGACAAGAAACTTGCCGAAGAACTCGGGATGTCGGAAGAGCAACTGGAAAAGCTCAAGGAACGGGCCAAGGAGTTGAGCTCCGACCTGCAGAAGAAAATCCAGGAACTGCGCGAAGAGACGCAGCAGACTTTGCTCAAGGAGCTGTCGAAAGACCAGCAGGAAAAGTTGAAGGAACTGACCGGTTCGAAGTTCGACCTGCCAGCTCCCAAACCGCTGGAAGTTCGTCGTTCCCGCGGCGGCGCTCGCTCTCAGGAAGATGACCGCTAAAACCACCGCTCGATGGACCACGCCTCGGCAGCGGTTCAACCCTGCGTTCAGGCCGTTTGCAACCTGGGCTGAAGCTTCGTAGCTTGTCGAAGTGGTCGCCGAACCGAGCCCCCACAAAAAAAGGCCGGACCACTCGCGGAGTGTTCCGGCCTTTTTGTTTTACGGTCGACTGGTTGCAGGCGAACTACAGCTTGCCAACCCGGGCAATCAGGTCAGCCGTACGGCAGCTGTAACCCCACTCGTTGTCGTACCAGGAGATTACCTTGGCCAGCTTCCCCTTCTCGTTCAGGACTTGGGTAAAGTCAGCGGCGAAGATGCTGCTGTGCGGATCGTCGATGATGTCGGTCGAGACAATCGGGTCTTCGGTGTAACGCAGGATTCCCTTCATCGGGCCTTCAGCGGCCGCCTTAATTGCGGCGTTGATGTCGGCTGCGGTGACTTCCTTCTGCAGGTTTACTGTCAGGTCAACCATGCTGCCAGTGGGGACCGGAACGCGAACGGCAATCCCGGTCAGTTTCCCCTTCAGGGCCGGTATGACGAGGGCAACCGCCTTGGCTGCACCAGTCGAAGTCGGAATGATGTTCAGCGCCGCGGCTCGAGCCCGATACGGGTCCTTGTGCGGCAGGTCGAGAATCTGCTGGTCATTGGTGTAGGCATGAACCGTGGTCATCAAGCCATTTTCAATGCCAAAGCTGTCGTGCAAAACCTTGGCGACCGGGGCGAGGCAGTTGGTCGTGCAGCTTGCATTCGAGATGCAGGTCATCTCCTTGGTCAGTTGGTCGTGGTTCACGCCGAGCACAACGGTCAGGTCGACACCGTCCTTGGCCGGAGCGCTGAGCACGACCTTGCGGGCTCCCGCCAGGATGTGCGAATCGAATCCAGGCTTGCCATTGGCTGCTTTGCCGACGAACACACCGGTGCTCTCGACAACCACGTCGACGTTCAGGTCTTTCCAAGGCAGCTTGGCCGGATCTTTTTCGGCAAAGCAGCGAATCTTCTCACCATTGACGATCAGGTTATCCGCGTCCCAACCGACTTCGCCGGGGAAACGGCCGTGCACGCTGTCGTACTTGAGCAAGGTGGCCAGCATTTGATTGTCAGTCAAATCATTGACAGCCACGACATCAAACTCTTTGCTCCGCTCCATCAGGTTACGGAACGTCAAACGGCCGATACGGCCAAATCCATTGATTGCAACGCGAATTCCCACAGCGTTAACCTTTCTAATGCGAGAGGATTTCGACAACCCAGATGGCTGCCCCGACTTCCATCAGTCAACCTTGGCAACGATAACAAATTTGCCCCGTTGCGGGCAGTGGACCAGCCCTCCCCCGCCCGCTGAACGCGACAGTTCCCTTCCCATTTGCCAACGGCACTTGTTGTACATTGCTCTTGCTCGCGGGGCTCTACCTCGCAGGCCCAGCGTGCAACGCGCCCGATCTGCCCTAGACCTCTTGATTGAACCGGGAATTTCAGTGACTCGCCGAACAAGATCGCTTATTCCGCCCTCGGGCATCGACAAGGGGACTTGGGATTACATTCGCGAACCAGCGATCGCCGCCGGCTACGACGCCGGGCTGGTGGGAGACCCGCTCACTTCCCAAGACGCCGCGATCGTCGCCGGCCTGCTGGCGAGTTGGAAGCAAACGAGTCCGCCAGTCGTCGCCGATTTCGGCTGTGGAACTGGCCGCTCGATTTTCCCCCTGCTCGAGCGAGGCTGCTCCGTTTTGGCCATTGATCTGAGTCAACCGATGCTCAATCAGCTGTGCGGCAAACTCGGTAAGTTGCCGGCCGACTGGAGCGGAAAGCTCCTGGTTGTGCAGGCCAACCTGCTGGAGTTGAGCGGCCTGCAAAGCGAACGCTGCGACTTCGGCCTGTGCCTTTACAGCACGTTTGGAATGATTCGCGGGCGGGAGAATCGCGCCCGATTTCTGCGGGAGGCTGTTCGGATTCTCAAGCCAGGCGGCCGGCTTCTGTTGCACGGTCACAATCTCTGGTGGCAGTTGAACTTTCCCGGAGGTCTCAGCTGGCTCCTGCGCAATCGTCTGCAAAGCTTGTGGCAAACTAAACTCGAGTTTGGCGACCGGTTCGCTGATCAAAGGACAATCCGCCAGCTGCCGATTCGCAGCTTTACCTTTTCCTCGCTGCGACGCGAGCTTGTCGCGGCCGGGTTTGAACTGGAGCAAGTTCATCCGCTGGAGGATTCAGGCGGCCATCGCTCCCTGCTCGTTCGCCTTGGCCGGATCCGCACGCAAGGCTGGACCCTGTTGCTCCGCAAACCCGGAGGCAACTCGTAGCTGCTTCGTGCCTTCGGGCTGTCTGCCATGCTTGAGCGAGCGCTCGGGATCCCTTCAAATAAGGGGCAGTAGTGCCGGACGGAACGATCGAATTTCTTCCAATCCCATTCGACAGGCGTGTGAACCTTGGCCAATTTCGGTTTCATCATCGACAATCGCCGCTGTATCGGCTGCCACGCCTGCACGGTGGCATGCAAGTCGGAGCACAACGTTCCAGTCGGCGTCAATCGGACTTGGGTGAAGTATATCGAGAAGGGTGAATTCCCCGATTCCCGGCGACTTTTCTCGGTGATGCGTTGCAACCATTGTGACGATGCTCCCTGCGTCGAGATTTGTCCCGTCACGGCGCTGTATCGCCGCGAGGATGGGATTGTTGACTTTGATAACCGGCGCTGCATTGGCTGCAAGGCTTGCATGCAAGCCTGTCCCTATGATGCGTTGTACATCGATCCGCAGACGCATACTGCTGCCAAGTGCAACTACTGTGCTCATCGTGTTGACGTCGGCTTGGAGCCGGCCTGCGTTGTCGTTTGTCCGACGCAGGCAATCATCTCGGGCGATTTGGACGACCCGGAATCGAATATTTCACGGCTCCGCTCGCGTCATCAGGTAACTGCCCGCAAAGTCGAAAAAGGGACGCTCCCCAAACTGTTTTACATTGAGGGTGACACGGCTTCATTGGACCCGCTCGGCACGTCGCCGCTCGATACCGGGAGCGTTTGGGGCTCGCAGGTGCGGGGCGTGGGGCATCATGCGCCCGGCGCCGAACTGGCCACACAGCACGCGCTTGATCGGCTCGGTCAACTGCTCAGCCTGGGCGAGCAGCAGGCGGGCGTATCGCCCCGCTTGATTGAGGACGTGAGGCAGACGTTGGCGACACCGCCGCGGCGCGCATATGATGCGCCGAAAAAGGGGGTCCTCTGGGGCTGGCCAGTCACGGCCTACCTCTGGACCAAGGCATTGGCGGCCGGCGCCATTCTGCTCCCGGTTTCGGCAGTCTTGTTTCAGCTCGCCGCGCTACCCCGCTGGGTTGAGTTTCTGGCGATCGTGATCGCGGTGTTGTTTCTCTGCGCGACTGGCGGACTGCTGGTGATCGATCTCGATCAACCCAAGCGGTTTCTGAATGTTCTCTTGCGGCCACAGTGGCGGAGTTGGCTGGTCCGCGGCGCATACATCATTACGGGATTCGGCCTCCTCTTGCCGCTCTATTTTCTTGCCTTGTTGCTGGGCGGAAACGGAGCGGCAGCTTCGCTGTTGAGGTTGTTGTTGTTGGTATTTGCCGGCCTCTCGGCGGTCTACACCGCTTTTCTCTTTGCCCAAGCGAAAGGGCGCGACTCTTGGCAGAGCCCTTTATTGCCGCTGCAGATGGCCCTGCATGCGGTAATCCTCGGCGCCGCCTGCTTTGGTCTTTGCGCCCCGTGGGCCAGCGGCGAGTGGAGTCGGCTGCTGCAACTCGCTCTCGGGCTCGGGCTGATCGCGCACCTCGGGACTGACCTGTCCGACCTGTTTTTGACTCATTCCAGCGAAGCGGCGGCCCGGGTCTCGCATTCGCTGACCCATGGCAGATTCCGTCGACTCTACTGGTCCAATCTGCTGGTCGGAATGCTGCTGCCAGCGGCGCTATGTCTCCTGGCCGGCCCAGTCTGGTTGCCGGTGGCAGCGATTTTGGCTGCGGCCGGCACTTACGTCTCACAGCATTTGTTGGTTTATGCCGGCCAGCAACTGCCGCTCAGTTGATCACCTGTTGCCCTCTTTCAATCACCGCTTTGCCTTCAAGAAACTGATTGCCCGCCATGCCTGAACGAAGCTGGATCGAAAAACTGGCCACCGGACTGGGGATTATCCCCAGTCTCGAGGTGAATGACCGCGGTACCCTGCCCCACGCGACTGGGGCAGAGGGTTTGGCCAAGAGTCCACCTCCGGAACTTTGGGATGATTGGACTGAATACGATGCGGCCGCCTGGCCCAGCGGGGAAAAGAAGTCCTATCAAATCGTCCCCACGACCTGCTTCAACTGCGAATCAGCCTGCGGTCTGCTGGGCTTTATCGACAAACAAACGGGTGAGGTCCGGCGATTTGAGGGCAATCCCTGGCACCCGGGCAGTCGCGGTCGCAATTGCGCCAAGGGCCCAGCCACGATCAATCAAATTCAAGATGTGGATCGCATCCTCTATCCTTTAAAACGGTCCGGCCCGCGCGGCAGTGGCCAATGGACTCGCGTCAGCTGGGAAGAAGCCCTGACCGAGATCGCTGACCGAATCGGCAAAGCCCTCCGCGAGAAACGCAACAACGAGGTTGTCTATCACGTGGGACGGCCCGGCCATGAATCCTATATGGAACGGATTCTCCAGTCGTGGGGTGTCGATGGGCACAACAGCCACACCAATATCTGCAGTTCGGGCGCGCGGTTTGGTTACGCCATCTGGCATGGTTACGATCGCCCCTCGCCCGACCACGCTCATGCCCAGTTCATTCTCCTGATTAGCGCGCACCTCGAATCAGGTCACTACTTCAACCCCCACGCCCAACGAATCATCGAGGGGAAGCTGAAGGGAGCCAAGCTCTGCGTGCTCGACCCGCGACTCTCCAACACGGCGAGCCTCGCAGATTACTGGTTGCCCACACAGCCCGGCAGCGAAGCGGCTGTTCTCCTCGCGATCGCCCGGGAGTTACTCCAGATTGGTGGCTATAACGAAGCGTTTCTGAAGGACTGGGTCAATTGGCAGGATTACCTCGCTGCCCGAGATCCGGGTGGCGAGCGGACCTTCTCGCGATTCATCGCCGAACTCGCCGCGGAACTGGCGGACTACACGCCGGAATTTGCCGAGGCCGAGTCCGGAGTGCCTGCGGAAAAGATCAAGCAAGTGGCGCTTGAGGTAGCCAAGGCCGGGTCGCGACTGGCGACCCACAACTGGCGGAGCGCTTCCAGCGGCAATCTCGGGGGCTGGGCGGTCTCGCGCTGCCTCCACTTTCTGAATGTGCTCACCGGCTCGGTTGGCACCGTGGGTGGAACCTTGCCCAGCGGCTGGAACAAGGTCAAACCCGATTTGTTTGCCAAGCCGCCCGCTCAAAAGTTCTGGAACCAACTGCACTTCCCCGACGAGTACCCGCTGGCTCATTACGAAATGAGCTTTCTCCTGCCGCAGTTTCTCAAAACGGGTCGGGGGCGTCTCGATACCTATTTCACCCGCGTCTTCAATCCGGTCTGGAGTTATCCCGACGGATTCTCCTGGATCGAGGCCCTCAGCAACCCTGAACTCATCGGTTGCCACGTCGCTCTCACTCCGACTTGGAATGAGACTGCCTATTTCGCGGATTTCGTCCTCCCCATGGGCCACGCCAGCGAACGCCACGACTTCAACAGTTATGAAACGGACGCGGGGCGCTGGATCGCCTTTCGGCAACCTATTCTCCGCGAGGCGGCCCGCCGCCGCGGAGAGAAATTCGAATTCACCTGGCAGGTCAACCCGGGAGAGGTCTGGGAAGAAGATGAGTTCTGGATTGAACTCTCGTGGCGGATCGATCCGACGGGAGAGCTTGGTGTCCGCCAGCATTTTCTCTCGCCCTATCGCGAGGGTCAGAAGATCACCGTTGATGAATACTACCGGTACATTTTCGAAAAGGTCCCAGGCCTGCCTCAGAAGGCAGCGACGGAAAACCTTTCTCCGCTCGATTACATGCGCAAATACGGCGCATTCCTGATTGAGGCCAGCGCCTACCTGCAACACGAAAAGCCCCTTCCCGCCAGGGACCTGGAGGGGACCGTTGTCGACCCGGAAACGGGAATCATCCGCAAGGGCACCGCAGCGATTGGCGTGGAGATTGCCGGCCGGGCTTGTGTCGGCTTTCCCACCCCCTCGAGAAAGCAGGAACTTTACTCAGCGACGCTCGCCGAATGGGGCTGGCCGGAGTACGCGACACCGGTCTACATCAAGTCGCATGTCCATCCCGACAACCTTGACGAGTCGCGCGGCGAAATGGTCCTCGTCCCCACATTCCGCCTGCCGACGCTGATCCACTCCCGGAGTGGTAACGCCAAATGGCTGGCTGAAATTTCCAATCGGAACCCGCTCTGGATCCATCCCAGCGATGCCCAGCGACTTGGCGTCGCGAACGATGGACTGGTTCGGGTGACGACGGAAATCGGCTACTTCGTCGACCGCATCTGGACGACCGAAGGTTTAAAGCCGGGCATCGTCGCCTGCTCACACCATCTCGGCCGCTGGCGGCGCGATGTCGACCCCCCGGCCAATCGCTGGGCCACGAACCTGGTCGACATGCAGCAGCAGAACGGCGTCTGGAAGATGCGGGTCAAACAAGGAATTGAGCCTTTCGCCAGCGCCGATGCCGATACTCAGCGCATCTTCTGGGCAGACGGCGGAGTTCATCAAAATCTGACGTTTCCCGTCCAGCCGGATCCGATCAGCGGCATGCACTGCTGGCATCAGAAAGTCCGGGTTGAGCCGGCCCGGTCGGGCGACCAGTACGGGGACGTTGAAGTTGATACCAACAAGTCGCTTGAAGTTTACGAACGCTGGCTGGCGATGACGCGAGTGCCGCAGCGTGGCGACCGACTTCGGCGGCCGCTCTGGTTGAACCGGCCATTGCGCCCGGCAACCGAGTGCTTCTATCTCGAGACGAAATGAGAATTTGTTCAGGCGGTACGCGCGGGCTTTGCGGTCACTCCACCCGATCACTCCACCCGATCACTCCACCCGATCACTCCACCCGATCACTCCACGTTCCGTCAGGCGCGTCAGAACCAGACGCCGTAGAGCAGTACGATTACCATCGCGGCTCCGCAGACTGATTTACCCAAGGTCCCGAGCAGTCGGCCGTAAAAAGCTGCCCAACCCACGGACATCGTCTCGCTCCAGTTTCGCCCGAGCCAGCGCTGACCGAGAATCGCACCCGCTGCGGCGCCTAAACCGCTGAACAACAGCGAGGCCACTAATCCGCCAATGACCGGAATCGGCAGGCCGACGAAGAAGCCCACGATCGCTCCGCAGAGTGAGCCCATCAGGGCCAGGACCATGGCTCGACGCGAGCCGCCTGACTGACTGACACCGGCTGACCCGGCGACAAATTCGAGCAATTCCCCAAGCCCTGCCAGCGCGGCCAAAATCAGCACGCTCGCCCAACTCATTCGGGCGTTCCATTCCTCGGGAGCCAACCACGCGAGCAGCGCGGCAACGGCGACCACTCCCCAGTTGCCGGGCAGCCCGAGCACACTGGCGATCCAGCAGGCTATTCCCCAAAGGGAAGTCAGAAGCGAAATGAAAATCGGAAGCATGTCGACAAAGGGGGGACGAGGGAAAGCGGAACTCCCTTCCGTTTTAGCATCTTCTCAGGCTGCCCGCTTTTGCCGATTGACGAAATTGATAATTTCGGCCACGGCCATGTAAAGCTCGTAGGGAATCGACTTGCCAACTTTGACGTTGAAATAGAGGAATCGGGCGACGGCCTTTCGCTCCACGACTGCGACGCCATTTTCTTTGGCGATCTCGATGATTCGCTTGGCCATCAGGTCGGCGCCTTTGGCGACCACGGTCGGAGCTTGCATCGAATCGCGGTCGAACTTGAGTGCTACCGCAAAGTGCGTCGGGTTAGTGATGACTACCGTGGATTTGGGGACTTCCTTGGCAATTGTCTGGCGAGTCAACTCGGACGCCAGACGTCGCATCCGGGCTTTGACCAGCGGGTCGCCTTCATCCTGCTTGGCTTCCTCCTTGATGTCCTGCTTGCTCATCCGCAAATCCTGCAGGTGCTTCCACTTCTCCCAACCGAGGTCAGCAACTCCGATCGCCATCAGTGCCGCTGAAATCGAAATCGCCACGGCGAGAAACAGCGAAGTGGCTTGGGAAAAGGCCGTTTCCAGCGGTATGAAACCGGAGAGAAGCATTTCGGGAATTCGCGATCGGATCACGTAGTAGGTTACGATGGCCACAAACAGCGTTTTCAAAAGGGCGCTCAGTCCGCGGACTACTGCCCGCAGGGAGAAGATTCGCTGAAAGCCCTTCACGGGATCGAGCTTTTCCCAATTCATCTCGATCGTTTTGAAGGTGATATTGAATCGCGTCTGCAGGCCGGAGCCCAGAATCGAGACCGCGCACAGGGGGACCATCAGCCCCAACACGATCGCGACCAGTCCAAGAACTGACTCGAGCAGAATCCCGGGCAAGGCCTCGGGGGCTTCAATCGCCGTTTGAAAATAGCTCAACCGATAACGCAGCACGCCCTTGAGGTGATCGAGAAACTGCCGCCCGTAGAGCATGAAGAAAAGGACACCGGCAAGCAGAAGCAGACCAGCCACAAAGTCGGAGCTGAAGCCGATTTGACCTTCCTCGAACGCCCGCTCCAAACGCCGCGGCGTTGGAGCTTCTGTTCTGGAGTCCTGCTCTTCATCAGCCATGCTTTAATCAATCCTTGCCGAAGTTGTCGTCGTTGTCGTTGTCGTCGTTTGGGAGTTTAGCCGCCAAGTGCCTTTTCGATCCCTGTCTGGACCACTTGAAAGTAGAGGGCCAGGGCCCGAAAGATCACGGGGAAGAATAGAAACAGACAAAACACGCCCACCACCCCGCGAACCGAGGTCCCAATCGAAAACAGGTTCAAGGATGGTGCCACCTTGTTCAGCAGGACCAGCGCGAGATTGAGGGCGAACATGCAGATTGCCAAAGGCGCAACGATCGAGAGTCCGTACTCCTCCAGCGACCCAAACAGGGCCACGATCCGGTCCGTGGGCAACTCCAGCAGATCAAAACCCCGGCCGAGTTGCTCAAAAGAGGCATGCACCAGAATGATCGCAAAGTGATGCAGGTTCAGTCCGAAGAACGCCAGCAGCGAGAGCGTCTCGAAAATCTGAGTAACTTCGCCACCAGCCTCAACGTTGGTCGGGTCGGTTTGCGCCCCCAGAGTCAGCCCCAATTCCTGACCGGCATAGGCTCCCGCAATCTTTGCCGGGAGCAAGAGAAGTCCAGCCAGCAGGCCGAGCACAATTCCAATGACGACCTCGCGCAGGATCCAGAGTGAGACCGTAAAGGTGTTTGCGTCCAAAGCGGTCAGATTTTCGGGCACCAGCGGTTGAGCCAACGTCCCGAACCAGAAGATGCTCAGGGCAACAGCCAGTCCCGCCTTGACCATCGTTGGAATCTGCCGCCGGGCGAACAGAGGGAACGCGGCGATAAAAGCGGAGACTCTCGCCAGAATCAGCAAGAAACCGAGGACTGTGGTGAGTGTGACCGGGACAAGGTTCATTTCACAATCTGCGTCAGATATTGAAACATCGTCAGCGTGAACGACTTAAGCGTCTCGAGGTACCACGGCAACATCAGCATGATCAGGGCAACTACCGCAACGATTTTCGGAGCAAAAGCGAGTGTTTGCTCCTGAATGCTGGTGACTGTCTGGGCAACACTGATCAGCAGCCCGACGGCCAGACTGACAGCCACCACTGGCGCAACGAGCAGCAGGCTCATCCAGAGCAATTGTCGCCCAATAAAGATGGCGTCGGCGAATTCCATGCCCCTACTCCTCGTTCAAATGGCTGCACTCGCCTCAGACATGTCCC
>Ga0315902_10008885_pt1 | contig 13538 bp, 7 predicted proteins | sample LakEriMetagenome_9_FD_203523 | JGI IMG/M metagenome (GOLD analysis project Ga0315902, IMG submission 203523) | Freshwater fungal communities from buoy surface, Lake Erie, Ohio, United States - Buoy 12 MA117 | ecosystem: Environmental > Aquatic > Freshwater > Lake > Lake biofilm | place: USA... | reverse complement strand
TACCATCTCATTGCCAGAGGGAACCAACAGCTAGCACATACACACCGAAAGGATCTGTCGGGTGATAGCTCGCGATGGACTCGGAGGTGCATTTACGTGCTCCCTCATCCGGGACGAAACTTGACCAATTTTTTCGTAAACCCCCTGCATTGGCGCGCCTCGCTTCCCCATAATCAAGGCTTAGTAGAGTTCGGGGATCGAAGGAACTTCAGTTGCTGACACGCTTCTTCAATGCGGTAAAGGCTTACTATAATGCAAACGCCCTTATGCCACAGAATCCGCTTGCAACAAACAATTCTTCGGAATACCTGCAATCAGCTCTCAAAGCAGGTACTGATGTCAGTTATCGTCCTCGGGACTTCGATTTACCTCCAAGCGGATGATCGGGTACCCACCACCATCACCGCTGTTCTTGTTGGCGAATCTAAGGGGATCCCTGTCGATCGTTCAGCAGTTCTCGATCCATCAAGGGAAACGAGCAGCGATTCCAGTGCAACCAGTGATAAAGATATCACGGCAAAGGCGACTCATTGGCATTCTGGCGATATCGCTCGAGAAGGTGAATGGACCCCTATCGCAGAACTCGACCAGGAAAAACTTGCCCCTGCCGAGAGAGAATACTTGAAAAATCGAGGAGAGAACGCCCTAGACATCGAGGGACACCGCAAGCTGGCCCGATGGAGCAAATCGAAAGGGCTAACAAATCGAGCAAAATCGCACTGGTTTGGAGTCCTTGAGTTCGACAACTCCGACATCGAAGCCCGTCAGGAACTTGGCTTTACAATCATCGGGAATCGTTGGGTAAGCCCTCAAGAGGTGTCAACCGCGGTCGCGAAATCCAAATCAACAGTCGAATCGCTAAAGCAATGGATGCCCAAGGTGCGAGAATGGACAATCGCAATTGAAGGAAAAGACACCAAGAAACGACTCAAGGCCATTGAAAACTTGCGGGAATTAAAAGATCCACGCGTTATACCCGCGTTGGATGTTGCGATCTGGCAAGTCACCTCGGATTCCGCTATCCATTTTATCCAGGCGATCCGTCGATTCCAAACTCGGGAAGCATGCGTTTCCTTGGCTGGCATCGCGATGAATGAACCTTCGTCTGAAGTTGGCCTCGCTGCACTGGATGCATTGCGAGATTATCCACTTGAGTACTACGCACCCGCTTTACTCGACCTAATGTGCACCGAATTTGAGCTTAAGAATCAGGTGGTGACACGGAACAACGGGGAAATGGTATTGCAAATCGTCACATCTCGTGAAATGAGAGATCGTTACGAAGCAGCTCAATTGGATAAGGTCTTGAAAGTTAATCCGTCTACGCAAAAAGCAACTTTTGGTATTACTCAGACTGAACGGCTCTTGCTGCAACCAACACAGTCTCGTTTCGCCCGGGTAGCAACCATTAATAGAGCTATCGAGAACCCCATTGCCTCTTCCATCGCGACAGACGAAGCGAACAAAATTGCAGAAAAAACGCGATCCGATGTCGAAACGTCGAACGCATTGATTCGAGTTACTCAGCGGAATATTGCAACAGTCCTGCGCAATGTGACGGACCAAAAATTAGATGACCAACCTGCCTCTTGGTGGGCATGGTGGGACACGTACGAGGAAGGATACAACATTGGTACTAAGTACGTTGATTCAAGCTACGCAGAGGACCGTTCTTCAATTGTTTATGAGACACCGAAAGCTCAAACCATTTCCTATTCGCCCATACCGCGAGTTCGTCGACACGAATGCCTGGTCCTCGGCACACAAATCCAAACAGAAGATGGTTTGAAATCGGTTGAGTCGATTCGGATCGGCGATTGTGTCGTCGCTCAGAACATTGAGACGGGAGAGCTACACTTGCAACCTGTGCTGCGCACAACAGTTCGTCCCCCAGCCAACACGCGAGATATGACCCTGGCCAGTGGCGAAACGATCCGGTCAACCCTCGGGCACCCGTGGTGGGTCATCGGCACCGGATGGGTAAAGACCAAGGATCTAAAACAAGGGATGGCGCTCCGTACCTCGACCGGCTTCGCAAAGATCGAGGACCTAAAAGATGCCGACGCGATCGAAACCTACAATCTCGTCGTCGATACCGACCACACCTATTTCGTAGGCCAATCGCGAATCCTGTCGTTCGATGCCACTGAACTGATCCCCACGTTCCAAAAATCACCCGGCCTTCCCGCCGAAGTCCTGAGAAAAGAATGAACAGTCGCCTCGCCTAAATGATCGGGACAACCACCGGGATGGATCCAAATGGCGGGTCCCAAGAACTCAAAGTAGCGAAGCTGATTTTTCTAGATCGGTGCCGCAGGCCGCTGTCGGTACTCGCGATGCAACATCCTGCTCTATGCCATGCCCCGTAGTGATGTTCGACGCTGAATGCCATCCGGTATTTGACGAGCACTGGCCGAGGGCGGACCGAGTACGAACGGAAGCGACTGGGGGCCATCGCAGGGCAGCTCGTCGGGAAATTGGTTTCCGAGCAATCCATTGGCCGACGCCACTTGGCACCCACAAGCAACATCAGTCGCCAATCAGCTTTAAAAACTCGATCAGCCCTGCTGTCGCTTTGTCGTTCAACTTGCCAAGATCATCATTGAGCTTGGTATGCGTCGTCTCTGCGATCCCCAACGCTTTCACGGATACATCCGCTTCCTTCAACACATTGGCCAATCGGTTCGCTTGCGCAGCGACATCGGGATGACCTGCTACGTAGAGGATCAAGAATGGAGGAATCCCCTTTCCTTTAGCAACGTGTGTAACGACTGAATAGTCGATGTGCTTCGCCGGATCGTTGCCGAATTTGACTCGATGCCCGTACTTGGGCATCGGTAGCCCATGGAGCTGCTGTCGAAACTCCGCTGTGGCGATTATTGCTGGCAAATCGTAAGTGTCGCCATCGACCGGAACACACCCTCGAATTGCAGAAAACGAAACCCCTTCCTCGCGAAGGTACCGGTCATCCGTACACATCAAGGCGGCCAGCTGGGCACCCGCAGAATGCCCCATGATCCAGATCCGCTCAGGATCACCTCCATAGTTGTGAATATTCTTGTACACCCAACCTATCGATTTCGCGACATCTCGAAAAATCGTTTCCATATCCACATCGGGAAGCATTCGATAATTGGTAGAAACCAAAATCGTCCCGCGATCATTGAAGAATTTCGGTTTTACTCCAATCTCCGACTTGTCCCCCGTTTGCCAACCTCCACCATGGATCCAGAAAACCACCGGTGCTTTCTCGGATCCGTCCGGAACATAGATGTCCAACACATTGCGGGTTTGGGACGCTGTAGCGTATGGAATGTCATGCAATACCTGCTGCGCTACAACGTTCCCCGTCATCGCGACAACAAGGAAAAACGAGGACAGAGCCCAACTGCAATACAGAACAAATCGCATAGTCTCATTTTCCTAAATCAGAGTGAAGCCTTATCCGCTTCGCGAGTACCATGATGTCGTGCAAAATCGCATTAAAGTGCCATCCAGCCCCATGGGTTCACGACGCCATTGTATCCAATCGCATTGATAAAGAAAGCAAACGGGCATTCAGCGTTAAAGCCACAGGCTGCGATTGATCCTCGAAAACTAGCCAATAGCTATTCAACACAAAACATTCTGGTACTCAGTCCGCTCGCTGGTGTCACTCGTAATCATCATCGCACTCGCTGCTCTTAAAAAACGGATGATGCTCCCCACCGAGAACCGACGTCGGGACAACGCAATACGAACAAGGCGTGTTCGAGAAATCCGACAACTGCCGACGAGTACGATTACCGCTTCGCCGAGCACGAACAACAAACACATCCCTATCAATCGACTTCTTGAGGCAATCGAAACTTCCAAAGATGCAATCCGATCACGATGGCTATCGCAAGAAAAAAAAGCCCCATAGAAATAAAAAATGACGGTAAATCGAGAGGGCCGTCGGTCAGGTTCGCTCGGAAGGTCAAATGCCCTATCGCAGATACGAACACGCTCAGGCACAAAGCGAATTGGCCAAGCATCGACTTCATCGTGCCCAGTGTTCCCGCACGGCGCTGGGGCGCCAACCAATATTCTCGGTGAGGCACATTGATCATCGAATTTGGAAACAAAGGCAATGCCCATCCAATTCCAGCAAAAAAGATCGGCATGATTACCTGCAACACACATTGCATGGTTGTTGCACTGCTTTTATCCATCCAGCCGTCAGGTTGCCCGCCAGCTCCAAAATGGGTCGCCACGCGCAGTGGTAAATGAGGCCAATAAAAGCATTGCAACACCAACCCAATCACCATGGATAGGGCTAAAATGCTGTAGACAATCCGGTCACGGGAAAAGCTCGCCATAGCCAAACAGTATAGCACTGCGATTGTGAGATTTGCAGCGACCTTACCAACCCTTTGAATGCAGACTATGCATTGCAACACCCTTCTTTCCAAGAACTAGCGCAAGAGGTTCATCCATGCGACCACTCATTGCTTCAACCAAACTTTTTTTCACCCTGGTGATGATCGCAAGCTCGTCGCCATTGGTTGCAGCAGATCTACTCGTCGGAAAGGGGCGTGTCGATATTACGCCCAAGGAACCCGTTCCAATGTGGGGATACGGTGCACGACACGCGAGCCTCTCCGAAGGAGCACTAGATCCGTTGTTCGCATCGACGATTGTCATCCAAGCAGGCACAACGAAACTGGCAATCGTCGGATTGGATCTCGGCCGCTCTCCCGCCGAAACAAGCTTGCAAAAGATCCGCGACAGAATCCGCGACGAAGCGGGGATAGAGCATTCATTCATCGCTGGTTCGCACACGCACCATGGCCCAGTCCTTGAACTGACCGATCGAAGGGGGCGAGGCAAGGGGCGATTCGATGCCGCCATTCGCTACAACCAACAGCTAGAGGACGGCATTGTGGAGAGTATCCTACAAGCCAATCGGGAATTAAGTCCGGCAAAAATTGCCGTCGGTTCGACAGAACTCGTTGATTTTAATCGCAACCGCCACACGAAATTGCAACCTGCTCCCATCGATCCCACCTTGAGCATCATGCGGTTCGACCGAGCATCCGACGATGCACCCATCGCGTTGCTCGTCAATTTCACCGCCCACCCAACCAGTATCCCCGCCGAGACATTGAAGTTCTCCTCGGATTATGTTGCGGGGATCCGACAACAAGTCGAATCGGATCGCGGTGGAATCGCCGTATTCATGCAGGGAGCCTCGGGGGACATATCCACCAATCGAGGTCCACACGGCGATCATATTGCATACGGCCAAGCGTTGGGACGAGAAGCAGTGAAACTGGCAAAGTCTCTGACCTCAGAACAAATACCAACGCCATCGATCAAAGTCCGGGAAGAGAGGTTCGTCTTTCAATCTCGGACAGACTTCCGAAATCCGCTCATTCTCGGTGCCTACGGCCTGGCATTCTTTCCAGAACTAGTCGCGAATTTTGCTGACGAGTATCAAGAAGGTATCCGCCCCCGCCTTACGGTCGCATTACTCAATCAAAAAATAGCCATCGTTGGCGGCTCAGGAGAATTTTTCTGCCAACACGCCAACCGCTTGCGCGAACGTTCTCGCACCAACCAATTGTTCTTCTTCGGCTACAGTAATGGATACCACCAATATTTTCCGACCATTGAAGGGGCGGCAGAAGGTGGATACGGGGCGGACTCGCAAGTCGCCACTGCGGAAGTAGGTGCGGGTGAAACAATGATGAATACCGCCCTCAAGTGGCTCTACCAAATGCGCGGAAAAATCGAGTAACCTGAAAACGGCTAGACGCCCACGAATGCGGACTTGGCCAGTTGCAATATTGCCTTTCTCTACACGACGGTTCTTATCGGTTTTCCGAAAATCGCGTGGCTTTTCCATTGGAAATTTCTTGATCCGACTTCGTTGACGGTCAAGCAATGATGAAGGAAACTAGAAACGCCGAGGGATTGCGATCGTCCTCTCTCGTCGTTTAGGAGTCCAACTTCATTGATTTCGTTTCCATCCACCTAAGCATGTCGATCGATCACCTCTCGTCTCCGACCCAAGCCAAAAACTCAAACCCTACTTCTCCTATCGAGTGCGAGACAACTACGGCAGACTCTACTCCGAGTTCTGCGTCGAGTCAGCCTCTTCAGCGTCCTCAAACGACCGTCAGGCCTGTGAGCATTCGATGGCGATACGCGATCTTTATTCCGCTGGTTCATGCGTTTGCTTGCTTGGCTATTCTCCCGTGGTTTTTTAGTTGGACCGGAGTCACGCTGAGCATCGTTGGGCTTTACATATTCAGCACACTAGGAATCAACATCGGTTACCACCGGCTACTCACTCACCGAGGGATGAAGGCACCCAAATGGTTTGAGCACACCCTTGCTCTATTAGGGGTATGTACGATGCAAGATACGCCGGCATGCTGGGTGGCGATGCATCGCATTCACCACCAGCATTCCGATCATCAACCGGATCCACATAGCCCGTTAGTAAATTTCCTGTGGGGGCATTTCGGCTGGCTGATGGTCGAAAACCGCGATTTCACCAACGTGGGCGATTACCAAAGATACACACGGGATCTACTGAAAGATCCCTTCTACATGAAACTCGAACGTAATGGAAATGCCTTTAAAATCTATCTGGCAGTAGCGATGCTCTATCCAATCATAGGCTTCATCGCTGGATGGTTGATGCAGGGAGAGACTTGGCCAGCGTTCCAGTTCGCTGCGAGCGTCACGGTTTGGGGTGTTTTTGTTCGTACCGTTTTAAATTGGCACATCACATGGAGTGTCAATTCGGTCACTCATATTTGGGGGTATCGAAACTACGAAACCAATGACAATAGTCGAAACAATTGGCTGATCGGTTTGATCGCTAACGGAGAGGGCTGGCACAATAATCACCACGCAGATCAACGGGCTGCCGCTCATGGTCACAAATGGTGGGAAGTCGATATTAGCTGGCTGACGATTTTGGCTTTTGAAAAAGCAGGACTGGTTTCCGATGTCATCCGCCCCCGCGCTTGGAATAATTCTCAAGTCAAACGCGAGCCGACCAAGAGTTCGTTCACGAGCTAGGTACGTTCGCTGGTTAGCAACCCAATCCATTTTGGTTCAAGAATCCCCCAGGCCAACAGAACAGCCTCCTGCCCCCTTTTTTGGTGAAACGTACCGTGCTACCGTATCACCACTAGGTTCTAGTTGCCCCAGCATCTCTTCTCATGACGAATGAAACACAACAAATAGGGGACAAAGGATGATACGTTCGTGCGTTTCCAAGCTAACGATTGCGTTAAGCGTACTGAATCTGTGTTGCATGCAAACTCAAGCCGAGGATTGGCCCCAATTTCTCGGTAAGAACAGAAACGGAATATCTGTTGAGACTTCGCTATTAGAAACGTTCCCGGCCTCTGGACCTGCAATCCGTTGGCGAGTTCCTGGTGGAGTTGGAATGTCGGCGGTGGTGATTCAAGATGACCATGCTGTGACGACGTGGAATGCCGACGGCAAACAATGGTTGGTATCCCTAGACGCGACTTCAGGAAAAGTGGAATGGAAAACCGAGTTGGGTCAAGCCTACAAGAACCCGATGGGGGATGGGCCGCGGGCCACACCGACCATCGCTGCAAAGACGGTTTACGTATACACCGGCGAGGGGATCCTCACTGCGGTAGATTTGCAAACGGGTCGAACTCGATGGAGCCAAGACGTGATGGGAGCGTTAGCGGCCAAGCCGTCAGACTACGGCATGTCCTGCTCTCCCTTGGTGGTCGATGATCGAGTGGTCGTCCATGCTGGAGCTGTCGATGCAGCCGTTGTTGCATATTCTGTCACCGAAGGCAAACTACTTTGGAAAAGTGGCGAGGGGCACGCAGGCTACTCGTCTCCCGTACTCATGGATATCGCCGGTTCCGCACAAGTCGTAAGCTTCACGGGCACTGCAGTGATGGGAATCGATCCAAAGAATGGCCAAAACCTGTGGAGCTACCCATTTGAAACCGACTATGGTTGCAATACTGCAAGTCCAGTGTGGATCGATGGCAGTATTTTCATTTCCTCTGGCGAAAACCACGGCTCGGTTCTCCTCGATGTTAAAAAAGAGAATGGGACTTACATCGTTTCCGAACGTTGGAAATCGCTAGACTCGAAAAGCGTCATGCGAAACGAGTGGCAAACATCGATCGTTATCGGCGATTATCTTTACGGCTTTGACAACGTCGGTGCAGCAGGCCCAGTGAGCCACTTCTCGTGCATTGAAGCCAAAACCGGAAAACCTATATGGCAAAAGCTCCGATTTGGCAAAGGAAATCTGGTCTATGCTGATAACAAGTTTTGGTTGACAACAATCGACGGCGAACTGGTCGTCGCAAAAGCGGATTCAAAGGGATTCCAAGAATTAGCTCGCGCATCACTCGTCGGAAAAAATCGACAGACCCTTTCCATTGCTAATGGCTATGGCTACCTACGCGATGACGCTGAGGTCCTATGTATCCAATTGAAGAAATAAGGTTTCCGGTTCGCCGTCGATTGTTTCGTCCACCCGGCAATCACCGTTGACTCCGCCAAGTGCACAAGCGGTAATCTACGGTTGAACGAATATCTTGCGGCCCGTAACGCAGCTTCAAAGGACGCGTTCCATGGCCTTGAAGCCCCGCTGCTCAACACGGATGGCACGATGCTAAATTGCATTCGTACGATGTCACAAGGAGCATGCTCAGGTCGCTGTCACACAAACTTGCTGATTTGCAGTCAACTTTTAGCAATGTCTTTTGGATTATGAGTGTGTACTGGACGTTTCGCAGCGACTGATCGAGTACGATAACCTGAGGTCAAGCAGCAGGGAGTCCACGAATGAACCTTTTTTTCTCGTTGTTTTTTATCACCTGCTCGGGTTTTTCCAATGCCCTGGAGGCGGACGAGGAATTTTTCGAATCGCGCATTCGTCCCGTTCTCTACGATCGCTGTATCGGATGCCATGGTGCCAGCGAACAACAGGGTGGATTGCGACTCGACTCTCGTGATGCCATCCTCGGTGGTGGAGATTCCGGCCCAGCATTGGTGCCTGGAAAACCCGAGGAAAGCCTTCTTCTCAAGGCGATTCGGCACGACAATGCGGGGTTGATGATGCCACCTCCTGAAGCGGGTGCCAAGCTGAGTCAGGCTACGATCGATGATTTTTCGACGTGGATCAAAAACGGAGTGAATTGGCCGAAAGAAGATGGATCCAACGACACCGCCGCCAAAGGATCCTTTGATCTTGAGGGACGAATAGAACGCCTCCCATGGATTTGGCGCACGCCACAGCAACAGGAGGTCCCTGCTTTCTCGGATTCCACGAGTCTTGGCGATATCGATCGATTTATCATCGACAAATTGCATAAGAATGGTCTTAAGTTCTCCGCACCAGCCGATGACATGACGTGGCTGCGACGCGTGCATTTTGCCATCACTGGATTGCCTCCGACGCAGGAACAGATTCGTGCTTTCCGAAGCGATGCGTCACAGGATCGCCGTCCGCATGTCGTCGATGGACTTTTAGCATCACCCCACTTCGGTGAACGATGGGCGCGACATTGGATGGATTTGATGAGGTACGCCGAAACCCGCGGCCATGAGAGCGACTTCCTAATCGCTAATGCCTGGCAATATCGAGATTATCTCATCCGCGCATTCAATGCGGATGTTCCATACGATCGCTTTGTTGCTGAGCATATTGCCGGGGATTTGATCGATCCTCGTCTAAATCCCGGAACCGGCGGGAATGAGTCAGTCATTGCTACCGGTTGGGCTTTTCTCGGCGAAGAAGTGCATAGTCCTGTTGATATTCGGCAAGACGAATGCGAACGGATCGATAACAAAGTTGATGTTTTGTCCAAGGCCTTTCTCGGTCTCACGATCGCCTGTGCGCGCTGCCATGATCATAAATTCGATGCAATCACTCAGCGGGATTACTACGGGTTAAGTGGAGTCGTACTCGGGTCTTCGTTTCGCCAAGCTCGATTTGAAACGATGGAACCGCATCGCCAAGCCGCTGAGAGATTGAGTCAACTGCGCGAGAAATACACTGGCGCGACGGTCCGAGCTTTCGCCGAAGCGGTACGCCCCAACCTTCAGAAGGTTGCACCAAACGTGATTGCCGCCAGTCGTATCCTTTCCGGAGAGAAACAAGACGATGTCGCCTCGGAGATGAACCTTGACACAAAGATTCTCGAAGCGTGGGTGCAGGATCTCGAAAAGGCCAAAAACGATCCAATTCATCCATTGCGATTCTTTAGCGAACTCGTAAGTTCCACCGATCGCGAGAACGCAACGACTATCGCAGCCATTCGGTCGAAGCTCGCCAAACCCGACGATCCAGCCGGCGGCACCTTCCCGCCCGATACTCTGATTCTCGCCGATTTCACCAAGGAGTCGACTGGAAACACATGGAAAAGTGATGGTCCTGGATTCGGTAGCAGACCTTTGAGGCCCGGCGAGTTAATCTTCGGTACCACCGATCGACCTATTGCTCGAGCCATGACCTACACCGCTGCTGTGCGTGATGCGTTCTGGAAAAGGCTTACGCTAACGCCCGGTACAGAGATGGACTCAGGTCGCCTCGGTGCTGCGGCACGGTCTGGAAAAACGCTTTTGACTCCAACCTCAAAGCTGGCATCGGGACAACTCCATTACCTCCTCCGTGGTAAAGCGCAAGTTTACGCGAGCGTCGATTCGCACATTATGCTCGAAGGTCCTTTGCACGGATCTCTCACTGCAAATTTCGACTCAGGCGGACAACTTCGATGGCTCGCGCATAATCTTAGCGAGTACAGTGGCCACCGTCTCCATTTGGAGTTTTCTCCAATCGGCGATAGCGATCTTGAAGTGTTGATGGTGGTGGAATCTCCAACACCCCCTACATGGTTGCCGATACAACCTTGGACCCCGCATGACACACCAGCGGGGATCGTCGGCTCGGCAGAAGCATTTCGAACCGACTGCGCGACAATACTGGACAATTGGGTATCGGGAAAAACTGCGATGGAACCGCGGATGATAGCCTTGGTGGACTGGCTGGTCCAGAATGCACCACTCCTCAATGTAGACTGGTCACCGGTCACAAATGCCGCGGCCGAATTCTTTCGAGAGGAGTCGGAACTTGCAAAATCCATTCGTTGGGATTCGCCGACAGCAGTCTCCTTGGCCGACGTGGCTGGGATCGACGGGCATGTACTAATCCGAGGTAAACCCACGCGACTGGGCCCCATCGCAACTCGCGGATTGCCAGAGGCGTTTGCTCGCCCTCGTATCTCCACGACCGACACGTCTGGTCGAGCGGAGCTTGCAAGCCAACTTATCGATCCATCCAACCCTCTGGTGGCGCGTGTAATGGTCAATCGTGTATGGCACCACTTATTCGGTCGAGGGATAGTATCGACAGTGGACAATTTTGGCTATCTCGGTACGCGTCCCTCACACCCAGAGTTGCTGGATCATCTCGCTTGGCAATTCGTACACGAGGAAAAATGGTCCGTGAAACAACTGATTCGCAAAATCGTTCTGTCACAAACCTTCGCCCAAGAGAGTCGTACCGCAGATGCTTCTGCATCCGAGATCGATCCTGAGAACCTGCTATTGCATCGAATGCCCCTAAAGCGTCTGGAAGGAGAAGCAATTCGCGATGCTATGCTGGTCATTTCAGGAAGATTCGATCCAAAGCTTTATGGGCCACCAGTCCCTGTTCACCTAACCGAGTTCATTATCGGTCGCGGACGTCCAGACGTAAGCGGCCCGCTCGATGGATCAGGCCGGCGCAGTATCTATATCGCGACGCGACGAAACTTTTTGCCGACGATGATGCTCGCCTTCGATTTCCCAACTCCCTTTAGCACCGTTGGCCGTCGTAATGTCACGAATGTTCCAGCACAAACGCTAACGATGATGAACGATCCATTTATACGCGAACAAGCGCACGTCTGGGCTGTGCGTCTTGTGAGTGAATTGCCCGAAGCCGATGATATGGTTCGACTCTCCTGGCTCTTCGAGACAGCGTATTGCCGCCAGCCGACCGAGGAGGAAGTTCGACTTTCTAAGGAGGCACTGCAAGAATTGAGAACCCAAAATGCGGGGGATTCCGAATCCGTGGTGTGGTCAGAGTTTTGTCACGCCCTAGTGAATGTCAACGATTTCATATACCTAAAATGATGCCATGAATAGGAAAGAATACAGCATTCAGTTGTCAGGCATCTCCCGTCGGTCGCTGCTGCGAAGAGCGGCAAACGGATTTGGAGCGATGGCGATGGCGACGCTGCTCGGACGGGACTCCGTCGGCCAACAGCGTGAGACCTCGGGAGCTCTGAGCCAACTTCATCACTTGCCAAAAGCGCGCAACGTGATCTTTCTGTTCATGGAGGGAGCAGTGTCCCAGGTGGACAGTTTTGATTACAAGCCCATGCTCGAGAAGCATCACGGTGAGAATCCTCGACAGACGATCGGCAAGCTTGAGAAAACACAATTCGAGAATATCGGTACGGTGATGAAATCGCCGTGGAGCTTTCGCCAGCGAGGCCAAAGTGGCTTGTGGGTCAGCGACCTATTTCCACACATCGCAGCTCAAGCAGATGAACTTTGCGTGATCAACTCGATGACGTCCGCATTCCCTGAACACACCAGCGCCAATTACTTTCTTCACAGCGGACTGGGACTGCAAGGGCGTCCCTGTATGGGTGCATGGATTTCGTACGGCCTAGGTAGTGGTAATGATAATCTCCCTGCGTTCTTGGTTCTCAATGGTGGACAGATTCCATCCGGTGGACTCGACTGCTTTGGCAATGGATTCCTACCAGCATCCCATCAAGGCTCGCTGTTGAATGCGAACGGAACGCCGCTTGCCAACATCATCCCGGGCGATAAGACACCAGAGCGGCAACGTCTGAAGCGGCACTTGGTAGAACGATTGAACCGCATGAGCGCGGCCGAATCCGGCGGTAATGACGCTCTCGAATCTGCGATTGCGAATGCAGAACTTGCGGCTCGCATGCAAATCGCAGTGCCGGAATTACTGGACGTCTCAAGTGAGACGGAAGCGACGCAAAAACTATACGGTATGAATGCCGATTTCCCGCACACACGCCTCTACGGACGCCAATGCCTGATCGCACGTCGAATGGTTGAGCGAGGCGTTCGTTTTGTGGAACTGACGATCCCGATGATCGATGGTTACGCGCGTTGGGATGCCCATGGAGGAATTGTCAAGAATCATGGCGACAATGCACTCGCCGTAGATCAACCCATCGCAGGGCTCATTCAGGATCTAAAGCAACGAGGCCTACTCGATTCCACTCTAATCCTGTGGGCTGGTGAATTCGGCCGTACACCTTTTGCTCAAGGAGGCGATGGGCGAGACCACAACGAGTACGGGTTCACCGTGTGGATGGCAGGGGGAGGTGTGCGTCCCGGGATAGCTTATGGTGCGACCGATGAATGGGGTTACCGAGCGGTTGAAAAACCACTCGAGATCCATGACCTTCACGCAACCATGCTGCATCAACTCGGCATCGACCACACCAAATTGACGTACC
>Ga0315902_10008883_pt1 | contig 13541 bp, 15 predicted proteins | sample LakEriMetagenome_9_FD_203523 | JGI IMG/M metagenome (GOLD analysis project Ga0315902, IMG submission 203523) | Freshwater fungal communities from buoy surface, Lake Erie, Ohio, United States - Buoy 12 MA117 | ecosystem: Environmental > Aquatic > Freshwater > Lake > Lake biofilm | place: USA... | reverse complement strand
TAGTTGCTCGATAACTCCGCGTACTTGACGTTGCGCAGTTGTCTTGCCGTTCTTGGCAACTTCCATGATGGTGCCAGTCCAGGACTTAAATGCGCCATCGACTGCGGCTAAACGCTTAGCAATATTATCGAAATCTTGATCGCTGGCCTTTGGCATCAGTTCAAAAATTGAGCGGATATTTGACGGCGGCGAAGTCAGTACGTTCCAGAGGACGAATGATTCTTGGCTTTCGTGTAGGGCAAGACCTGACTCGAGGCGCTCTTTCATAACGGTCTGGGCGATTCGATCAATCTCATCTATCGGCTTTAGCGCCATCAGTTTGGCCAAGGTTGCCTTGGTTAGATCGGCAGATTTCTGAGCGCCGGCGATTGAGAAATCATCAAGTTTGTCTTGATTAAGCCCATTGCCCAAATAGGTGCAATCCATCGGGCTAAGGGCGGCAGCGTCATCAATGTAGGAGTGGCTGAGTTCGAAGATAGGAGATCTAAAGGTCATGGTCGGATTCTTTCAATTAGCCGATCATTTGTCCATGGGAAAAGGAAAGAGCCCCGATCTCTCGAGGCCCTCCCATGCACAGCTACTGCGATTCCCGTGATCGCTACCAATAGATCGAATCGCGCTAACTAAGACTGTGGTGGAGACGACGGGGTTCGAACCCGCTCCGCTTGTTTGGTAAACACACAGGCTGCCAATTACAACACGCCCCCATCACGAGAGCGAAGTTACGGTTTAGCAAGCAAGTGAAATTAAGTAGAAGGAAATCCTGTGAGTGAAAAGAGTTGTGGAAAAGCAAAAGGGACTTGGTGATTAACCAAGTCCCGATTACTACCAAACAAGCGAGGTACAAGTATCGCACACAATTTGTTAATTGAATAGAAAGCAAAAGGGACTTGGTGATTAACCAAGTCCCGATTACTACCAAGTCATCGTGGGTGAAGTATCACCTAAATCTTTGTTACGCGGAGTAATAAAATGTAAGTTAGCCAGTTGTGTGGAACTTTAATTTGATTCCAGCATAACTTCCGAGGAATACAAAGGCAAAGAATAACCAGCCAGATAGTGCAAATGCTTGGGTGCCAGATAGTAGAACACCAATGGTGCAACCAAGTGAGGTCATTGAGCCCCAGCCCAGAAGTACTCCGCCGACCAGCGCAGTAGAACTATTCGTTACGGTTAACTTAGAAAATTTAAATCTTCCGCCGGCAAGTGCTGCTGCAAATGATGTACCTACAATGCCGATAACCAACCAACCGTTGTTAGTGATGGTTTCAGAAAGTACGGCTACGCAACCCGCCATTTTATCTAGCCCAAATAAAGTATCTGCGCCGATTTGATTATCATCCATAAAGGTACGAGCTGTGGTGCTGAGTTGTCGCGTTACACCAAGAGGTTCAACGCGAAGATAAGCAAAAGTGCCGATTAAACCCACGATGGCACCAGTTGAAATTGGACTCCAGCGTTGAGTAATTAAGTTTTTAAACGTTGCGCTTATCGAAATTGCAGCACTTGGAGCGTTTCTAATCGGCTCAGAATTAGTACCTTTCTTAATCGCAAATACGGCCAATAGAAGTAGTGCGCCAAGAGTGATCAAAAGTGCGCCGGAATACCCAACATAGTGAGGTAGCCAAATAGTTGGAGCATCTGAAATTGCATTTAAATAGAGCCAGTTCCAAGTTAGAAAAGCTAGAACGAAACCAATTAGTGTGCCAATCAGCGCTGGAATTGCGCGCAAATAACCTTGACCAAGGCGATATAGATGTCCGCTAATGCAAGCACCTGATAACGCCATGCCGATTCCAAATGTAAAAGCAGAAACTGCAAGTACCCAGCTAACTGGCCCGATATGCGCAGCTGGCGGCAATGAATCGGTGCTGGTATTGGGCAAGAATTGACCGAAAATTATGGTGTAGCCAATTGACCCAACTGCAATAGCAACTAAGACCGATAGAAATGGCGTGGTGTTCTTATCTTCAATTCCGTCTCTGAAAATACAGAAGAAACAGAAGCGACCACGCTCGAGTAACAGGCCCAAGCTCATGCCAATCAAAAGTGAGATCGGCGCAGTTGAATTCTCTGGATTCGAAGAGAGAATGAAAGCTGTAGCGAGAAGCGCTGCAATAACTAAGAAAGAAATGCCAGTACGGATTTTTTCTTGCTTAGTCCATAAAGAACCAGCAGCCCCGGAGTTGCCAGGGCTGCTGCTCTCTAGATTTAACGTTGAAATTAGAGTGATCCCCAGATAGTGCCTGAAGGATTACTAATTGGAGCACCAACTGAATTTCCATATTCAGTCCATGATCCGTCGTAATTCTTTACTCGGCTGTATCCAAGAATCTCACTTAAAACGAACCAGGTGAGCGATGAACGCTCACCGATACGGCAATAAGTAATAATTTGATCAGCACCTGTTACGCCTCTGTCTGCATATAGCTTCTTGAGTTCTGCAACAGTCTTAAATGTGCCGTCAGAGTTAACATTTAGACCCCATGGAACATTGATCGCGCCAGGGATGTGACCAGCACGAACGGCTAGTTCTTGGAATCCAGCTGGTGCGAAAATCTTTCCGCTGTATTCATCAGCTGAGCGAATGTCGATCAGCGTTGCCTTTCTTTCTTTCTTAGCAACTGGAAGAACATCTCTCGTCAATGTGGCGCGTAGATTCTTATCAGCAGCTTTAGCTGCAAAGTTGCCAGCCTTAAATGTTGGAACCGCGGTAGTTAGCGCGCGGCCATCCTTTTCCCACTTAACGCGTCCACCATCTAGTACACGTACATCTTTTTGACCATAGATATTAAAGATCCACGCACCCCAGGCGGCAAACCAGTTGTTCTTATCGCCATAGAGAACAACTGTTGTGTCCTCATCGATGCCGGCCTTTTGAGCAAGCGCTGTGAACTTAGCTTGGCTGATGATGTCGCGATTAACTGTATCGACTAGATCTGTGTGCCAAACTAATTTAACTGAGTTCTTGATATGTCCGCGCTCGTAAACTCCAGGTTCGGTGCTTACTTCAATAATTCGTACCTTTGGGTTATCTATGTTCTGCTCTAGCCAATCAGGTTGAGCAACGGCGCGAGCTAGATTCTTCGGACGAGCTTCAGCAGGCAATATTCCTGTCGTAGCCAGGAGGCCAGTAACAATTGCTCCTGCAATTAATTTCTTTGAAATAGACATTATTTTCCTTTGTTTTTTTTAGTCAGAGTTTTAAATTTAGGTTTTAAGTGAAAGTTTTTTTACAGCAAAATATGAATGTGCTAAAAATTTATAAAATCAGCAGCTTGTGCTGGTGATGCGGCAGTAGTCAATTACGCGACGTTTAGTGAAGTACATCGTGACTACCTTCCGCTTGAATTATTTACGTAACTGTAAATGAACTAGGCAGAAATATAGGGTAGTGAAATCACAATGTAAAAATGCGAATCAATTGCATTTGCAATCTATATCCCAGCAGTTTCCTTAATCAGTTTTATCGTAGTTTCGCGGTGGTTCCACATAATCACATGAGCACAATTTGGTACTCGGATCCATTTTGCATGCTTGGGCAGAATTGACTTTTCCTGGGCTATTTCTTCAGGCAACGTGATGTCAGAATCCCCAAAGACCACTGAAATCTTTACTTCAGGGTCAACGGGTGAATCAAATTTTCGCCCTCTGAGTCCCTGCCATAATGGTTTGTAACCTTTAGCTCGAGCCATAGCAATAACAGAATCTCTACAAGTTTCATAACTTAGTTCGCGCCATAAGTGCGTGATTTTGCGATATCCCAAAGCTTTTAACGGTGGCAGGTGAAAGGCCAGCGGCATAAAGAATTGCGAAATCTTGGCCAAAATTCTTGCATCAATACTCGGCGGAATCTTCATTGTTGGACCCTCGTGCCATAAGCCGGCTGGCGCTAAGGCGGTGACACTTTGAACTAGTTTCGGTCCAATTGCCGCCATCTCTAACGAAATCCAACCGCCGAGCGAGTTTCCAGCAACGTGCATCTTGTGCACTTTGTGAACACTTTGCATATAACTAAGAATCATTTCACCGAGCGAGCGTGGATCATATTTTTCATCATCGCCTAAAGTCGCTTCGCCATGTCCGGGTAAATCGATGGAATAAACAGTGAAGTCTTTCTCTAATTCAGAAATCAAACTTTTCCAAATTGTTCCGGCTGAACCTAAACCATGGACAAGCACAAGTGCAGGATTAGAAACTCTGGTCATTGCCACGGTAGAAGTAATGCTCATGGGTCAATTATGGATCAGAAGTAAAGAAAAGTCGCTTCAAACCTTTACATCTGAGTCTGCTTATAACTCTTTCCTTTGGCATCATAAGTTGTCCATATTCCAACTTGAACACCATCTTTAAAAGTACCTGAACGCATGATCACGCCCGATTTCCGAAACCATTTCCAGTCACCATGCAGCTTGTCTGCTTTATATTTTCCTCTAGTTTTAAGCACACCATTTGCGTAAAACTCCAGAAATTCACCACTTTTCTTAGGATACGAAGAATTAATCTGATCAACTTTTTCGAGCAAAATCTTATTTATTAATGGCTTTGGAATACTTTTTTCTAAGTCAAAATGAATCGACCCTTTAGTTTGTTCATATTTCTCAAGTTCCTTCTCAAGGCGAATATTGAAGGAGCCACTATAAGGAAAAATACTGTTGTGCTTTTTGTAGCCATCAAAACCAAGTACCGGGATTCCCTCAATTAGAAAAGTGGGAATCCCATATTTGATTACCTGTTCAGATTTTGGAAGTTTGGAAGCAATGTGGTCGCGCAGATCAATCAATACTTTTCTTTGATCGGGCGAGAATTTCTGCAGATGCGCAGTTACTTGTGCTTTGGACATTTGAAAATTCTACTAAATACAGCAGTCAAAGTGCCAGCACTCTCGAGTTTGTCTAAACTCTCTCTAATCACCAATAAGTAGGGCTTGAAAAGTAAATGCCGGCGCCAAGAATTATGGCGCCGGCATTTTCCATTTAATCAGTTATTCGGCCCGCATGTGCTTTCGCATCTGGATCGTGCTTTGTTTTAATCAAGCTAGCAATGGTTGAAACAATCAAAATAATTGCAATTACCGCAAGGCTGGCTAGCGTCGGAACCTTCGGCACTTCATTCCAAACTTCATGAATATAAGTCAATATCAACTTAACTCCGATAAACATGAGAATTACTGATAGTCCCAACGAAAGGTAAACCAGCTTGTCCAGTAATCCCTTGAGCAGGAAGTACAAGGCACGTAGCCCAAGCAGAGCAAATGCATTGGCTGCAAAGACTAAGAATGGTTCTTGAGTTACGCCAAATGTTGCCGGAATAGAATCCAGAGCAAATAGAAGATCTGTCGAGGCAATAGCAATCATCACCAAAAACATAGGTGTTGCAATCCGTTTGCCATTTAGACGAGTAAAGATCTTAGAACCGTTATATTCATCGGTCATCGCAATGCGTTTTCTAATTGAACGCACTAAGAAATTATCTTCTGGCGATGGGTCCTCATCCCAGTGCTTGAAGAGTCCAACACCTGTCCAGATCAAGATTGCACCGAAGATAACAAAGGTAAAGCTAAAGGCGGCCAACGCTGCTGCGCCAACGGCAATAAAGATTCCGCGCAGAACTAGAGCCAGAATTACACCAAACATCAATACTCGTTGGTGATAGATCGAAGGCACTTTGAACTGGGCCAAAATAATGATGAAAACAAAGAGATTATCTACCGATAATGATTTCTCAACGAGATAGGCCGCAAAGTATTCGGTTCCAAATTGCGAACCTGCTGTTTGCCACACCCAAATTCCGAATGCGATCGCTACACCGATATAGAAGATCGACCAGATAGCAGCTTCTTTAAACATTACATCGTGGGGTTTGCGGCTAACCGTCAAGAGATCAATAACAATCAAGGCGAGAATCGCGCCAAGAACAAGAAACCAGGTAAGCAGTGATACATCCATGTTTAATACCTATTCGTTAAGGGGCCAGTGATGCCAAGGTCTCCCTCAACCAGAATATGGTTGCAACTCCGGGATATTTCTATCCGTATTGACGAAGGTGCATTTGCGAGGTACTCCCCTTAACTGTTGCTAATTTTAGGTGGCAGATTGCCTCTACCGCAAATTAGCCACTCAAAGAAAAAAATTGTCGCTAGTTATTGTCTTTAGGATCTTCAGCACCATCGGGCCAAGCGACTATGCAGACTTTATTCCCAGAGCGGTCTGACAAGATCCAAGATGCAGGTGCTTGTGATTCATCAACAATAATCCCACCTGCTTTGACTGCCGCTGCCAACCTTGCTTCGACGTGTTCTCGCGCTACTGATACGTCAATGTGCATTGCATGTTTAAGTGGTTTAGCTTCATTCAACTCTTGCATCCAGACTGTAGAACTATTACCAAGTGGGTCAATTGCGTTATCACCAAGCATGGCCTCATAACCCAGAACCGCACGCCAAAAATTAAGATCGATTGAATCTGGTTTGGCAGAAATTGCTACCTGCACTTCTTGAACTTGGCTTGGATCTGCAACGACGCCGAGAGAGTCAGCTATCTTTGAGATTGATCGTGCAACGTCAATGTGCTCGCTTTCAATATTCCAAACTTCACGAGTTAGGCGAACAGTTACGCGCTCTGAGACGATGTTGATCTGGACTTTAGTTCCATTGATATCAGGGAGCTGAGCAAGCGCTTGAAAAAAACTTGCCGCTTCGGCAAAAGTTTTGGTTTTAAATACCGCAGTTGGCCCACCGTGCAACACGACCCAGTCCGTTAGATCATCTGCAGCTAGAAAAGCCTTCCAACCTTGCTCACTCATGCATTCTCCTTTTGCGAAGAGTCATGGTCACCTTCGCTGGTTTGGTTTCCAAGGTTATAAATAAATGTAAAAGCAGATAACGAAATCAGAGTAGAAGCGATGCCGCCAAGGATTAAAGGCAAGCGCAGACCACTATGGGCAATTACTCCACCAAGAAGCGCACCGATTGGCATAACGCCCCAAACGAAAGTACGGCGTGCACCGTGAATGCGTCCATACAATTCAGCAGGAATAAGTACTTGATAACAAGACATCAACAAGATGTTCCAGTTGGTGATCGAAAATGAGGAGATAAAACCAATAACGCCATAAACCCAAACATTTGGGCTGATTCCTTGAAAAAGAACGGTTATTGATGAGATAAAAATTGCTACCGAGAGAACTGCCCCGCGACCGAATTTCTTCGATAGTGCCGGTGTTAGAAATGCACCCAGTACTCCACCTGAACCAGCACATGCCATGAGAACACCGAAGTATTTGGGTTGCAATTCGAGGACTTCAGTAATAAAAAGAATGAGCGTAGAAGAGGATAGCGAATAGACAAACCCCAGGGCGGTTGTTGTTGCTACTAAACGCCGTAATGGTTTGTCATTCCAAAGATAGTTAAGACCAAACTTAATCTCGCTGATAAATGATTTCTTCTCGGTAGTTTCTGACTCTTCCGGTGAGCCTTTCGAGATTAAATGTGCTGGAATCAGAAAGACGAAAATAGCTGCGATCAAGAAACCAAAGCTATTTAGAACAAAGGGCAGGACGATCGCGGTGGCGTAAAGAAATCCACTCAATGGTGCACCAATAAAGTTCTGAATCACCGTCTCGGCAATGTTCATGCGGGAATTGGCTTTCTCAAAATTCTTCTTATCAAGAATTACTGGGATCAATGATTGAGCTGCCGTATCTGTTGCGACCTCGCAAGTGCCAATCACAAAAGTTGCCAGCAAAAGCCAGTAAATTGTTATCGAATCAGTTGTGATTGCCAGTGAAATTAATCCAGCAGCGATGAATCTAATTGAATTAGTTAGGGTAACTAAGAGCCGCTTATTCGAACGATCAACGATTAGACCGATTGGGATTGCAAAGAGAAGCCATGGCAACATGACAAATGCACTGAGCATTGAGATAAGAATCGGATCTTTGGTAAGAGAGATTGCTAAGAGTGGTGCTGCAACCGCTAAGAGACCATCTGAAAGGTTGCTAATTACGCTTGCGCTAAATAAACGATTAAAAGCAGGCCCTAATTTCTCAGACACCTGTTTCTCGTTCATATGCCCATAGATCGATTGCATCAAGATCAACTGGTTTAAATCCCTTTGCCTCTAGTGCGGAGGCTAACTGGGCCCGATGCTCGGTGGCATGATGAATTGATTGAGACAAAATGGTTGAACGCCATCTCTTTACTAATTTGTCTTCATAGTTCATAAATTCAATTTGAATGTCGTCTAAATTCACGCATTCAAGGAGTGCTTTATCAACTATTGCGGCTTGTTCTTTAAGTCGGGCAAGGTCTGCGATTACTTTGACGTCCTCAATACATGGGTCATCTGGCTGTGTAAGGGCCGGTATTCCGCTGATGCGAAATGCATAATGATCGCCTGAATCCACAATGTGGTGAATTATTTCTGCCACGTGCCATTCAGGATTTGTTGCAAAAGCCGAGAGAGCTTCCTCGGGCAAAGATTGAAGATGGGTAATTGTCTTTGCATTTGCCCATGCCATGTGGCCCAGCATGCGGTTCATCGAAATAGCCATACCTATACATTAATCCAAGAATTGGATAAGAAGAAGTCTCAGAATTCCGAGTTTTCAAGTAGAGATTCATTGCTGCTTACCTTAAATTTAAGGCAACTATTTAGGGGTGAGAAGATGAAAAAATTGTCTCTGGTATTAATTGGCGCACTATTGCTCTCAGGGTGCGCAACTTCTGCACAATCAAACTCTGAATACAGCGCCGATGACATCAACTTTGCCGAAATGATGATCCCTCATCACGAGCAAGCTATCGAAATGTCTGAGATCGCTCTGCTCAACACCACAAACCCTGAAGTCCTAAAACTTGCTCAACAAATAAAGGATGCACAATCGCCTGAAATAGATTTGATGAAGAGCTGGACAGGCGTTAAAACATCAACACATGCCGGTCACTTGATGGAAGGTATGTTAAGTGAAAACGAACTAAGCGACCTTCGCGAAGCCAAAGAGAGAGAGTTCGATACTCTTTTTCTACAAGGAATGATCAAGCATCATGAGGGAGCGATTGTGATGGCACAAGAAGTTTCAGCTTCAAAGAACGAAGAAGTTGCAAATCTAAGCTCCGCCATAATTGCCGCACAAAATATGGAAATAGCTGCGATGAAAGTCTTATTGCAGAAAAATTAATTAAATCGGGCTTCTAACTAAATTGGGCCTGAGAGATTGACTCCCAGGCCCAATTTAGTTAACTCAGTTAATCAATAAATCCTTGATCAACCGATTGTTGCTACATTCTTTGAAACCTTAATAGGCACTCGAGCAAGACCCGTGGTTGCTGGGCCTAACACCAAATCACCATCAGCTTCAAACTCTGATGAGTGTGCGTTGCAAACCCATCCATTTTCATTGCGAGTAACCGTTACACCTTGATGTGGGCATAAAAGGTTGAAGGCAATGTATTTAGAGGTGCCAGTACGAGCAATCGCAACTGGCACCCCTTTCACAGAACCAATCCTTGTTGCCCCACCAACTTTTGCTAATGCAGGCACTGCCTTTAGGTTTACCGATATGCGACCGCCAGGAAGCTTCTTCACCGCCGCATTTGCCGCAGCGGGAACCTCACTTCCACCTAATGCGACAAGTGCACAAACACCTGCAAATAGAGAACGGCGCGAGATTGGTTCCATCTGTGGTCCTTACTTCAACTTGCTATACAGAGTTACATCAGCTGTTCCAAATGCTAAGCCATCTGGCAATGAACCTTCTGGCAGACCTAAGACAGAAGCGATTGTTGCAGCTACTCCTGGCGCAAGTACCAATGTGGTTCCTGTGTACGCAGTCGTGCGCTGCTTTATCTTCTTATCGTTTGTAATCTTTGGTTTTGCTGTTGATGCATTGGTTATTGTCAAAATATCGACCTTAGCATTTCCTGCCTGAGGCACTATCGCTGAGACAACACCTTTGGCTAAATCAATAACTGGATTTTTAAGTGTCAGGTACTGGTTGTTTGCTGTATTGAAGAAAATGATATTGCTTCCAGTGTGTTGTACCCCAGCCTTATTTGCTGTTATTGGAATGTGGAATACAACTTGGCTGGTTGCCGCACTCACGTCCTCGCCAATAACAGCAGATGTTGCGCCGCCTTGAACATAAAGAATTACCCCTGCTGCCTCAAGAGTTGATGTAACTCCTACCGCAGTTTTCATGTGGGTCATGCTCTGGCTTGGCTTGGCTGCATCGGCAAAAGCGATGTTCGAACTTACAACAAGACTTATTACAGTTGCGATGCTTACGATAATTTTACGCATTTAACTTCTCCTTATTTGAATTTGTTGAGTAGTAGTTTAAAAAAGTTGTTTCATTACTTTGTACAAATTTGATTGCCTTGGCTAGCGCCGCTGGGAATCATGGTGATTTCAAAAGACAACAAAGATTAGATACGAATTATCCCTAATTTAAGATGAGTTAAATTCAAGTAGCCTAGATTCTTGGAAAGACAAAAAGGTTGAAAATATCTCGGGCGAGGAATTCGGTTTACGCTTAATGTTGAGTGCTTCAAATGCGAGTAACGCAGCAAGAGCAAAACTATAAATCCAACAATGAAACAGATCTCATTGTTAAGTGCGCCACCTGAGGCAGTAAGTGTTTTTTGAGCTTTCGAAACTACAGCGCTAGTTGATTGATGAACATGGCTGTGAGTTCCTGCCGAATGATTGTGAGCCGCAACCGAATTAACAGTAGTTTGTGACGTTGACTCAATATGACAATCAGGGGCGAACGCAGCGCCTCCAGTGAAAATAAGAAAAAAGGCAGCGAGAGGCACGACTAGCCATCGCACATTCGCAACCTTAATAAACATTTCTAAATATTAAGGGTCTCGCAAGGAACTTTCTATTTGAAATATCGTGTGTCTTAAACTGAGCCTAGATTTCTTCAAATATCGCGAAAGGAGATACTCCAATAGATAAGTGTAGTCTGATCAAGTTTAAACTCAGGCTTTTCGCTCTCAGACAAATCCAAGTATCTAGCGCCTTAATAAAACTTTGGCTATTAAACTAGAGAGTAACCTGCTTTTTTCACAGCAAGCTCAACAGCTTCTTGTGAAATTTCAACTTCGGATTCAACTATTACGTTAGCTTTTTCGGCACTGGCGATAACTTCTTTAACTCCAGGTATTGTCAGAATTTCACTCGTTACGCGCCCTTCACAATGCCCACATGTCATGCCCTTGATTTCGAATGTCTTATTCATTGAATCTCTCCACTTCTGCTACTTGTTTAAATAAGTTTACCAAATTTTAAATTTCCAGATCACTAGCTAAAACGCAGTCCTACTAACTGGAACGGCCTGAATTAAGCACCCATTCGATTGAGCATTTTTTTCATTTGCTCAATTTCGGCAGTTTGAACAGTGACAATTTCTTCTCCAAAGTTTCGAATTTCTGAGCGGTTCGAATCCTTAATCATCGTAACCATATGGAGAGCGCCTTCATGGTGGGTGAGCATGCCCTTCAACCAGTAAATATCGAATTTTGAGCCGCTGAGAGAGTTGAGAAGGCTAAGTTCAGATTCAGTGAGCATTCCGCCCATTCCATCACCCATGGAGTGGTTCATTTCATGATTCATTCCACCGTTCATCATTGAACTGTCACCCGAATCCGCGATCCAGGTTTTCATTTGAAGGATTTCTGCTGCTTGCCCATCTCTAATTTTCTTAGCTAGTTCAACAAGTTCAGTGTCCTTCGAGCGAGAGATGGCAAGGTTGGAGATATCAACAGCTTGTTGGTGATGCGGAATCATCATTTCAAGGAACATTGCATCTGAACCGAGCAAACTGGAGACTGAGGAGTTATTTTCTTCAGACATGGCTGAGTGGTTCATCCCAAATAAACCTGAAGAGCTATTTTGGGATCCCATAATGAAAATAATTACGCCAATGAGTAATGCAATGACTCCAGATAATATTCCAGTCTTCTTGTCAATATTGATTTGCATGAATCACCACCCTTATATTCCTAACCATACTCGCGAATTCTGAAAGTTTCCTGTTAACTGTAGTAACAGAAATTGCCCACGTTAAGAAATTTTCCTGAAACTCTTACCTTCATTCTTTGATGTATAGATATTTGAGCCCACAGTTACCAGCATCAATTTATCACTAGCGCTCAGGATCCCTGGAGTCCCTTTAAATGTGCTCTGTTTTCCCCACGTTTTGCCAGAATTTGTTGACTTATAAAGTGAGCTGCCACTTAACGCGTAGAGACCTGATTCACGCCATTCAATCTGTGTAATTTTGAGGCTACTAATGATTTTACTAGAGGTCTTGAAGGAATTCTGAGTGAGCAGTAATTCGGAATCCTTGATTGCAATCGCTACACCTGACTTATTTGGTGACAGTGCAATATCTGAAAAAGTATTTATTCCTGCTGTTTTCCAAGTCACTCCTGAATCTGCTGAGTGCATTAACTTTCCAGTTTGTGAATCCGCTCCATATAGATCATTCCCCGAACCTTCCAGTAGATGGAAATCTACCTTTCCGCTTAAAGCGATAGTTTTCCACGTTAAGCCTCCATCAAGAGATTTCATAACGCCGATTGGGTTTGGCATTTTGGAACCTTCGGCAGGATGCCCACTTGCATATAAAGTTTTGCCCAAAGTTGTAAACCCCATAATATCAATTTTCTCTTTCCCAACTAATCTCATGTCGTTCTTCCCGACAAGTTCGTAGAGACCCTCATGGGTCAAAACAAGAACTTTATTATCCACAACTTTTACATGATGTATGTGCGAGACTGAATCGAGGGTCGCCGCTCTTGCGCTATTGCCAAATGCCATCAGTGAGGCAACCGCGAAGATGTAGAAACTTACTTTCAAGCTCAAGGCTTTTGACCTATTCATTTCTTCCTCAATCTCTATAGTTCGTAATACTTTTAGACTCGTCCCGCATAAGGCATTAGGCCCTCAACACTGTAAATATTTGAAAAACGAAGTCCACTTTTCGTTGATCGCGCTTCCCACATCATTCCATTACCTGCATAAATACTCATATGGTGAATTGTGCTGATTGTTCCTTTGTATGAGTAAAAGAGAAGGTCTCCTGGCTGCATTTCGGCCAATGGGATCTGTTTTGTGTATGTGTAGTAAAGGCCAGAGTTAAGTCGATCCCAAATTGGCCAACCAAGCCCAGCATATTTATAGGCGGCATAAACTAAGCCAGAGCAATCAAAGGCATTTGGCCCTTCATCGCCCCACACATATGGTTTCTTTGCAAGAACTTGTCGCTTAGCGAATTCAACGGCCTTAAGACGTTGGGCCTCTGATGTTCGGGAACTCTTCGCCCCAGTTGGCCCACCAGTTTTCCAAACTTTAGATTGCCCAGTTACCTTTGTTGCTTCATTCGCGCGAGTTTCTTCCAAGATTGCTAGTTGGCGTTTTTGCTCAAGTGTTATGCGTACTTTTTTAGCCGATGCAAGGTCTCTTTGTAGTTTGTCTTGAACAGCTTGCAGCTTATTGACCTCTTTTTGCTGTTCTGCCTGTGCGTCATCAGCC
>Ga0315902_10008881_pt1 | contig 13542 bp, 14 predicted proteins | sample LakEriMetagenome_9_FD_203523 | JGI IMG/M metagenome (GOLD analysis project Ga0315902, IMG submission 203523) | Freshwater fungal communities from buoy surface, Lake Erie, Ohio, United States - Buoy 12 MA117 | ecosystem: Environmental > Aquatic > Freshwater > Lake > Lake biofilm | place: USA... | reverse complement strand
ATGATTAATTAAGAATTTATTTGCCTCGTATACTTTATACTTTTCAAGAATTTCCTTGGTTACTGATAAGATCAGGTTTGCACCATTTGCTGCCTTTATTGCCTGTTTATGCTGAGGTTCATCCATAGGATGATAAATTTTAAAAGTACTACGTGGAAATAAATAAAAAGGGTAAAGGTTTTCAATATCAAAAGACCAAACAATATCTATTTCAAGACCAATTTTCTTGATTATTTTATTAATATGAAACCGGATTAAAAAATGAAATAATGAAACTGCATGATATTTTATTTTATAAGTGAAAAATAGCGTATGATGGATAATGAACAGATTTTTTATTTCATCTGAAGATTCAATGCTAATGAATGGCTTATTCCCTAGATTATCTGGTGGATTTAGAAAATAAACAGTGTTCCCTCTTTTTGCCAATTCTATCGAATAATGATGTTTTGATAGCATCATAGTACCCCATTTTTGGGGAGATATAATCAGTATATTCTTATTAACTAGATCCAATGAGAACTTATTATTTATATACTTCTTATAAATTTAGCCGGATTTCCCGCAAATATGCCCGGTTTCTTAATATCTTTTGTAACAACTGACCCTGCACCAATTACAACATAATCACAAATCGATACAGGAAGAATAGTTGCATTACTGCCAATAGAAACATGATTACCAATGCTTGTATGTTTCCATTTCGTTTTATCGCCCATTGCCGGTCTACCTTCGCTAAAAAGATCATTGATGAACATCACTCCATGCCCTATAAAGCAATCGCTTCCAATTGTAACCAACTCGCAAACAAAGGCATGACTTTGAATTTTTGTCCGATCACCAATGACCACATCTTTTTGAACTTCAACAAAGGGACCAATAAAAACCTCTTTTCCAATTGAACAGCCATACAAATTGACCGGAAGAACAACCTTTACACCTTCTCCAAAAACAACATCAGCCCTTATTGAACTATTAAAAATAACCGGTTGGTGGCTCATATGATTCTATTTGAAATATGGATAAATGATATGGGCGAACTGGACTTAGCGTTCAAAGCACGATCTGTCAAACTACAATAATTTTATCTAGTAGTCGTTACAACAAGAGCGGAGCTGTAAATTTTATCAATAATTTCAACTGTCTTCAATCCCTCATATCCATTTGTAACGATCACTCCATTTCCGGTAAGCACTTCTATTATATTTTGATATACTTTGTCGTGATTGCTCATTGAGCCGAAATATTTCCCGTAGTTGTTAGGAGGATTACCAGGCGGTAAATCTTTAATTTCATACCCATCAATTTGCTGATACTCCAGTTCATTTAAATACTGTCCACCTATTTTGACGGTACCTTTTTCTCCGAAAATAGTGAGCGAACCTTCCATATTTTGCTCAAAACTATTCACATTATAGTTTATGGTTCCAATTGCACCATTATAAAAATTAAGAAGCACTACGCCTGCATCCTCAAATTCAATAACCCCCTGATGATGATAATTTGCCGTTAAAGCATTCACATCTTTTACATCTCCAATTAACCAAAATAATAAATCAATAAAATGACTGAACTGTGTGTATAAAGTACCTCCATCCAAATATTTGGTGCCTTTCCAGGAATTTTGATAATACTCATTATTACGATTCCAGAAGCAATTGAGTTGTATGCTGTAAATTTTCCCTAATCGTCCTTCATCGATGAGTGATTTTACAGCTGCAACAGGAGGATTGAATCTGTTCTGTTTTACAATAAATAAACGCCGGTTGGCTTTTTCTGCTTCTTTAATCATTTCTCCGCAATCTTCAACTGAAAGTGCCATTGGCTTTTCGCAAAGCACATGAAAACCCGAACGTAAAGCCGCGATCGTATGCTCAGAATGCAATCCATTAGGCGAACAAATGCTTACCACATCTATCCCTTTTTCAGCAGCAAGCATATCATCTATGGATGTATATGCCTTAGCAGAATATTTTTTTGCCAATGTAGTTGCTTTTTCTGTAATGACATCACAAACAGCTACGAGCTTTCCTATGTTGTTAATATGTTCTGCGTGCCGTTGCGCAATTCTTCCACAACCGATAATAGCAAAATTTATAATTTGTTTTTTCATTCCTTAGTATTGAATAAAGTATAATTGGTAGGGAAACTAATCAGTACTCCCATATTTTTCTTTTGATACACAAACATACTGCCAGCTGCAACAGCTGAAGCTCCGGCATTAACAGCTTTTGTGAAATCATCCGTATTTGCTGCTCCGCAAGAAGCTATAACCGGAACAGATACGGCATCTGAGATAATATTAATCATTGCTTCATCATAGCCTGACCAGGTTCCGTCCTTATCAATTGTGCTGACTATGATTTCTCCGACACCATTTTCTTCTAGTATTTTAGCCCATTTTGCAGGATCATAGTTGGTTCTTTTAGTTCCTGAATGCGAATAAACCCTATAGTTTCCAAAAATATTTCTTTTAACATCTATTGAACCCACAACTGACTGTCTGCCGTATATATTTGCAATTTTATGAACAATGTTAGTCTTACTGAATAATATCGAATTAAGAATAACCTTTTCATAACCCGCGTCAAATATCATTTTAGCATCCTCAAATGATTGTATGCCACCACCATAGCTCATAGGCATAAAAGCTTCCCCTGCAATCTCAGTTATTTTTTTAAAATCTATTTGAGATTTGTTAAGAGACGTATTGAATCCAAGAATAATTAATTCATCAGCTTCTTTCTCATTAAATATTTTTACAGTATTTATAGGATCTCCTATATAAACAGGATTTTTGTATTTAACCGTCTTATACAACCCCCCATTTTTAAGTAACAGAATGGGTATGATTCTTATCCTATTCATTTTGTTAATCCTGCAAAGTTTTCTAGTACTTTCATACCAAATCGGTGACTTTTCTCCGGATGAAATTGAGTCGCATAAATATTGTCATTTTGATACGCTACAGGATATTCGTATCCATATCTAGCTTTCCCAGTTATATTTTCCTCATTATCAAAATTAAAATGATACGAATGTGCAAAATAAAATCTTGCATCTTCTCCAAGATGTTTCCAAAGTGGTGATTTCTTGGTTTGAATCAAATCGTTCCACCCCATATTAGGGATTTTAAACTTTGATTGATCGTCTAACCTAAAACGAATCGTGTCAGCATTTACCCAACCAAATCCTTTTTCAATTCCTTCTTCACTACGACGTGTCATCATTTGAGCTCCCACACAGATACCAAGTAAAGATTTCTTTTCATAGAAAATCTTATGTTCAATAATATTTCGCAGCCCGCTTTTATTAAAATTATTTATGCAAGTATCAAAATGACCAACTCCCGGAAGCAACAACTTATCTGCCTTCTTGATTATTTCAGAATCACTTGTTATAACTGCATCCGCCCCTATACGTCTAAACATATTCAGTACAGATGTGAGATTCCCTACTCCGTAATTGACGATTGCAATCATTTGGCTGGAAATATTATCCTAAAAAGGTGTTTTAATGGTCTCAAAAAAGGATAACGCAAATCAATCGGTTTTTCGTAGTCATATTCATAATGACTCTGCGGAGGAATAGCCATTAATGATTCAAATTCTTGTTGAGTTAGCCCGAGCTTCTTTAATACAAATTCAAAATCATCTTTAAATTGCTGCCGTTCATAGATTGGTTTGGCTAATTCATCTACCGCCTGATCTTTTGTTATTTGACCTCCAAAAATCAAATCACTCAAATGAGCCTTCCTTTTATCTATATTAAATTTAGTTGGCAATATATATCCCTGATAAAATCGAGTCCATATACTCTCATAGTGTTTGCCCCCATAGTCACGCCAACCTAATTCCTTGGAAATAATCTCCTTAACATTAGCCTTATTATAATCAACATAATTGAGAACAGATATACTTGTAATTCCTTTTACCTGTTGATAAATGCGCTTAACCTTAACACCCATAAAAGGAAATGTTTTCAAAGGAATGGTGCCAAATTTTTTATGTATTGATTTAATATTAATGTGATCTGTTTTTGAAAAAATCCAAGATTTCGGAAGTGTATTTTCAGTTTGTATATTTGTACCGCTAAGAATAAATTTTATATTTCGTTCACCGGCAATTCTATAAAGAGTGGCGAAAATAGCGTGATCCGTGATTGCTTCAATATCTACTACAGATGCTTTTAAATATGCTAATTGCAGATCTTTAAACTCATCCCAGTTGATTACATAAGTGAACAAATCAAACCCCAGCCTATTGACAATGTTTTCAATATTTTTTACTGACGTCTCTGAATTCCATCCGTTGTCAAAATGTACAGCTAAGGGTCTTAGTCCAAGTTGTTTAGCCAGATACGCTACATATGTACTATCTACTCCGCCGCTCAGACCCATAATACAATCATAAGGTCGATTTATACCTGATGCCTTAATTTTATCAGCGAGTTCCTCCAATTTTTGAGTTCTAAGTTCTTTATTGATTATATAAGTACATTCAGCTTTTTTATACTCAAAATAATAATTACAAATACCATTTTCGTCAAAGGTGATATCTGGGTCTGCAATGTTATCCATCACAGAAAGGCTACACTGTCGGTAATTAGGTTCGTTTTGATCGAATATCATCATTGGTAAAAATAATTGCTTGGATATGAAATAAGCACGGCATTATGTGGGCGCTGTTAAACAAACATGCTACCTGTTGCCATTCAAGATGCACTAATCTGTTTGGCAGCATCTAAATCTTGTTTTGATGAAACTCCGACCGAAATCATAACAGGAATTTGAGCGGCATTCACCACTTGTTTGAGTATTTCAAGTTCATAGCCCTGATAAGTGCTTTCTCGGTCTAATGAATTCAAAATAAGCTCACCTCCAACTGCTTTTTCTGCAATTTGAGCAAGCTCTATTGGATAGTATGCAGATTTTTTAGAACCGCTTGTGAAATAAGCTTTCGTGCCGCCTAAAAAACTTTTTTTGTAGTCTATACTGGCCACCACCGCTTGGGAGCCAAAGATGGAGACAATTTGAGCAAGCAGTTCTTTATTTTTGTCTAAAGCGGTATTGATTACCACCTTTTCTACACCGAGTTGGAACACTTTTTTTGCGATTTCTAAACTTAAAATCCCACCCCATATCCTACAGGCATGAAGGCCTCACTGACAATTTCTTCAATAAGGCTGTAGTTGGGTTCTTTATTTTCTTTGGAGCAATCTATATCTAAAATGAGTAATTCGTCGACTTCCTTCTCATTAAAAATGCGATCTGCGTTAATAGGGTCTCCCATATATGATGGGTTCTTGAATTGCTTGGTTTTGTACAAGCCACCTTTGTGGAGTAACAATACTGGAATAATTCTAGTTTGTATGGCCATTAAATTTTACAAAAATTAGCGAGTAGTGTAAGCTCCCCTTATTTTTGATAGATTTTAGGTTGCCAAGATTGTATTCAATAATAACGAACATTTTGTGGCTATTTCTTTCTGCTGAGGGTCACGAGGCCGGCTTCCGAGGCAAAATGGCGGCCTAATTCCTGTACCTGAATGCGTTTTTCCGACAATGCAAAGGGCGGCAAACCGGCATCGTGGTCGCGATAGGGCGGACTGGTTTGCATTTGAATATATGAGCGGTCGCGCAGCATGGCCACCGTTATGGAAACAAGGCGTTTGATCGTAATCTCCGCCGGAACCATCGTATAACGGTAATGCGTGTCGCCCAAATCGGTTTTTCGAAAGGCAAAACTACCCGCCGAAACCGCCCATTGATCGCCCGGCACAATGTCGATCATGGCGCCTGAATGGCAACCCGGCAGGATCAGGGAAGAGCCGTTGCAGCCCATCACCAAATGGCTTTCGGCATAGCGCAGGCACTGCTCGCGGGCCGTGTGGTCTTCGTGTTTAGGGTAGCGAAAATCCTTGATCCAGTCGGGGAATTTCTGATTGCGCTCGTCCATGCCGGAAATGGCAAAATCCAGGTTCGGGATGGCCCGGCGCAGAGCTTCTGCGAATTTGCGCAACCAGTTCAACTGTACACGATGCCTTATTTTTTCAATGGTTTTAGGCGCAATTTTACGTGAAATGCGGTTGTCGAGCCATTTGGGCAACACTTCGCGCCAGAAGCGATCGGTGCGCCAAATAAATGTGACAGTTGGTTTTTCAAGCCTTGCGTCCCACTCATCCAAGGGGAACGGTTTTACTTTTGAGAAGCGCTCTATGTCATAATCAGAAGAATCGGCTTGTACAAAAGTGCGGCACAAGAACACCTCATCCGGCAGTCGGTTGAGTTCTTGTTGCACGCAGTTCGCCAGCCATTCGTTCCAGTCATTTGCCCTTGAAAAGGGCACATCCAATACCCAAACTTCCGCCGCCCCGGCGGGTACCAACCAGCGCAAATTGCGTTGCACGATGATGATAAGGTCGACATCAGGGCGGTCTATGTAGTATTGGGCATTAAATAATTCAAACATCGCGTGCCCATACGTTGTATCAAGACAATGCAGCAGCGCTACTTTTTTATTTGTGTTAAAATCCCTGTTTTTTTCTATATTAAAGCCTATTTCAATTCTTTTTTTGCCTTTAAATGCATCTTCCAACCCACGTAGATACCAATTGTCAAAGGGTAAATCGTCCACGCGGGCGCCGGTTTGTGCATCCAAAATACCGGGATAAAAAGCGCCGGCATTGATGGGGGCTTCCAGAAAATATTCCTTGCCACACTCCTTGCATGCTATTTTGCACATCACGTGCATACCTGTGAGCATCAGCGCATTCGGTTTTACCTGCGCGCGTCCGCAGGGGCATTTAAGGAGCAGATCGATTTCCGGTTTAATCCGTATCATGTTGAAATATAAAGACTTAGGCTTTTAAAAGTTCGGCTATTTTATCTGCCGCATCCCCTTCGCCGAACGGGTTTTCGCATTCGGCCATGGACTGGTAAAAGACGCTGTCATTAAACAAACGCAAGGTATTGCCCACAATTTTCGGCACATCCGTACCCACTAACAGGGCGCAACCAGCATCCACGCATTCGGGGCGCTCCGTGTTCTCACGCAGAATCAACAAGGGTTTCTTTAGGGATGGCGCTTCTTCCTGAATGCCGCCGGAGTCAGACAAGATGCAGTAACTGCGGTTCATCAGGTATAACATGGTCAGGTAATCCACCGGTTCGAGCAAACGAATGCGCGGGTGATTGCCCAAAATATCATGTACCGCCTGCCAAACATTCGGGTTGAGGTGAACGGGGAAAATGATACCGGCTTGCGGCAATTGCGCCACAATGTCAAGCAACGACCGACAGATGTTGGCTAATCCTTCCCCGAAGTTTTCACGCCGGTGGCTGGTAACCAAAATCGTTTTATGATGAACTATAAAATTCTGTAAATCAGCGTTTAAGCCATCCGGGATGCTTGTTGTGACTTTGTTGCTTAAATACTGTAAGGCATCCACAACCGTATTTCCGGTGATTTGGATTTTTTCCGGCGCAACATGTTCGTGCAACAAATTATCGGCAGAAAGACGGGTCGGCGCAAAGTTGTAGTCGGCGATCCGGCTGATAAAAACTCGGTTCACTTCTTCCGGAAAGGGGCTGAAAATATCATGCGTACGCAGACCCGCTTCCACGTGTGCGATGCGTTTGCGCCGGTAAAAAGCGGTCATGGCGCCAACAAAAGCGGAGGTGGTATCGCCTTGAACCACCACAATGTCAGGATTCAATTCGTTAAAAGTTTGATCCAACAGTTCAAATAAAGCCGAAGTAAGTAAACCAATACTACCGGCCCGGCGCATCGCATCTAATTGAATATCAACCTTTAAACCAAAAGGTTTCAATGCCTGATCCACCATTTCACGGTGTTGCCCCGTGCTGCATACGATGCAATCGAAATGCTCCGGTTGCTTACGTAATGCAAACACCACAGGCGCAAGTTTTATAACTTCCGGACGGGTGCCAAAACATACCAAGACGCGCTTTTTCACCCTATTTGGTAGTGTTGTTTCATCCATGCAATGGTGTTCTTAATGCCTTCTTCTAACCGCACGGTTGTTTTATGATCCAGGTCGCGGATTGCTTTTTGGCAATCTACAATTTTATGTTTCGTGGTCAGGATTTCAGACTCAGCGTAAGTAACCAATTCCTTTTCCATTTCTTTTTTACCGGTCAGGCGCAGGATGATATCTGCAGCATCTTCAATGGAGTGATAATCCAGACCGCCGATATTGTAGGCTTCTCCGGATTTGAAATTGTCAGCGATATTGGACAAGGTGCGCGCCATATCCGTAATGTAGGTGCTAGTGCGTTTGTGGCCGGTGTACACCGTGAACGGGATATTGTGCAGCGCCCTGTAGCAGAACAGGCAAATCACAGAGCGGTACTTACTATACGGTTCGCCCGGACCGTAGGTGTTGAACAGGCGCACCCGCACGGATTCCGTGTTGAATTGCGCCGCAGAGTTCATCACCTGTTGTTCGTTTACCCATTTCGTCAGGGCGTAATCGTTCATCTGACGGATTTCGTATTTATCCATCACATCTTCGGCCATGGTACCCTCAAAATCGCCGTACACCTCGGAAGAGGAGAAAAAGACGGCCTTAAAACCTTCTTTTTCCTGCATACGAATGATGTTTTTGGTGCCGATGGCGTTGGTTTCCCAGAGGTTCTCATAATAATCCTCTCCGTTCCAGCGACCGAATTCAGCGGCCAAATGGTACACGTAATCGAATTTTTTTCCTTTGGGCAGGTATCCTGAACTCCAGCCGCCGCCGGTCCAGAGCCGTTCTACCTGGTGGAATTTACCTACGTCGCAACGCGCGTAGTTTTCGCTGTTGTGGTGACGCAGATCGCAAACAAACACATTGTTTCCCCGGCTTTGGAGCTCTTTTACTAAATAGGTGCCGACAGCGCCGAGGCCGCCGGTGACGAGAATGTTTTTGGACATGGTTGTTTATTTATTTATCAAGAATCAGTACACCGGGCGTGCGCATGGCATTTAAAATGATGGTTTCTTTTTCTTTTAATTCCTGACTGATTTGGTTGTGGCGCACCAGCACTACGATTAAATCTGCCCCTTTTACAATTTCTTCAATGGAAGCGTATTGCATTTTTTCAACCAGTGGATCGAAGTGCGTAATGTTGTAACCTTCGTCTTTCAAAAGGTGTACGATTTCAACCGCCGGACTTTCGCGTATATCCTCGCAGTTGCGTTTGTAAGTCGCGCCCAAGGCTACAATCTTTGGATTTTTGACGTTATTAACCGCTTTTCTGATTTTCTCAGCCATTCTGCGCGGCATTTCATCGTTAATTAAACGGGCCGTCGTTATGATGCGCGCATTGTAAGGCGCAACCTCTTTCAAAAACCAGGGATCTACGGGAATGCAATGCCCGCCGACGCCGATACCCGGATTGAGGATATTCACGCGCGGGTGGCGGTTGGCAAATCCGATAACTTTGTGTACATCGGCGCCAAGGTCTTCGCAGATCAGAGATATTTCGTTTGCCAGCGCAATGTTTACGTCGCGGTAGGTGTTTTCAAACAGTTTGGATAATTCCGCGCTCAGGTCGTCGGTCAGGAACAATTGTCCTTTTACAAATGCCTGGTATATTTCCAAAGAAGCTTGTCCGGACGCTTCGTTCAAGCCGCCGATCAAACGGTCGTTGTGTACGATTTCATGGAAAATATCGCCGGGGAGGATGCGTTCCGGGCAGTGCGTCAGGAGAATATCTTCGGGAACGCGCAATCCGGTGAGTTCTTCCAGCAAGGGCCGGGCAAAATCGCGGGTCGTCAGCGGCGGAATGGTGCTTTCGATGATGACTAAATTGCCTGGCTTTAAAAATGGGGCAATGGAATGCAGCGCATCGCGCACACAAGCGAGATCGGCCACCTTTTTGAGCGGGTGAACCGGCGTAGGAACGGCAATCACAAATACGTCGCCTTCGCAGGGTGCTGTTTGCGCAATCAGGTTGCGCTGCACATCCGGCGAGGCCAGGAGCTCGTTAAGTTCGCTTTCATTGAGCAGCAACGTTTTTTGATTGATCGCCCTAACGATATTTTCGTTAATATCTACGCCGACTACTTCAAGGCCGCTTTGGGCCCACATCAGTGCGGCAGGCAAGCCAACATATCCGGTTCCGATAACGACTATTTTTTTTGACATGATTGGCCGGTTTTGATGTAGCGTTTTCAATGTGTAAAAAATTTAAAACGCCATAATTATTACAAAATTAAACTATTAAGCGTTTCTCTTGGCGAGTATATCGCCGCCGCAGCCGTAGAGGCTATAACCATTGGTTTGCAAGAACTGAAGCAAGTCGTTCAGGTCATTTTGCTCCATACAGCCCCACTCAAAATACAGGTACTGCGGGCGTATGGTCAGGTCTTGGAGTTGTTTTAAAATGCGCCATTCAAGCCCCTCCACATCAAGCATTAACAAATCAAGTTGCTCAATATGATTGCGATTGAACAGGGTTTTCAGGCTTAAGGTCGGGATTTCCGTAGACGTGATATGCGGTAATAAATCGGGGCGCACGGCGAGGTTGAATTCGATGGCTTTGCGGTCGAAGGTACCGATTTGTTGCAACCAGTTCGAGTCGTCAAATTCTAGGGGAAGATGGTAAAAATCGAGGGTTCCGTCCGTATCCGCAATTCCGACCATTTCAAAGATGAGATTGGGAACGCCCTCGTAATTCTGTTTTAATTCCTCAAAAATTGCCGGAATCGGTTCTATCAAAACCCCTTGCCAGCCGTATTGTCGTATATATGCGTGAATAGGGTCGTTTTTTACGCCATCGTGTGAGCCAATTTGCACAAAACGTATGTTCTTTTTTGATTTGGCAAATAATTTAAACCACAGGTCTTTGTTAAAATTGGGAAAACCGTGGGTTGACTTTTTGCCGAATAATTCCATTAGCCGAAGCAGGGATCTTGGTCGGAGCAATGGAATCAGGATGATTTTGATAAGTTGCTTGATCATTTCATTATATCTTTTTAAAAACGCCGATGATCCAGTAATAGCGTTCTTCCTTGGGCCATAGCGCTTTAGGAATGGCAGTTAGTAACCCGAAGACCTTGCGGAGTATAGACGGGGCCGGTTGAGCATTGTTTGTCGGCGCCGTTGCTCTATTCGTACTGTTGGCTGGTTCGTGATAACCGCAAATCGGGCAAATCGGAGCAAGCCATTTTCGGAACTGCTTGGGATAGAAGGCTTTACGGTATTCTAGATGGAATTTGTAATTTACTCTTTTGCCGAGCAGTTTGTGTTCTACGCATTTGTATCTGTATTTTTCAAACAAAGCGGTAAACGTAGGCATGTCATAACTGCGCAGGTGCAGGTTGGCATTAAAAATGGATTTACAGTTAGGGCATTGATTGGCATCCATTTCCAAATCCTCATTATATGGGACGCTAATCACAAGGTATTTATTTGAAATACGTGCCAATTCAGACAGCGCTTGTTCGTACAAACCAACCGGCAAGTGCTCAATTACTTCGAGGCATGAAGCGCAGTCGTATGCGCCGTCCGCGAAGTCGAGATGCTCAATACTGCCTTCTTTTTTATCGCCTTCAACATAGCGCAGCGCAACAGTGCTGCGGTCAAAACCCATCGTTTTTAAATCCGGGCGATCCTGGTGTATCTGTTTGATAAACAAACCATTACCGCATCCGATGTCGGCGATGTTTTGAACGGAAGCAGGGATCATTCGAACCGTTTCCCGTATCCGCATGACGTTATTTTCATCAGACAAAGAAGCATCTTCCCAGAAGTGTTCCGCTTCGTAGTATTCCTTTTCAAAATCTTTTTGCATGTGATAAGAAGTTAATTTCCTTTCGAAAACTGATAAGAACGTGTCAAATAAATCAGGTAAATACCAAAATATGCGGCGGAATACCCGACTAAAAGCAAGTCTTTGTTACTGAAAAATTGATTGGAAACCATGAACCCCAACGTTATAACCCCTACCGAACCGACATGAATAATGAGGTCTTCCCGCATGCGTCCGGCTAACGTGTACAGGTAACTCAGCGGGCTTAAAATAATGCGGAAGAAAAAAAGCGGGCTTAATATTCGGGCCATTTCGCCAGCTTTTCGCCATTGCTCCCCAAACACAAAAGCAAAGATCTGGGGCGCAAACAACAGCATGATAATCAAGGGAATAATACCGATCAGAAACAGGGTTCTTCCGGTTTTTTTGAACAATTCGCTGCATTCTCCTTTTTGCCGGTACACATCGCTGGCTTTTTGTCGGAAGACGTCTGCAATGGAGTTGCCGATCAGGGTGGCGGGCAGTCCTAGAAGCCTTTGCGCGAAGGAAAAATTACCCACGTAACTCAGTCCCGCCATGCTGCTTAGGAAATAAACGGGCAATTGATTGAAGAGGTTATTGATAAAATCGGCCGGCGTACCGTACATGATAAACCGGCGGTAGTTCCAGGCGTATTCCTTAAAAAACTCCGGGCGCGGCAGTCTGATTTTAATTTCTTCCCGGAATAAAAAGGGCCATATTAATAATACGGCGCCGAGTATTTGCCCTGTCAATAATCCGGCCATCAAACCAAATTTTTTGTTGATAAAAAACCCGACGGCTAATTGAATTGAGATTGTAAAAATGGCAGTAACCACCCTGTTTTTTGAAATGATCTTGTATTGTTTGGTTCGATTGGCCCATACCGATAAAACCGTAGTGATTGCATTCAGCATGATGCTTACCGGAATCGTATACGCCCAAAAACCAAGGTCATTCAGCCAATCGGTGAAATACAAAATAACGCTCATGGCAAGCCCTATGACAAGGGAAATTGTTGCAGCTAAAAAAAAGCAAAACCAGATCAAATTTTGTGCTTCATCTTCCTCTTTGGCAATCAATATGGCCTGCGGATAATGGGAAAACGTAAGGGTGCCCAATACGCCGGAAATACCCATATATACGCCGAGTACGCCATAGTTCTCCGGCGAAAAAACTCGACTAGAAATTGGAGCAGAAAAGATGGATATAACCTGCGCCAACACAGCTCCAGATGCTAATATTGCCGTGTTCCGAACAAAATCAGACTTGAAAATAGACTGTATGATTTTTTTGATTAGCACTAATAAAGTAATATATATAGCAGATTAACAGTTGGAATATTACTAGATTTAGTTCGGTATGTGATTATGTATTTAAATTCATACTTCTAAATTGATTTCTTAAGAAGATCGCAAATTAGTCTTATTGACCTTACCAAGGGATATGTAAAACCAATTTAAGTAAAATACCACACCACTTTGCTTTTGTTGTTCCGGTATCCTTCTTGTTTTTCAGAAGATCATGATACCCGATATAATGAATTTCCACACCATCAACTTCAGAAGTAGTGCGTCTGTAATACTGTTCATTAAAATCTTTAGCATCAAGTCCTCTTATATTTGTCATCAAATCAAGACACATGCCATCATCCATCATTATTTCACAATAACCGGGCAATATAGGAGTTGTAAGAAAAATATCCATTCTTCCATAACCAAGCTGTTCGAGTGCATCAATCGACTTTTTTCTATTTTCCTCAGTATC
>Ga0315902_10008880_pt1 | contig 13542 bp, 16 predicted proteins | sample LakEriMetagenome_9_FD_203523 | JGI IMG/M metagenome (GOLD analysis project Ga0315902, IMG submission 203523) | Freshwater fungal communities from buoy surface, Lake Erie, Ohio, United States - Buoy 12 MA117 | ecosystem: Environmental > Aquatic > Freshwater > Lake > Lake biofilm | place: USA... | reverse complement strand
GCGTTCATCACCGGAGCCGGCGCCCTGCTACTGCCGGTCGTGTCGCTGGACGGTCAGGCGATCGGAGAGGGCGTGCCCGGCCCGGTGGCGACACGGCTTCGGGCGCTCTATATCGAGGCCGCCCAAGCTTCGGTCATCTGACGGTCGGTGAACCGTTCGCGGTTGCGGACGGCGCTGATTAGCGCCAAGCATTGCTGGCTTGCGTGTGTGGAGGGCCTTCTGCCCTCCGGCCAAGAACAAGAAGGGGAATCCCCATGACCGACAAAAAACAGAACCTGCAGGACACGTTCCTGAACAGCGTGCGGAAGTCCAAGACCCCCCTGACCATCTTCCTGGTGAACGGTGTGAAGCTGCAGGGCGTGGTGAGCTGGTTCGATAACTTCTGTGTCCTGCTGCGCCGCGACGGCCAGTCCCAGCTGGTGTACAAGCACGCGATCTCGACAATCATGCCCGCCCAGCCCGTCCAGCTGTACGAGCCCGGTCCAGAACAAGACGATTGACCCAACTCATTGACCACGGCGTACCCGTTCAACGGGCCCTCGTTCTCCATCCCGTCAGGTCCTGGCAACAGAGCAACGTGCGTAATCCTCAAGCCCGGCTTGAGGAAGCGGTAGGGCTGTCCCTGGCGCTCGACCTTGAGGTGGTCGAGTCCCGGGTCGTGCCACTGCGCGAGCGCACGCCCGCCACCTTGTTCGGCAAGGGAAAGGTGGAGGAACTGCGTCTGCTCTGCGAGGTCGAAAAAGTCGATGTCGTGGTGGTCGACGACGCCCTCTCGCCGGTGCAGCAGCGCAATCTCGAAAAGGCCTGGAACGCCAAGGTCGTCGACCGCAGTGGCGTGATCCTGGAGATCTTCGGCCGCCGCGCACGCACAAAGGAAGGGGTGCTGCAGGTCGAACTGGCCCGTCTGGAGTACGAGAAGTCCCGGCTGGTCCGCACCTGGACCCACCTGGAACGTCAGCGCGGCGGCACCGGCAATACCGGCGGTCCCGGCGAAACCCAGATCGAACTCGACCGCCGCCAGATCGCCGACCGCATCATCCTGATGAAGCGGCAGCTCAAGGAGGTGCGGCGCACCCGCACCCTGCACCGCTCCGCCCGCAAGAAGGCCCCGTACCCGACCATCGCGCTGGTCGGCTACACCAACGCCGGCAAGTCGACCCTGTTCAACCGCGTGACCGAGGCCGACGTCGTGGCCGAGGACATGCTGTTCGCCACCCTCGATCCCACCCTGAGGACCGTGAAGCTGCCCGGCGGGCGGCCGGCGATCCTGTCCGACACGGTGGGCTTTATCTCCGACTTGCCGCATGAGCTGGTCGAGGCCTTCCGCGCCACGCTCGAGGAAGTGCAGGAGGCCGATGTGGTCCTGCACGTTCGTGACATCGCCAACGTCGAAACCGACGCCCAGAAGCGCGACGTCGAAACGGTGCTCAAGGAGCTGGGCGTCACCCTCGACGAGGGTCGCCGGATCATCGAGATCTGGAACAAGGCCGACCTGCTCGCGCCGGACGACCGCGACGACGCCGAGGGCGCCGCCCGACGCGCGGGCGCGGCGATGGTCTCGGCGGTCACGGGCGAGGGCTGCGAGGCGCTGCTGCAGCGGCTGGCGGTGATGGTCGATGTCACGCCCGAGATCGACATCATCCTGAGCCAGTCAGACGGCGAGGCCCTCGCCTGGTTGTATCGGCACGGCCGCGTCGTCGGCCGCCACGACGGCGAGGCGGATATGCACCTTCGGGTCCGGCTCGACGGTCAGGCGCTCGGCCGCTTCGAGCGGCTGTTTCCGGCCGCGCAAGTCGCCGAGGCTGACGGGTGAAACGCGCGGTCGTTGCGGCTATCCTGGCTCTGATGACCGTCTGCGCCCCGCCGATCGAAGCCTTTGCCGCCGACACGATCAGTTTCAGCGATCTGCTGGCCCGTGAACGCGCGCCGGCCGACGAGAGGATCGCCTACGGCTCCGGCCCGCAGCAGTTCGGCGAGCTCTGGCGGCCGTCAGGGGAGGGGCCGTTTCCGGTCGTGGTGCTGATCCACGGCGGCTGCTGGCAGGCGAACCTGCCCGGAACAGAGCTGATGGATTACCTGGCCGCCGACCTGAGGGATCGCGGCTACGCAGTCTGGAACCTTGAGTACCGCCGCATCGGCCACCCGGGCGGGGCCTGGCCCGGGACGTTTGCCGATGTGGCGATGGGCCTGGACCATCTGCGGAGCCTCGCCGGGCCTCGTGCTCTGGACCTGTCCCGCGTCGTGCTGGTCGGTCACTCGGCCGGCGGCCATCTGGTCAGCTGGGGCTCCGCCCGTACGGGCTTGCCGAAATCGAGCCCGCTTTGGGATGCCGATCCCTTGCCGGTCAGCGGCGCGGTCAGCCTGGCCGGGATCAACGACCTTGAGGCCTTCCGGGCGACCGGACCTGATCGCTGCGGCGGGCCTCAGACCATCGATGATCTCGTCTCGGCCGCGACCCGGGCAGGGCAGGACGTCTACGCCGACAGCTCGCCGGCCCGGCTGCCGGCGCCGTCAGGGGCGGTCGTGGTAGTCTCAGGGGAACTGGATCCTATCGTCCCGCCGGCCTTCGGACCGCCATTCGCGGCGCGCTGGTCGGCGAGGGAAGTGACCATCAGCGGCGCCGGCCACTTCGAGCTGATCGACCCGACCAGCCCGGCGTGGCGGGAGGTGATCGTGCCGCTGATCGCGGGGATCCTGAATCGCAAACGCCCCTAGCGCCGTCATGGCCCGACTTGTTCGGGCCACCCATGAACGCGGGTAGACGGGAGCGTGTGATGCGGATCGGCAATGGATTTACCGGCTAGCCCACCACGCATGGGTGGCCCGAACAAGTCGGGCCATGACGGAGAGTGGGACCTCGTCTGGGGACACGCACTGAAGTGCATGTCCCCGACCGCTCAGCCTGCCAGCGCGCCCCACATGGCCATGGCCAGGCCAAAGGCGCGCATGTCGCCCGTGGTGGTGCCGGCCATCCGGTTCATGGCGTAGGCGAAGGTGGTGTGGGCATCCATGTCGATAATGACCAGCGAGCCGCCATAGCCGCCCCAGTAGATGGTGTTGGGGTTGGGCAGCGGCACCATGCCGCCGGCGAGGCCAAAGCCCATGCCGTAGCGGACCGGGATGCCGAGCACGAGGTCCTTGCCCTCGATCTGCAGCTCCAGCGCCTTGCGGCAGCCGGCCTCGGACAGGAAGCGCTTGCCCCTGGCGACGCCGCCGTTGGCGAGGATGGACTGGACCAGCGCCACGGACCGGGCGTTGCCCGTGCCGCCCGCCGCAGGGATCTCGGCGCCGCGCCAGGCCCGGGTCCGGGTTGCCGAGACGTCGATCGGCGGGTTGTTGATCCTGTAGGTCCCGGAGCCCTCACCGATCGAGGCATCGGCCGGCGGCGGCGGGATCAGCTCGGCGACGCGATGGTCCTCCGACGCTGGCAGGCCAATGTGGAAATCCGCGCCCAGCGGCTCGGCGATCTCTTCCCGGAACACCGTCCCCAGCGACTTGCCGGTGATGCGCCGGATCACCTCGCCGACCAGGAAGCCCTGGCTCATGGCGTGATAGCCGGGCGCCGAGCCGGGCTCCCAGAACGGGGCCTGGGCGGCCAGCAGCGACGTGGCCTTCTCCCAGTCGTAGAGCATCTCGCCGGAGGCCGGCAGTTCCCAGCCGGACACGCCGGCCGAGTGGCTCATCAGCTGGCTGACCTTGACGTCCTGCTTGCCGTTGGCGGCGAACTCCGGCCAGTACTTCGCGACGGGCGCGTCGAAATCCAGCTCGCCGCGGTCAGCGACCATCAGCGCCGTCAGGGCGGTCATGGTCTTTGTGGTTGAGTAGACGTTGACGATGGTGTCCTGGGTCCAGGGCTTGGTACCCGCCGCGTCGGCGAAGCCGCCCCACAGGTCGACGACCGTCTCGCCCTCGAGGGTGGCGCAGAACGAGGCGCCGAGGTCGGCCCCGCTGGACAGATTGTCTTCGAAGACCTTGCGGACCTCGGCGTAACGGTCGTGCGTGAATCCCTGAACCGAACCATCGGCCATGGCCGTATCCCCCTGTGTTTTCCTCAGCCTAGCAGCAGGGGAAGGGGCAGGTCACCGGTTACCCAGCGGAACGCTCCGCAGCTTTCGCCGCGTCCCACAGCGCGTCCATCTCGGCCAGGTCCGACTGCTCGGGCGTCTTGCCGCGCTGCGCCAGGGCATGCTCGATGAAGCCGAAACGGCGCACGAACTTGGCGTTGGTGGCGCGCAGGGCGTCCTCGGGCTCGATGTCCAGCTCGCGGGCCAGATTGGCGATGACGAAGAGGATGTCGCCCAGTTCGCCGCGCATCCTGTCACGGTTCCCCGCCTCGATCTCGACCTTCAGTTCGCCAATTTCCTCGTCGAGCTTGTCGAGGACCTCGGTCACGCTGGGCCAGACGAAACCGACCCTGGCGGCGCGCTTGTTGAGCTTCACCGCCCGCGTCAGGGCGGGCAGGCCAACGGGGACGTCGTCCAGAACGCCAGTCCGGGCCTTCTGGTCGCGTTCCTGCTGCTTGAGGGCTTCCCAGGCGACGACCTGTTCGCCGCTGGTGCGGTAGCGCTCGTCGCCGAACACATGCGGATGTCGGCGGATCATCTTGTCATTGATGGCGTTCGCCACGTCGGCCAGGTCGAAGGCGCCCTGTTCCTCGGCCATGCGGGCATGGAAGACCACCTGCAGCAGCAGGTCGCCCAGCTCCTCCTTGAGGTCCTTCAGGTCATTGCGCTCGATGGCGTCGGCGACCTCGTAGGCCTCCTCCACCGTGTAGGGCGCGATGGTCGCGAAGGTCTGCTCCAGGTCCCAGGCGCAGCCGCCGTCCGGGTCGCGCAGCCTGGCCATGATCTCGACCAGCCTGAAGAGTGGATGGGCCTCAGGGGATGACGGGATTGACGACATTCGGGTTGGTCCCTGCCACGTCCTCGGGGGTCGGGGGCGGGAAGGTTCCGTCCTTGTCGCCGAGCTGACGCAGAATCTCGGCGTGTTTCGCCTCGGTCAGGGGATAGCCGATCATGCAGGCCGCCGCGAGCAGTCCGATGATACCCGGGGCCAGGGCATAGAGGATCTCCAGGCCCTGCATCGACAGCGGGGTGCTGTTGGCGGCGTTGACGGCGTCAAACCCGAGGCCGTCCAGCAGGAACAGGCTGCAGACCGCCAGCGCCGAGCCGACCTTCACGGTTCCGGTGAGGATCGCATAGAGCAGGCCGGTCCGGTCCTTGCCGGACTCCAGCCGTTCCTCGTCGCCGTAGTCCGCCAGCATCGAGCGCAGCAGAAGCGCGCCGGCCGAGTAGGGGATGCCCGCCGCCATCAGGAAGGGCACCGCCAGCCAGAAATTGCCGGCAGGGAGGGTGACAACCAGGAACTGGACCACGGCGTAGGTGACGCAGGCGGCGATCAGGGCCTTCGCCTTCCCGATCCGCTTGGCCAGGATGGTCCAGATGAAGCCGCCGAGGATGGCGGCCAGGAAGTAGAACAGCAGAAGCGTCGAGGCCTCCAGGAAGGTGAAGGCCTTCACCCGGGTGAAGTAGAAGAAGAACAGGGTCCCGGCGATCCCGGGGGCGAGGCCGGTCAACAGGTCGGCGCCCAGGATGCGGACCACGGTCGGCCGGCTGATCAGCCGGAAATAGTCCTTCAGCGAGGCCTTTTCGGGATTGGCGTCCTCAACCACGGGCGGCTCGGGCACGCGCCAGAGCGCCAGCAAGGCCATCAGCGGCAGCAGGACGACGATGAACCAGCCCTGGCCGGCGACGATCTCGGTCTCGCCATCCCCAAGGCCGACGCGGCTGAGCAGCAGCGGCAGGGTCAGGATGATGATCATCCCGATGACGTTGCCGGTCTGCCAGAAGGCGTAGATGCGCGACCGCTCATGGTAGTCGGTGGTCAGCTTCGAGGCCCAGGAGGTGTGCGCCAGGGTGGCGATCGACAGGCCGAAATAGACGACGATCAGCCAGAACCACAGGTAGCCGGCCCCCACGCCCGGCTTGGCCATGAACAGCATGTAGATGGCCAGCATCAGGAAGGGGATGCTGATCGCCAGCCAGCCCTTGAAGCGGCCAAAGGACCAGCGCGTCCGGTCGAGGATGCCGCCGAAAACGGGGTCGAAGCCGATGTCGATCAGCCGCACCATGACGAAGGCCAGGCTGACCGCCGACAGGTTCACCCCCAGCGTCTCGGAATAGTAGTGCGGAAGTGTGATCACCAGCGGCAGGCCAAAGGCCGCCAGTGGAAGACATGGGGCGGCGAAGGCCGCGAGGGTCAGGAAAGATCGTCGGCCGCCGGCCATGTCGCCTCACTAATGGGTCGGCGAATTGGCATCGCCGTTCACCGGCCAAGAGACCGCGTGAACGGCGATGGAGCAAGCCAGAAGTTCTGCTACTTCGCGGCCAGCGAGTCCCCGCGGGCCACCTTGCGGGCGAAGCGGTCGAAGGTGGTCTCCGCGTCGCTCCAGGTACCGGCGGCGACGGTGTTGCGGAAGTCGCTCTCGTACCACCGATAGCTCACCGGAACCGCGCCGTCGGCGGACACCAGGGCGCCCGACAGCGTGGCGCCGCCAATACCGCGGCTCTGGTAGGACAGGCCAGGTGTGCGGGTCATCTGCCGCAGCGTCGGCCGGTTGGGCGTGGCGTCCTCGATGACGAGGTTGAGCACCGCGCCACCCGCGGTCAGTCCGCCGGAGCGTCCGAGCTCGCGCTCGAGCGATTCGCGCAGTTCGGCCTTCAGGAAGTCTAGATCGCGGGCGTCGACAGTGTCGGTCTTCTCGGCGAGTTCGGCGCCGATGTCGATGTTGATGGCCGAGATCCCGGCGGGGGCGGCCTGGGCCGAAACCGCCAGGGCGGCGGCGATCGCCGTTGTCGTCAGGAAAGTGGGCAGGCGCATGCGCTTGTCTCCAGGTTTCGTGGTCAGTCCCTCATGCCGAGAGTGGGCCCGGTCGGGCCTGTCCGCAAGAGATCGGCGCCGCCCGGCCAGCCCATTCCCCGGTCGGCTTCCTCAACGACAGGCTGGAGGGGCGGCCCCCGCGCCTCTAGGCTGGGACAAAACCGGACAGGGAGACGAGGACATGAGCGATCTGGTGTTGCGCGAGGATGTTGGCGGGGCGGCGATCCTGACCCTGAACCGGCCGGACAAGCTGAACTCCCTCAATGTGCCGGTCTTCGAGGCGCTGGAGGCTCATGTGAAGGCCATCGAGGCAGCACCGGGCAGCGTCGCCGTGGTGGTCTTGCGCGGAGCAGGGCGCTGTTTCTCGGCCGGCCACGACCTGGGCGACATCGCCACCGGCGAGAAGCTTCCGCGCGCGAACTACCAGTCCCATGTCATTGAAAGACTGGCTGATCTGCCTCTACCGGTGATCAGCGCGGTGCACGGCCACTGCTACACCGGGGCGCTGGAACTGGCGCTCGCCGGCGACATCATCCTGGCTTCGGAGACCGCCAAGTTCGCCGACACCCACGCCCGCTGGGCCCTGACGCCGGTCTGGGGCCTCAGCCAGCGTCTGCCGCGCCGGGTCGGGACCTACAAGGCGCGGGAGATGATGTTCACCTGCCGCACCTACTCCGGGCGCGAGGCCGAGGCGATGGGCCTGGCCAACAGCTGCGTGGCGGACGACCAGTTCGACTCCGCCATTCACGCCCTGGTCGCCGAGATCGCCGCCAACTCGCCGTTCAGCCATGCGGCGAACAAGCGGCTGGTGACCCACACCGACGGCCTGCCCATCGGCGCGGGTCTGGCGCATGAGATCTACAAGGGCGAGGGCGTGGGCCCCGACATGCGCGACCGCATCGCCGCCTTCGCCGCCCGCAGCAAGAAGGGGTAGGGGACTTTAGGCACCCTTCACCAGCACCTCGGCGATCTGGATGGCGTTCAGCGCCGCGCCCTTGCGCAGGTTGTCGCCGCTGACGAAGAGCGCCAGTCCGTGTTCCACGGTCGGGTCGGCGCGAACGCGGCCGACGAAGACCGGGTCCTGGCCGGCGGCGGCGAGCGGGTTGGGCGCCTCGGTCAGCACCACGCCCGGCGCTTGCGCCAGCAGGGCCAGGGCCTGTTCACGCGAGATCGGCCGCTCGAATTCGAGATTCATCGACAGCGAGTGGCCAGTGAATACCGGCACCCGCACGCAGGTGCCCGACACCGGCAGGTCCGGGATGCCCAGGATCTTGCGGGTCTCGTCGCGCAGCTTGGTCTCTTCCTCGGTGTACCCGTCCTCGCCCAGGACGTAGTTCAGCGAATTGATGTTGAAGGCCATGGTCGAAGACCACTTGGCGGCCGGCGGGAAGGGGATGGCGTCGCCGTGGCGGGCGAGGGCGGCTGCGTCACTTCCAGCCGCCGCGACCTCGTCCTCCAGGATGCGAATGCCCTCGACCCCAGCGCCGGACACGGCCTGGTAGGTGCTGGCCACCAGGCGCTTGAGGCCGGCGGCATCGTGCAGCGGCCGCACGGCCGGCATGGCGACCATGGTGGTGCAGTTGGGGTTGGCGACGATGCCCTTGGGTATCACGCGCAGGGCGTCCGGGTTCACTTCGGACACCACCAGCGGGACGTCCGGGTCGTTGCGCCAGGCCGAGGAGTTGTCAATCACGATGGCTCCGGCCGCCGCGACCTTCGGGGCCAGCGCGCGGGAGGTCGAACCGCCGGCCGAGAAGAACACCACGTCCAGGCCGCTGTAGTCGGCCGTCGCGGCGTCCTCGACGACGATCTCGCCGCCGGCCCACGGCAGCGTCGATCCGGCCGAGCGCGCCGAGGCGAACAGCCGCAACGACGCGACCGGGAAGCCGCGTTCGGCCAGCAGCTCAAGCATCATCGAGCCGACAAGGCCGGTGGCGCCGACGATGCCGACACGGGCCGGCGAGGGGAGCGAAGGGGGAGTGGTCATGGGGCGTCTCCTTGGAAGGGCTGACGCGCGGGGACCTGGCTGTCTCTGTCTGGAGGGCCCCGCGCTGGCTGGCGGGGCGGCGGTCCGGTCGCTGCGCTAGGCGCGCGTCCCCGAAATCGCCCCGCCGGTGCGGGTCGGTTTGCGGGTAATCGGCTTGGTGGGCGCGATGGACATCAAGCGCGCTTTAGCGGCGCGGCGCGGCGGCTGCAACCCGGAATTCAGGTCGCCGGCCACCATCCGGTCAGCCAGCGAAGAGTCAGCAAAGCCAGTCCGACGAGAAAGATCGGGCCGAAGACCGTAAAGGTGTGGCGGGTCAGGCGCTCCGGCATCAGCGTGTCGGACACCGGTGCGCCGTCGGCATGGCGCGCGACCACGGCGGTCAGCGGACATTTCAGGCCGAACCCGATGAAGACGACGCTCTCGATCAACACGAGGACCAGCGCCGGCGGGAGCCGTGGACCCCTGGCCCCGGTGACGCCGGCGAACATTACGAGCAGGGCGCTAACGGCCATGCCGACATAGATGACCGTGTGCAGCAGGCGGATCAGGAACAGGCGTCGGGGGCTGGCCATGGACCAGTCAGTATCTCGCCTAAGTAATATTATCGGAAATATTTACATAGCGGGATGGGCATCTGCGAAAGGATTTCGGACTAAACCTCTCACATCCCCGAATTATCGGCTCACCGCCATCGCATAGTACTCCCGATCGAACAGCCGGTAGTAGAGCCAGGCCGGGACCTTTTTGTAGCCGGGTTGGACGTCGGCGATGACCTTCACCTGGGTAGTGTGGGCGTCGAGGACGGCGCGTTTGCTGGCCGCCTGGCTCGGGATCCGGATCGCGACGTCCGGCGCCGGCAGGCCTTGGGCCGGATCCTTCGGGTACCGCGTGCGGAACGCGTCGACCAGCTTCAGGGCCAGCTTGACCATGCTGGTAGGCAGCGTCGCCTGGTACAGCCGACGGACCGAAAAGCCCGGCTGCGTCGCGCCTTCATCAACCACAGCGCGGACCCAGCGACCGGTCTGGGCGTGATCCGGGTGCCCGTAGAAGCCAACTTTCTCATCGAAGCTGATGATGATGCTGGGCTTTTCCTCATCGACGATCTTGCGGATCGCCGCCTTGGCCGCCGCGGCGTCGACGGCCGTCAGTCCGCCGTCCGGATAGTCCAGCACCACCACGCGGGCCGCGCCCAGCGCCTTGCCGGCCGCCTGGGCCTCCGGCGGACGCAGCGTCGCCAGCTGTTCGGCGGTGTAACCCAACCCCTTCGCCGCCTCGCCCTTGCTCATGTAGACGAGCACGACGCGGGCCCCCTCCTCCTTCGCCAGCCGCGCCAGGGTGCCGGCCGAGGTGATCTCGTCGTCGGGATGGGCCCAGACGGCCAGAACGGTCTTCGGCGCGCCGGGAACCAGCAGACTGTCCGCCACCGGGACCTCGCCGTCATTCACGCGGCTGTTGGCGAACGCGAACAGCACCACCGCCAGCCCCGCCAGCAGCAGCGTGATCGCCGATCCAACCCTCAGAACCCGTTTCAAAGCCGGACCTCCACCGTCAGGCCATCATAGGCGGGCTCGACGCCAGGGGGGATAGACGTCCGCAAGGCATTGAAATCCATGTCGATATGCATGTTCGTCAGGATGGCGCGGCGCGGCGCCACCCGCGCGATCCAGGCCAGCGTCCGTTCCAGATGGGCATGGGTCGGATGGGGCGTGTAGCGCAGGGCGTCGACGATCCAGGTGTCGACGCCGCGCAGGGCCTCGAAGGCCGCGTCGTCCAGGCCGTTGACGTCCGGCGAATAGGCCAGATCGCCGAACCGGAAACCGGCGCAGCGCATCGATCCGTGCTCCATGTCGAAGCTGTTGACCGGAATGATCCCCGAGGGCCCGTCGATCGCCCAGTCGACGCCGTGGGCCGGCAGGTTCCGCGCCTCAAGGATGGCCGGATAGCCGCTGTGGCTCTCGAAGATGTAGTCGAACTTGCGGGTCAGGCTGGCCCGGGTGGCGGCGTCCATCCAGGCCGGGATCCTGGCTCGCTGGCGGATGAAGAAGGCCCGGACGTCGTCGATGCCGTGGGTCTGGTCGGCGTGGTCGTGGCTGAACAGCACGCCGTCGAGCCGGCGGATGTCGGCGGCGACGGCCTGTTCCCGGAAGTCGGGCGAGGTGTCGACCAGCACGGTCGTCTCGGGCCCCTCCCCGTCCTGCGCCTGGCGGCGGACCAGCAGGGAGCAGCGCAGGCGCCGGTTCTTGGGCTCCGCGGGATCGCAGACGCCCCAGTCGCCGTCGGCCCGGGGCACGCCGCCCGAGGAGCCGCAGCCCAGGATGGTGACCGCCAGCGCTCCGCTCATGGCCGGGGGATCCTGTCGAACAGGGCGAAGAAGGCGTCCTCGGTGCGCTGCTCGGCCTCCTCGAGGCTCCAGCCGCGGATCTCGGCCAGCTTGGCCAGCACATGGGGCAGGAAGGCCGGTTCATTGCGGCGGCCGCGCATCGGCACGGGGGCCAGGTAGGGGCAGTCCGTCTCGACGATGATCCGGTCGCCCGGCATCTGGGCGATGATGTCGCGGACGTCCTGGGCGGCCTTGAAGGTAGCGATGCCGCTGACCGAGAACCAGGCCCCCAGAGCCGCCGCCCGGCGGGCCAGCTCAGGCCCGCTGGTGTAGCAGTGCATGATCAGCCTGAAGGCCCCGGCCGCATGCTCCTCCTCGAGGATCTGGCCCATCACGTCGTCGGCTTCGCGGGTATGCACCACCAGCGGCAGGCCGGTCTCGCGGGCGGCGATGCAGTGCTGGCGGAACACGGCGGCCTGCACATCCCGCGGGCTGAGGTCGTAGTGGAAGTCCAGGCCGCACTCGCCGATTCCTACCACCTTCGGCCGCTGCGCCAGCGCAATAAGGTCGCTGGCCTTGAGGTCCGGATTTTCCTTGGCCTCATGCGGATGGGTGCCGACGGTGGCCCAGATGTCGGGGTGGTCGATCGCGAGCCTGTAGGTGACGTCGAAGGTCGAGACCTTGTCGCTGATGTTGACCATCAGCGCGACGCCGGCGGCGCGGGCGCGGTCGATGACGGCGTCCATGTCCTCTGCGAACTGCGGGGCGTGGAGGTTGACGTGACTGTCGATCAGCATGGGGTCAGGCCGCCCTCGCCGCGGCGCGCAGCTCTCGCATAGCTGTCCAGAAGGCGTCGGCGCGGTCCAGGTTCAGACCCTCGGTCTGGTCCGGCAGCGCGCTCAGCCGCTCCCAGGCCTGGACCCAGCGGTCGAGTCCGACGCCGCCGCCGCCGGTCGCCTGGCCCACGGCCATGATGCGGATCTGGTCCATGATCCGCTCGATCAGGAGGTTGAAGCGTCCCTGCCCCTCCGGGCCCCGGAAGCTGTCGGCAAGGGTCAACAGGGCGCCGTCGTCCAGGCGCGGCAGGGTGCGGAGGATCTCGTGCGCCTCATCGTCGGCCTTCAGCGCGTCGGCCGCCGCCAGCCGCAAGGCCAGTCCGGGCGCGCCGCCGGCGATGCGGGCCAGCCGATGCGCCTGGTCAGGCGACAGCGATGTGCGGGTCTCCAGAAATCCGGCGGTGACCGCTTCGCCCGGGGCGGTGAAGGCCAGGCGCCGACAGCGCGAGCGGATGGTCGGCAGCAGCCGCCCCGGCGCATGGCTGACCAGAAGCAGCACGCCGCGCGGCGGCGGCTCCTCCAGGGTCTTCAGGATGGCGTTGGCGGCGTTGACGTTGAGGTCGTCGGCGGCGTCGACAATGGCCACCCGGTAGGGCGCCGTGGCCGGGGTCTGGGAAAAGAAGGCGCCCAGCTGGCGCGCCTCGTCGACCGGAATCACCTTGCGCGGCTTGCCGTCTTCCGTGAACCGCTCCAGCACCAGCAGGTCCGGGTGCGAGCGGGCCGAGACCTGACGCACGATCGGGTCGTTCGTCCGCGACCCGAGGAGGCCCAGGTCGGGATCTGGCGCGGCGCCAAGCAGGCGACGGGCGGCGCGGAAGGCGAAGGTGGCCTTGCCCACGCCCTCGGGACCGGTCAGCAGCCAGGCGTGGTGCAGACGGCCGCGGGCCAGGGCGTCGAGAAAGGCGTGTTCCTGCTCGCCCGCGCCTTCCAGCGCGGAGGCGTCGCGGGGATGAGGCGGTGCGGCGACGTCGGCCATGTCAGCGATCCACCCAGGGGGCGACGGCGGTGGCGATGGCGGCCTCGACAGCGTCCAGCGAGGCCGCGGCGTCGATGACGACGCAACGATCGGGCTCGCTGCGGGCGATATCGAGATAGGCTGCGCGCAGCCTTTCGTGGAAGGCCTCGCCCTTGGCCTCGAACCGTTCCTCACCGCCGTTGCGGGACAGGGCCCGGCGCAGGCCCTCGGCCACCGGCAGGTCGAAGATCAGGGTCAGGTCGGGCCGCATCTCCCCGACCACCGCCGCCTCAAGCTGGGCGATGACATTCGGGTCCACAGCCCCGCCTGCGCCCTGGTAGGCGCGGGTCGAGTCGGCGAAACGATCGCACAGCACCACCGCCCCCCGGGCCAGCGCCGGGGCGATCACCCGCTCGATATGGTCGCGACGGGCGGCGTTCATCAGCAGCGCCTCGGTCAGCGGCGACCAGCGGTCGACCGCGCCATTGAGCAGCAGCTCGCGGATCGATTCGGCGCCCGGCGAGCCGCCCGGCTCACGCGTCAGGACGACGTCCCGCGCGCCGGC
>Ga0315902_10008878_pt1 | contig 13544 bp, 11 predicted proteins | sample LakEriMetagenome_9_FD_203523 | JGI IMG/M metagenome (GOLD analysis project Ga0315902, IMG submission 203523) | Freshwater fungal communities from buoy surface, Lake Erie, Ohio, United States - Buoy 12 MA117 | ecosystem: Environmental > Aquatic > Freshwater > Lake > Lake biofilm | place: USA... | reverse complement strand
TGCGGGATCTGGGCCGGGAGGTCCATGTGCACGCCCGGAGGGTGGACCCGCAGATCGCCGGACAGCTCGGGGTCTCCGTGCGGAGGCATCGGGTCTGGGCCTTCCCGAGACGACTGAGGACCTGGACCTTTTCGCGTCGGATCGGGCGCCTCGTGCCCCGGCTCGATGGGACCCAGATCGCCCTCGCCACCGTCCCGGCCCGCGATGTCCTGGTGTGCTCCGGCACCCATCGCGGCTACCTCCAGCGGATCGGTCGGCGGCCAGGACTCTTCGACCGGCTCCAGATCCATGTGGAGCATGTCAGCTACCATTCCCCCCGTCGCCTCGCCTCCGTCTCAAGGCTCTGCGCCCGGGAGCTCACGGAGCTCTATGGGGTACCCGCGGAACGGATCACGGTCCTGTATCCACCGATCGATACTTCCTTCACCCCAGCGTCCAGCCAGGACGAGAGGCGGAGCCATCGCAGGACCCTCGGGCTGCCCGAGGATGAGGTCGTCATCCTGTTCCCATCCACCGGACACAGCAGGAAAGGCCTCGATCCGATCTGTGAGGCGCTGACCGGGATGTCCAGCCCTCCGACCCTCGCCATCGCCGGGAATCCACCGGGATATCGTCGGAAGGGGCTCCGGATGGCGGACGGTCGCCCCGCCCCGATCCGGTTCCTCGGATACCTGAAGGACATGGAGGCCGCCTACCGGGCCGCGGATTTCACCATCCTGGGATCCCACTATGAACCCTTCGGCCTGGTCGGCCCGGAATCCTTGACGTGCGGCACGGGGCTCATCTTCGAGAAGGGGATCGGATGCCTCGAGGTGGTGGATCCCTCCGTGGTCACGACGTTCTCTGTGGGGGATCGGGCTTCGATCCAGAAGGCCATCGCAGCCTCCGTGGACCTCGTCCGGACGGGGCGGCACCGGGTCGAGCACCCCGGCAGGATCCTCCGGTATGATCCGCGACCCACGAGCTATGCCCGTGCCCTGCTGGAGTTGGCCGAGGGTTGATGCCGTCCCGCCCCATGCACCTCCGGGCCACGGTCCAGCCACGCGGAATTGATTTGGCGATGGCCACCATCTGCCCCCAACTCGACGGGTGGATTCCATGAGCCCGAAGGCGGCCATCATCGTGAGCACCTACAACTGGCCCGAGGCCCTCGGGCTCGTGCTCCGCTCGGCCCTCGGCCAGACCGAGGAGGCCTTCGAGCTGGTCATCGCCGACGACGGCTCCCGCCCCGAGACCGCCCAGACGATCGAGTCCATCCTGCGCCCGAGCCGGATCGCCTGGTGTCATGCCCGACAGGAGGACACGGGGTTCCGGCAGTCGAGGGTCCGCAACCTCGGGGTCCGCCACTCCACGGCACCGCTCCTCATCTTCATCGACCACGACACACTGCTCCATCCCGCGTTCGTCGCCGACCACCTCCGGCTCGCGAGGCCTGGCGCCTTCGTGCAGGGCAAGCGCTGCTTCCTGCCGGAGACGGAGACCCAGCGGCTGATCCGGGACGGACTCCACAGGCCCTGGTGGCCCGCGCCCTGGATGTCGGGTCTGGGGAACCGGAAGAATGCCATCCATGCCCCGGGACTGGGGGGGGCCCTGGTCCGGGCCAAGCCCTTCGAATCGGCGATCCGGGGCTGCAACCTCGCCGTCTGGCGGGAGGACTTCCTGGAGGTCGACGGGTTCGACGAGATCTATGACGGGGTCTGGGGGCGGGAGGATTCCGATTTCGCGAACCGCCTTTTCCACACCGGGAGGATGTGCCGGAACGCCTGGTTCGGCGCCCTGCAGGCGCATCTGCACCACAAGCAGTCCAAGCGGACGCAGCGCGACGCCCTGGACGACGAGCTGGATCGGATGCGGGCGGAACGGCGTCGGCGTGCGGTGTCGGGCTTCTCGTCGATGGGTGCCGAGGGCGTGGTTGTCGCCTCGTCCTCCGGATACCCGCGCGGCTGATCCAGGGCCGCGGGACCAGACTTCGATTGTCCTCCGGAGCCCTCCTTGGTCTCATGATCCACCATGGCCGACCGGCAGCCGTCCCTCCCATCCCTCCGTCCGCTCCGATATCCCCCACAGTTCTGGAGATGCCTCAGCCGTTACGGCTTCCTCGTCTCGGGGTTCACGACCTGGGCCCAGTTCCTCGGCCGCAAATGGGGACGGTCCTCCGGATCACCCCTCCGGATGCGGACGAGGACCGGTCTCACGATCCACGTGCCGATCCCGCTGCTGTTCGCCTTCAAGGACATCTTCCTCCATCGGGCCTACGCCCCCCCGGAGCTGCTCGGTGTCGTGCCGGAACGACCGGTCGTCCTCGATCTCGGAGCCAACGCGGGCTTCTTCTCGCTCTTCGCCTTCCACGTCCGTCCAGGCGCCCGCTGCCTCTCGTTCGAGCCGATGCCCGACAACTTCGAGATCCTGGAGGAGAACCGACGCCTGCAGGGCCCTCGGGACTGGAGGACCTTCAACCAGGCCGTGTCGTCCACAGCAGGGATGGCCACGCTGCGGTGTCCCGAGGACTCCGGTCCCTCGACGGTGTCGACCCTCAGGTCCGATGGAACCGGGGGGCATGCCAGGACGTTCGAGGTCCGCACCCGGACTCTCGGTGAGATCCTGGAGACCGAGGCGGGCGGGTGCTGTGATTGGCTCAAGATCGACGTGGAGGGGTTCGAATACGAGATCCTGCATGCCCTGCCCCGGGAGGGATTCCGGCGCATCCGGACCCTCGCCATCGAGGCGGAACCCGTGGATGCCTCGCTGAAGAATCGGGAATCCCTCGCCCGATTCCTGGTCGACATGGACTTCGACGTTCTGCTGGCGGATGACGCCGTCCTGTACGCGGTGAACCGCTCGTACCAGCCCCGTTCCTGAGGTCCAGCCTCCGAGGGGGCATCGGGATTCCCTTCCGGTCCCTCGCCGGGTCGGAGCCGGGGGGCCCGACGGGTGCTTCACATCCCCCGGATCGGGGGCGACTCGCAGCCCGCATGGGTCCATCGCCAGATGCCCACGTGGACCAGTCCGAGGGCGATCAGCAGCAGCCCCAGCGACGCCACCGCCGCGACGATCCCCGACCCCGGGAAGCTGGCGGCCGCCACGAGGAGGGCGAGGGCCATGTTCCGGTTGAGCGCCCCGAGGCCCAGGACGATTCCCCGGGCGGGCTGCCCCCTCGCACCGAGCCAGCCCAGCACCCAGGAAACCTCCGCGACGAACGCCATGGCCGCGAGGCCGGGAAGGCCCATCGACAGGACCGCATCGGCCTCAGAGGCCACGACATAGACCAGGGAAACCGCCCCCACGGCCTGGGCGGCGATATCCACCGGCCCCACGATACGGTCTGAAACCTCCGGGAACCGTGCCCGCATCCAAAGCCCCAGCACGAGGGGCAGCGGTGCAGTCACCAGCAGCGTCGCCAGCATCGGAACCACCTCGAACCGCAGGTCGCCGACGGGAGGCAGGAACAGCGCCCCGGCCCAGCAAACCAGGGGCGTGAGGACCGAGCACAGGATCGGGAAGACAGCGGTGAGTCCCGCCGCCATGGCCAGGTCCCCGCGGGCCATCCGGGTGAAGACCGGGACCACCGGCGCAAAGGGCGATGCCGCAAGGAGAAGCATCGCCATCGACACCTCGGGTGGGACGCGGAAGACCCGGGCGGCAAGGACCGTCAGGATCGGGATCACCCCAAACTGAAGCCCCGCCAACCTCAGGAACCGTCGCCCCAGCGGCACCGCGCTGTGGATCTCCCGGAGCGACAGCCGGAGGCCCGTCGTGAACAACAGGGAGAACAACGCGGCAGCGGTCAGGATCCGGATCAGGAGCACGGTCAGTAGACTGGAGAGCGGTTGAGAGTGGCTTCCGTCCTGGGAGGGTGCGGAGGGGGATCGGCCGAGAGAAGCCCGTTCTGATCCCGATGCCCTGTAACCCGCGCCACGCTCCCCGGCTCTCCTCACCCGGACACCCGGCCCGTCGCTTCCTGCGACCATCCCTTGTGGGATGGCGGACAGGCCGGGTGTCCCAATTCACTCGAAGCACACCAGCAACACCTATGAAGAACGGATTGTGGACCCGGATGACCCTGACCCTCGGACTCTGCCTGCTGGCCGGTACGGCCTCCATCGCCGAGGACGCCAAGGTGGATCCCTCGGGCAAATGGACCTGGACCATGCCGGGCCGCAATGGCGGACCCGACCGGAAGAGCACGCTCGACCTGAAGGTCGACGGCGCCAAGGTGACCGGGAAGATCTCGAGCCCGGGTCGGGACGGTCAGACGACGGAGACCGAGATCGCCGACGGGAAACTGAAGGACGGCGAACTCTCGTTCTCGGTCACCCGGGAGTGGAACGGCAACAAGATGACCGCCAAGTACAACGGCAAGGTCGCTGCCGAGAAGATCACCGGGAAGATCTCGATCGATCGCAATGGCGAGGCCATGACCCGGGATTGGGAGGCCAAGAAGGAGCCTGCCGCCGCGGCCAAGTGACGTGACCGGCCGGAAGAGATCCTGAGACCGGGGGGTCCCTCTGGAGACCCCACGGAAACCGACGTTGGGGCTGCAGTCTCTGCAGCCCCAGTTTTTTCATCCCTGCGGACACCCAGGCGCTCCGTGACCCAAGGCGGCTCGTTGAGATACCCCATGTACCCGGCCGGCGACACGTGCGAGCTTCCTCCCGACCGGAGTCCACTCCGGGACTTCCTCCAGAACCTATCGCCTGAACTCCATGGCACATCGTGAATCTCCCACGGGTCAGTCGGTCCGGGTCAATGTCTCCAAGTCGATCCGTGACGCGCTTGAGAAGCGGCGACGTGAGACGGGTGAGACCCTGGACCACATCGTGCAGACCTGCCTCGCCAAGGCCCTGGGTGTCGAGCACCACACCGTGTACCAGGTCTCGACATCCACGGCCCTCGTCGAGGGCGTCTACCAGGGGTGTGTCACGGTGGGAACCCTCAAGAGCCACGGCGATTTCGGCCTTGGGACCTTCGACGGACTGGACGGCGAAGGGCTCATGCTGGAGGGACACGTCTATCAGGCGCGGGGAGATGGTTCGGTTGTCGAGGCGGCGGATTCCGCGTCGACCCCCTTCTGGGTGAGCGCCGAGTTCGAGGCCGACCGGACCGCCTCCTCGGAGGAGGTCACCAGCTGGGACGATCTCTGCGCCCAGATCGACAGGCTCCGCATCTCCCAGAACCTCTTTGCAGCCATCCGAGTCGACGGGGTGTTTGACGAGGTCCATTACAGGGTCGCCTGCAGGTCGACACCGGGCACGGATCTGCTCACAGCCACGAGCCACCAGGCGGAGTTCACATTGAAGGATCTCGAAGGGACCCTGCTGGGCTTCTGGTCACCCGCCTATGCGCGGACCTTCAACATCCCGGGCTATCACCTCCACCTGTTGTCGAGCGATCGGCAGCACGGCGGTCACATCCTGGGGATCAGGGCGAGGAATCTGAGGCTCCAGGTCATGGACGCCAACAACCTCGTCATGGCGCTGCCGGAATCCCCGCAGTTCCTGAAAGCCGATCTGACGGCAGACCCGACTGCAGTGCTCAGTAAGGTGGAGGGATCCAGACACTCGCACTAGTTGGGCCGGCTAGAGGTCGTGAACCAGCGCTGGGGGAGTCAGCTCTGCTCACCTTTGCCCCGGCCCCTGGGCTCCAGGCTCCATGCCCGGTGCTCGACGGACCCGGTCCGGGTCTGCTACCCAACACCCCTGTGCGCTCCGCCGTCCTGTCCAACGTCCAGCGTCTCGTGGTGAAACTCGGGACCGGTGTCCTCACCGACGCCCGGAAGCGGCCGGACCCCTTGCAGTTCACCCAGCTGGTCGCCCAGATCGCCCAGCTGCGGGCCACCGGCAAGGAGGTCGTCCTCGTGACGTCCGGAGCCGTCGGCGCCGGCATGGGGGCGCTCGGGTTCCAGAAGCGTCCCACACAGCTCGCCGAGCTCCAGGCGTGCGCCGCCATCGGACAGTCCCGGCTCATGGCGATGTACGAGTCGCTGTTCCGCCACTACGAGCTCGGCATCGCCCAGGTTCTGCTCACGCACGACGACCTCGCCGACCACACACGTCACCTCAATGCCCGGAACACACTCCGCACCCTTCTCAAGGGCGGGGTCGTCCCGATCATCAACGAGAACGATGCCGTTTCCGTCACCGAGCTGAAGTTCGGTGACAACGACCGCCTCTCCGCCCTCGTCGCCGCCCTGCTCCCGGCCGACCTGCTGGTGATCCTCACGACCGCCGACGGGCTCATCCAGGACTACGGAACCCCGCAGGCCCGGCTGCTTTCGACGGTGGAGCGGATCGATGACGGCATCGAGGGCATGGCGGGCGGGACCACCAGCGCCACGGCCGTCGGGGGCATGGCGACCAAGATCCAGGCCGCCAAGATCGTGGGGCGCTCCGGCATCCCGCTGGTGATCGCCTCCGGACGCCGGTTCGACGGACTGTCCCGGATCCTGTCCGGGGAACCCGAGGGGACCCTGTTCCTCCCCAACCCCAAGACCCTCAGCAGCCGCAAGCGTTGGATCGCCTTCTTCGACGCTCCACGCGGACGGCTGCAGGTGGATGACGGCGCCCGGACCGCACTCGTGCAGCAGGGCCGCAGTCTTCTCGCGGCCGGCATCACCCGGATCGAGGGTGCCTTCGAGGCGGAGCAGGTCGTGTCGATCCTCGACCCCTCCGGACGGGAATTCGCCCGGGGGCTCGTGGCCCTGTCCCACCACGATCTCGCCCCGAAGATGAAGGCGCCCCGGACCGAGGTGGTCCATCGGGACAACCTGGTCGTCCTGTAGCTCCCCTGCCCCGATGCCCCGCCCTCCGTCCCGTCGACTCCCCCCGATCCGCCAGGTCCTCGAGATCATGGCCGCGCTCCGTTCGCCGGAGGGCTGCCCCTGGGATCAGGAGCAGGATCACCAGACCCTCCGCTGGCACGCGGTCGAGGAGGTGTATGAGCTGCTCGACGCCATCGAGGCCCACGACGACGTGGAGATGGCGGAGGAGCTCGGGGACCTGCTGCTGCAGGTGGTGTTCCACGCGCAGCTTGCGCGTGAACGGAAGGCCTTCGACTTCGACGCCATCTGCCAGCGCCTGGCCGACAAGCTCGTCCGACGCCACCCGCACGTGTTCGGGGACGTCCAGGTGAAGGATGTGGACCAGGTCTGGGCCAACTGGGAGTCCATCAAGCGCGCCGAGAAATCGGGTACACGGCACGAGCGTCAGTCCGCCCTGGACGGCGTGCCGAAGCATCTGCCGGCCCTGATGCGGGCCCAGAAGCTCTTCAAGAAGGCGGCCAAGGCCGGGCTGTCGAAACCCCAGACGGTTTCCACGAAAGCCAGCAAGGCGGCGGTGGCGGAACAACTCTGTGTCCTGGCGGAGCTCTGCCAGCAACGGGGCTGGTCCGCCGAGGAGATGCTCCAGGGGGCCCTGCGCCAGCGGGAGCGGACCTGGCGGCGCGACGAGGCCCGTCTCGCCCGGGCGAAGAAGGGCTGAAGCCCGCCGTCAACCGGACGCCAATCAATCGCAAGCGTCCGTTAGCGGGGCATGGGCGCCCTCTGGCAGGGTAGGACCATGATTCGGACACCTCCTGTAGCCCTCCGCAGCCCTCGGATTCCCCGGGGCTTCACGCTGATCGAGCTGCTGGTGGTGATCGCGATCATCGCGATCCTCGCGGGCATGCTCCTCCCGGCCCTCGCCAAGGCCAAGGCCAAGGCGAATTCGATCAGCAGCCTGAACAACCTCCGCCAGCTCGGCCTCGGTCTGGCCCTGTACCGGGGGGATTTCGACAGCGCCTTCCCCGGACACTCCTATCCCCAGCTCCCGGGACAGGCGAAGCTGCGCTGGGCCGACATGATCTTCCCCTACATGACGGTGGAGGCGGCCTACCTCAGTCCCTCGCTCAAGCCGGACGAGAAGAAGCTGATGAACAAGCCCTTCGCCCACACGGCCCCGGGCGGCGTGGAGACCCCGGGCAAGACCCGCTACTACGGCGGCTATGGGTTCAACTACCAGTATCTGGGCAACACCCGGGTGCCGGAGGGCATCGCCCCCTTCCACGCCAAGGACACGTCGATCGCCGCCCCCTCCCAGACCATCGCCCTGGCGGATTCCAAGGGAGCGCGAAAGGGATCTCCCGACCTGCCCTACGGCGCCGACGGCTCCGGGGTCTACGTGATCGACCCTCCGCTCGGCTCGGTGGACCTCGGTTCCCGGGGCAGCCGGAAGAGCAGCGCCACCGCCGGCTCCGGAAACGCCTACTACGAGGGGGGCAACGACGGCTCCGACGCCCATCGCGCCACGCCCTCGGAACGCAACAGCGGCCGGGCAAACTGGGTCGGGGTCGATGGCCATGCGGAAACAGCAACCCTCCGCCAACTCGACGGCCAGGGCACTTCCCCCAATAGCCTTCCGAACAACGCCTGGTGGAACGGCCGGTTCGATCCCAACGTGCGGTGAACCAGACGGCAGGGGACTCACGCGGGGACGCTGAGACGCGGAGGAAAGAGGAGATCCCAGGGAAGTGGGGGCACCGATTTGCCGGAGGGCCGCAACACCGCAGCGACCCGTGAAGGCCTGCCCGGACCGGGTGGAGAGCGAGGGGGGCGGTGTCCTGCCCCTTGTCGTTGGACCAGACCGGCAGGTGGATGCCGAACTCCTGGATGGATCACCGTGTCCTATTGCAGAGGGATGAGCTCAGGGGTCTCCGTCGAGGCCTCGATGGCCTGGATGGTTTGGCGGACACACTGGGCCTTCCTCAGCTTCAGTTCCCTGGGAAAGTCCTTCTCCTCGTTCTCAAAGTAGTCGGCGATCTTCGCCAGTTGCGGAACCACCGGCTTTGCGTGGGTCCCATAGCTGAGGAGGATCTTCATGAGTTCGGGTGTGCGTTCCTCGCTGGCCCAGGGATTCTGGTCCCGGGTGTAGTCCACACAGGCGCGAATCCCTTCCGCGATCCGATGCTTGGCCATGAGGCGGAGCCCCTCGACACGGATCGAATCCGCGAACATCTCACCGCTGGGAGCCGGTTCGACGATCGCCTGATGGATGGCGGGCAACAACGGCTCGATGTCCTCAAACGGAAGGTTCGCATAGACCGAGCCGAAGCTGCCCCGGGCGCGACCGTCCTGGTTCCTGAGCCCAGCGCGCACCGCCTTGTAGAGGGCCTCGCGATCCACGCCCTCCAGCGACCGGCCCAGCATCCCGCCGCCATCGAAGAGGGCGAACGAGAGATACCGCTGCTGCATGCCGCGCGGATCGCCCTGCGGATCCATCTGGGCCAGAAGCTCGAGCAGCTGGGGCACCGTCCTCATGGCGGGTGCGCCGATGGCCGCGAGCGCCTCCGCGGCCTTGATGCGCAGCCAGAGGTCCGGGTCCGACAGTGCGGCTCGCAGCGGCTCGACGGCGGGTGCCCCGCGCCCGCGCAGCGCGATCAAGGCCTGGCAGGCTCCGTAGCGCGGAGGCAGCGCCTTCGACTCTAGCAGGGTGACCAATGGTGGAATGGCGACCTCCTTGCGCCGACCGAGCGCCATGGCGGCCCGCTCCCGGACCACCGGGGACCAGCTGCCGAGACGCGTCATCAGCTCGTCGGTGGTGAGCCTGTCGTAGGTGCCATGGCGGTCCTTGTTGTCCCAGCCACGGCCATCGTTGAGGAGTCCCCGCGCCGCCGCGGCGTCCAACTGCGGGGTGACGCCCGGGCGCCTGCCGGTCAGGTGGAGTTTCCTCAGCGGCATCGCGTAGGCCAGCAGGTAGGCACCGGTGCCATCCCAGCCCTCATAGCTGTCGGGGTCCGGCTCGGGTGGACCCTGATGGGAAAACGTGCCGTCCCAGCGGCGTGCGAGATCGAAATACCAGGCGCCGAATTCCTGCATCCAGGCTCCCGTGGCCTGGGGGCCCGACTGGGCGACGCCCGGCATCGCCCAGAGGATGTTGAAGAAATTGCCCGTATGCCCGGTGTCGCGCTCCGCTCCGTGGGAGGCGACGCTCATGCGGGAGAAGAACCCGGCGCCATCCGGCTCGCCCAGGAGGCTGAACAGGACGGCGGCCATCCCGCATTTGCCGTTGTCTTCGTGGTTCTCGATCCAGGGATGATGGTCCCCATAGGGAACCGCCCCCTTGCCGATGTAGAACCGCAACAGGCGTGTGCTGAGTTCGATGGCACGAGCCACCTCCCGGTCGTTCACGCCGGCCTCACGCGCCAGCACCAGGCCAATGGTCAGCGGGACTCCCGGGGAGTTCATCATCCCATAGCCGCCCAGGCGGCCATCCGGTCTCGCAAACCCATGGCCCCACGAGCCGACCGCGCTCTGGCCCGCGGCGGCCTCCAGCGCGAGACGCCTCAGGCCAGGCAGGACCGACCGGTCGCCGGTCTCGATCACATACTCGGAAAGCAGGATCATGACGTAGCCGTAGTGCCAGGTCTGCATCGAGCCCTCGGAGAACTCGGCCGCCCACTGGGCCTCCTTCCGGACCAGCGGAAGCCACGCAGGATCGCCGCTGGCCAGCAGGGCCAGAGCATTGAGGGACCGCACGATGGGATCGTCCTGATGCTGGGAACTGGCCACCTTCCGGGCCAGGGCCCTGCATCCCTGCTCCAGGATGCGGCGGGACTTGTCGCACCCATAGGGCGCGGTGGCGCTGTAGCTGCCCAGCACGGGGAGACGGACGGCGACCTCCTCCACCTTGCCGTCCCGCCAGCGGGTCAGGGTCATTCGTCCGTCGCCGGCCGCCGATTCGGCACGGGTCACTGCCCGGCCGAACTCGGTGCGCGGGTCCTGGGAGAACCGTCTGCCGTCGACTCCCAGGAGGACGTCACCCACCCGGAACAGGCCCTCGGCGGGAGATCCCTTCGCGACCTCGGTGACGGCAATCTGCCGGGCATCCGTGGTCACCAACTGGTCGCAGAACATCCATCCGCGCAGGCCGGTGGGGCCCAGGTTCCAGTCATGCCGGGACCCCTTGGGAAGGGCATCGCCCTGGGTCAGATCCGGGACCGCCAAGGGCTGGCTCCTGGCAGCGGCACGGGCGGACGCAGGGGCGGCGAGGAGCGCCAGAAGGAGGAGCGTTCGGAGACAGATCGTCATGGCTGAGACAGGGTGGGTTGTAGGGGGCTGACATCGCCGGAACGGGGATTCCTCGCGCCCTTGGCCTGGGGGCAGGCTCCGGCCTGAGGAGGGAGGGGCGCATCAAAGCTCATTTCTGGGGATCCGCCTGGACGGAAGGCGATGGCGAGTGGGGTGGCGTTGCGACCTTGGCGGCGGGTGGACGTTGCGGGCGAAGTCGGAGGAGGACGCTGGTACCCACCTCGGGCAGGAGGTCGGGGTTGACCTGCCAGGGGAGCGCGGAGTTGTCCTGACTGTGGATCGCCGGCAGGCACAGCACCTCGTCGCCGAAGGTCGAGAGCGAGATCACGTTTCCGCTTTCGTCGCCCAGATACCGACGTGGCCCGGGGCCGTCGCCCTGCACAATGGAGCCGGCGAAGAGAAAGGTGTGCGAGGGGAGTTTTGGCGCAGGATCCGAGGACGAGGAATCGGACCTCTGGCGGGAACGGAGGATGAACTCGCTGATCGGGTGCTCCACCGCCTTCCCACCCTCCCCCTTCAGCACCAGGAACACGTCGACAGGACCACCCCGGGGTGGAACGTCGATCCAACGGTCGCCCTGAGCCCCGTCCTGCTGGCGGGTCGCCGGACTTCCGGGGCTGGCGCCCAGCAGCAGCAACGCCGCATGCAGGTGCATCGCCTTGGCCCCGACCACGACGATGGACTCATGCTCCTTGGTGCCTTTGGTGCACGCCACGAGTTCCAGCAGCCCACGCCGAAGGCACACCGACGCCTCCACATCCACGCAACGCTCCTCGAGGTTGATCGTGATGCCCGGGAACTTGAGCTTCTCCACCGCATCCGCAGCCGCGGACCGGGCCTGGACCCCGGTGGGTGCGGCCGGGCGGCTGGGAGGCCCGTCGGCCCCGAGCACGAGGAAGGGCATCGCCAGAACCGCCAGGAGTCCGAGGAATCCCGACGGACGGAGGCCGGGGTCCGGTCTACCCCCGTACGCCGCACCGGCTCCGTGGGCTTGGCTCCACGCGGCTGAATCAGGGTCGCCCCCGTTGGCACCGGCCCGGATGCTGGCGGGGAAGACCGGCATCACGGCATCCTCCACTCGAGCATTTCCAGCGTCATCATGGCGTAGCAGGTGGCGAGAATGGGATCCGCTTCCCACCACCGGGGTTCGGCATTCACCCACGATCCGTCAGCGTGCTGAAGCTGGAGCAGGCGCCCTGCGACCTGGTCCCGCCAGGGGACTTCCGCACCATCGGACAGACGCAGACGCTCCTCCCCCGAGGCCGTCAGCGCCTTGGTCAGCAGGTGGAGGTAGTAGAAGTAACCCTGCTGCCCCATCCCGGGATTCTCCTCGAGGGTGTAGTTGGCCCGGAGCCAGTCCTTGACCGCCACCACCCGCGGATCGTCCCTGCCCAGCTTGGCGTAGAGGTAGCTCAACAGACCGCCATAGGTCATGCTGCCATAGCTCCGCAGGGCCACTCTTCCCGTCACCGGGTTGGTGACTCCTCCCGCCATGCTGTGGCCCGGGTAGTAGAAAAAACCGCCCCGATCCCTGGGGTCGTTCGACACCGGCTCAAAGACGTTCGTCCCCGGCAGGTTTTGACAATGCTCAAGGAAGCGCACGACCGCCTTCCAGTCCAGGTCTGGCATCGGCAAGGCTGCCGGGGATGAATCCTTCGGGAACAAGACCTCGGAGGCCCTCATCGCCTCGATGGCCACCAGGGTGTTGTTCATGTCGGAGTGCTGGTACTTGCTTCCATAGCCGACGCCTCCGTCGAAAGGCGTGTCATTCGTCCCCTTGACGCCCAGGTCCACCTGGGTGGTGGCGAGGAACTCGCGCGCCTTCACGATGACCGGCAGAAAATTCGTATCCGCCGCCGAGGTCAGCGCCAGGAGCGACAGGGCGGTGTTGTAGTTCGCCAGCCCGGATTTCTGGATGGAGCCATCCGGTCTCGCACAGGAGAGGAGGTAGTCAAAACCCCGATTCATCTCGGAGGTGCGGCTCCGCTGGAACCTCCGGGTCGGCTCCAGATTCAGGGTCGTCAGGACGAGGGCGGTGATCGCCGGCTGATCGGGCGTGGACCACCAGCCGTTTGAATTCTGTGCCTTCTGGAGGAAGACAACGCCACGCTCGATGGCGGTGCGCACCTCCTGCCGCCTCGGTGCGCGGGTCTGCGGGGTCGGCGCGACGGACTGGGCCCCGAGGCCGAGGCAAAGCCCCCAGAACACGCCTCCAGCCAGAATCCATGCGCTGAGCCGCTTGCGGTGCATGCGTCAGGATGGATCATGCGGATGCCTTGGAACAATTCGGTTTTTGCCGAGTCCAGCAGATGAGGTGTTTCAGGCAGCTCGGATGGGGCGCCACCCGCCGCGCGGTGAACCAGAGGGCGGGAGACTCACGCGGGGACGCGGGGACGCGGAGGAAAGAGGAGATTCCTAGGAAGTGGGGGCACCGATTTGCCGGAGGGCCGCAACACCGCAGCGACCCGTGAAGGCCTGCCCGGAC
>Ga0315902_10008877_pt1 | contig 13545 bp, 19 predicted proteins | sample LakEriMetagenome_9_FD_203523 | JGI IMG/M metagenome (GOLD analysis project Ga0315902, IMG submission 203523) | Freshwater fungal communities from buoy surface, Lake Erie, Ohio, United States - Buoy 12 MA117 | ecosystem: Environmental > Aquatic > Freshwater > Lake > Lake biofilm | place: USA... | reverse complement strand
AAGCTCCTGTTAAGTCGGGAGACAACCCTCGTAGGGCATCCTTTTTAGCACGAATGGGCAATATGCCTGGCGCTGAGATGAAAGATGGAAAGCCTACCCGACTTTTACTTTCTCTTAGAGCTTGGGGTGCATCGTCCAAGGAAGACGCTAAAGCTAAGGCTAAAGCGATTTCTAAGAGGAACAAATGAGACCAATATCTATAGGCACTAACTTAACAGCAGGGACTAAGACAACAGTCTATACAGTGCCTACTGGTTACTATGCTTTATGGAATCTTTGCTATATCGCCAATCATACTGGCAACAACAAAACAGTAAGCGTTTGGTGGTATGACTCAAGTGCTAATGCAGAGATTTATGTAGTTGATGCTTATCAGATTGCTGCTACTCAATATCTCAGATTTGATGGTGGCGCTTATGTTGTTTTAGAAGAAGGTGATCAAGTAAGAATCACACCTGAAGCTGGTTCATCTATGTCTTCCACCAATACATTCGAGATTTATGGAGCATCAAGACAATGACCTATCTACAATTAGTCAATGATGTACTGATCCGTTTGCGTGAGACGCAAGTATCTACAGTTACACAAACCGCATATTCCACTTTGATTGGCAAGTTTGTCAATGATGCCAAGCGTCAGATTGAAGACTCTTACGCATGGAATGTTCTTGGTCAAACAGTGACTATCACAACCACTGGCGGCACTTACATCTACTCGATGACAGGTGTTGGTCAAAAGTTTCAAGTGATGGATGCTCTGAACACCACAGCCAATGTTGGTTTGCAGAACATCAGCTTTGTTCAAATGAACAGGTTTCAGAACCTAGTACCCGCTATTAGCGGTATTCCTGAGTTCTATGCGTTTGATGGTGTAGATGGCAATGGAGACACTAAAGTAGTTCTCTATGCCCGTCCTGATGGCGTTTACACGATTCCATTTGCTTTGACTGTCCCACAAGCACCTCTCTCCTCTGACAGCACCAATGTTTTAGTTCCTGATGTTCTGGTTGTTCAGAATGCCTATGCTAGAGCCTTGGTAGAGCGTGGTGAAGATGGTGGTTTGAACTCCTCTGAAGCCTATCAACTGTATCGTTCTATGCTTGCTGATTACATTGCCTTGGAAGGCACACGTTATCCAGAGGCTCAAGAATTTATAGCAATATGAGCCAGCCACTCCAAACAGCAAGTATCTCAGCGCCAGGCTTCTTTGGTCTGAATACACAAGACTCTCCGCTTGATTTAGCGGCTGGTTTTGCTTTGGTTGCAACTAACTGCATCATTGATCAATACGGTCGTATTGGTTCTCGTAAGGGTTGGGCAAGGGTTAATTCATCCTCTGGCGATCTTGGTGCTAATAATGTTGGCGTTATCCATGAGTTAGTTCAATCTGATGGAACTCTTACAATTCTGTTTGCAGGTAATAACAAGTTATTCAAGCTAGATGGCTCAAATGCTGTTTCTGAATTGACCTATGGGGGGGGTGGTTCTGCTCCTACCATCACTGCGAGTAATTGGTCATGTGCCTCACTCAATGGAATTACTTATTTCTTCCAAGTTGGGCATGATCCTTTGATATTTGACCCTGCTGTAAGTACAACTACTTATCGCAGAGTTAGTGAAAAAACTGGTTATGTAGGGACTGTTCCTTCTGCGAACATTGTTATCTCTGCCTTTGGTCGTTTGTGGGCGGCTGATACTACTACTGACAATGTAACTGTAGGTTTCTCTGATCTTTTAGCTGGTCATATTTGGAGTACAGGAACATCTGGTACTTTGAATATTGATAGAGTTTGGCCTAATGGTGCTGATGAAATCACAGGTTTGGCAGCGCACAATGGCTTCTTAATCATCTTTGGTAAGCGTCAGATTCTTGTGTATGCCAACGCTACTACCCCTTCTACAATGTCTCTAAGTGACACTGTTGGCGGTATTGGATGTATTGCTAGAGATTCTATTCAGAGTACAGGTAAGGATATTCTGTTCTTGTCTAACTCTGGTGTTAGATCATTTGCAAGAACGATTATTGAGAAGTCTGCTCCTATTGGCGACTTGTCTAAGAACATTCGAAGTGACTTCATGTCTATTGTTGGTAGTGAGACACTTGCCAATATTAAGACTGTTTATTCAGAGACAGAGGCTTTCTATCTGTTGACATTGCCTACTGTTAAAGAAGTGTATTGCTTTGACACTAGGGTTCAATTGCAAGATGGTTCTTTCAGGGTCACAACTTGGAATTCGATTGAGCCAACTGCATTGTTATCTCGTAGAAATGGTGATGTTCTGATTGGCAAGAATGGATATATTGGTAAGTACAGTACATATCAAGACTATACATCTGCTTATCGGATGCAGTACTACACAAACCATGCTGATCTTGGAAATGCCAATGTTACATCATTGTTGAAGCGTCTAAAAGTTATTGTTATTGGTGGAACTAACCAGTTTGTAACGATTAAATGGGGTTTTGATTTTAGTACCAACTATTTGTCTGCTAATTCGTTAATTCCAACACAAGGAATTTATGAGTATGGAATTGGTGAATACAACATTGCAGAGTACTCTAATGGTGTTGCTTTACAAACATTAAGTGTTTCAGCAAGTGGTAGCGGTAAAATTGTACAAACTGGATATGAAGCAAACATCAATGGTTCTGCTTTATCTATACAGCGCATTGAAATTCAATCTAAAGACGGGAAAATGTCATGATTGAAGATATGAAACTAGGAGAATAACTTGTCAAACTATACACAATCCACTAATTTCGCTACGAAAGACTCACTTCCTTCTGGTGATCCACTCAAGATTGTCAAGGGTACTGAGATCAATACTGAGTTTGTCAATATCTCAGTTGCCATTGCAACTAAGGCTGATTTAGCATCTCCTACATTTACTGGAACTCCAGCAGCGCCTACAGCATCTAGCGGAACAAACACCACTCAATTGGCGACTACTGCTTTTGTCACTGCCGCAGTAGCAGCTACGATGGCGGCTTTATATCCTGTAGGCTCTATTTACATCAATGCTGGTGTTTCAACAAACCCTGCGACTTTGTTAGGATTTGGCACTTGGACAGCCTTCGGTGCTGGTCGAGTTATGGTCGGCTTGAATGGTAGCGATGCCCTATTTGACACATTGGAAGAAACAGGTGGTAGTAAGGATGCTATTACTGTAAGTCACACACACACAGCTACATCAACAGTTACTGATCCAACACACCAACATGGAGCATCTTCTGGAAACTTCCTTACAGAAACAGGTACAGGAACATACGCCTATGGCGGGGGTGGCGCTAACATAAGTGTTGTTACCAATACTGCAAGTGTATCTACTGGCGTTACTGTTGCCACAACAGTTGCCTCTGCTGGTTCATCTGGTACTAACGCCAACCTACCGCCATACATTGCTGTTGCGATGTGGAAGCGTACAGCATGATCACTCACCACTTTAGTGATGGTCTATATGCCAAAGAGTCGCAGTTTAGCGAAGGCACAGCCATTCTGAAGCACGTTCACGACTTTAGCCACCTATCTATCTTGGCAAAAGGTAAGGTTGCAGTGATGAAGGGTGAAGATGTAGAGGTTGTTGAAGCGCCAGCTTGCATCGAGATTAAAGCGGGTTTGACGCATGGTGTTAAAGCGTTGACAGATTGTGTTTGGTTTTGTATTCACGCCACTGACGAGAAAGATCCGTCAAAAGTGGACGATATTTTGATTGGAGTTTGATATGTTATATATATAAGTAGGTGCTTCTTTATTGGGTGGTTTGTTAGGTGGACGTTCTGCTAAGAAAGCGGCACAAGCGGAAGCAGCGGCTAAAGCTGAAGCGGCTAAATTAGCGGCTGAAGAGGCAAGGTTTCGTCCTGTTGGCATTACCACAAGATTTGGTCAATCTGATTTTCAGTTTGACCCTAAAACTGGTCGTGTTTCTGGTGCTAATTACTCTTTAGACCCTGCTTTAAGAGGTATGCAAAACCGATTCATGGGTTTAGCAGAAGGTGGTCTGACACAAGCAGAACAAGCACAACAGCAGTTTGCTCCATTGCAAGGCGCTGCTCAAGGCTTGTTTAATCTTGGACAACAGTATCTTGCTGAATCTCCAGAGCAAGCGGCAGAAAAGTACATGCTCAGTAAGCAGAATCTATTAGCTCCAAGCCGTGAGCGTCAATATGGACAGTTGCAGACCAACTTATTTAATACTGGTCGCACTGGTTTAGCTGTGGGTGGTACTGGTTTGCGTCCTGGCGGTGGCGAGGGATTGAGAGCCGCTAATCCTGAAATGGAAGCGTATTACAACGCTATTGCCCAACAAGATGCACAAATAGCAGATCAAGCAATTCAAGCTGGACAACAACAGACTTTATTTGGCGCAGATTTGTACCGCACTGGTGGCAATTTAGGCAATCAAAATTATGCTTTACAGGCCGCAGCTCTTGGCCCTTACCAAGCCTATCTGCAAGGTGCTACAAGTCTAGAGGGTCTTGGTCAACAAGCACTTGATATTGGCTCTGGAATTGGCTCTAAGATCGCCAATCCAACAGGAGCTAATGCTCTGTATGGTGGTGGTATGGGTGCGGCTCAAAGCAACTATGCGGCTAATGCCTATAACCCCTTTGCAACAGCATTAACAGGATTCTCACAGAACCCTGCATTTAGAAACATGAACATGAATACTAGTGGCGCACAAGCGGCATTTTCACAAACAGCATTGGGCGGCTCTGGATTTGGAACTGGTTTAGCTTATAACAATCGAGACTTAGGCGCTTTCCTTTAAGGAGTAAATCATGGCAGAAATCGTCCAATCTTTATTCGGTGTAACACCTGAAATGTATCAACAAAGCCAACAGGCTCGTGCTGATCAACAAGCATTGCAATATGCTCAACTTACTCCTTTCCAACAGGCAAACTATGCCATTAGTCGTGGGGCTAATATGCTTGGTGGTGCTGTTGCTCGTGGTTTAGGTGGTGAAGATCCTGAACTAGCCCGTATTACTGCTAGACAACAGATTTCAGGACAGATTAACTATGCTGATCCAAGATCTATTGCTAGAGGTGTAGAGATGTTGCAACAGGCTGGTGATGGACAGGGAGCAATGATGCTTGCTGATGTTTATCGTAAGGCTGAAAGTGAGAGGGCATTGGCGGCACAGCGTACTGCTGAAAAAATGACTCCACAGGAAAGAAATGCTGCGGCTTATGCAAGAAGTGTTGCAGAACCAGGCACTCCTCAATACAACCAAATTTATCAAACAACATTACAGAGTTTGATTAGCCAAGAGAAACCTGATTTGACTACTCCAGCTCAGAAGAATGCTAGAGACTTTGCATTACGAGCTGGCCCAGAAGGTTCTCCTGCATTCACAGATGCTTATTATGCTAAATTAGAAGAATTTACGAGTAAACCTGAACCAGTTGGAAAAACACCTACAAAAATTGGTGTTGCAGCAGAAGGTAAAAAACAAGTTGTTTATTATGATCCTAATAAAGATGAGCAATTTGTTCTTGATGTTACAGCAGATGGCAAACAAGTTCGCAAACCATATACAGGTAGTGTTGATACAAAAACAATGGACATAAGATTGCCTGGTCAACCTGTTAAAGCAAAAGATTGGATGGACTTTACTCAAAATGTCTTAAGTAAAGATCCAATAATGCAAGATACATCAAGAATTTTGTCTGAAGGGCCAAAACTTATTGGCATTATTAACAATGCAACATCGAATGATATTTCAGCGGCAGCATTACCTAAAGCTTTATCGGCTTTTATTGGCAAAGACAGTAGTTTGTCTAACTTAGATATTCAAACTTTTGCAAGAACAGGCGGTTTAGATAATCGGTTGGCATCGGATGTAAATAAATTCTTTACTGGTAGAGCTACAGAAGTTAAAAAAGAACAAGCGCAACAATTTGCTATTGCTGTTTATCGTGGCGCTTTACTAGAACGCAAGAAAAAATTGCAAGAAAGTGTAACTGAGTATGGTTATGAAGACACTCCAAATTACAAATTTGCTTTAGAAAGCATTGATAAACAACTTGCTCAATTTAAACTTGTTAAAAAAGGTGAAACTCCACCTGCAACAACAACTCAAAGCGATGAAGAGTTGTTAAAAAAGTATCCTGCTAAGGAGAAAAACTAATGGCAACTTATGAACAAGCAATTGAAGCCTTGCGTAGAGCCGATGCAGAGGGCAATGTTGAAGATGCTCAAAGATTAGCTGAGATAGCTAGACGACTACGCCCAGAAGGTGCAGGTGCTGGTAGAGGATTGGTTGGTGGCCCTTCAGCTCGTCCAGCGTCTAGCATGGGTGAATATTTAGGTGTTGAGTTGCAAAGAGGCTTAACAGATACTCCAGCAACCATTGCCGCTGGTGTTAGTGGCTATCAAGGGCCAAATCCACGATTTGCTGGCTCTGGAATACCAGAACTTTTCCAAGCAATTTCTGGTAGAAAAATTCCTGGTGCTGAACTAGACAGACAAGGAATGACTTCAGAGCAAATACAACAGCAATTTGGTGTAGACACAACAACTAGACCCGCAACTGGAGCGCAAAGGTATCTTGGTGCAACAGTGAGAGGAATGTCTGACCCATTAAACTTACTTGGTATAGGCCCAGCTACAAAACTTGGTCTTTTAACAAATGTAGTAGCTGGCGGTCTTGCCAGTACTGGTGGTGAATTTGGCGGTGAAGTTGGTAAACAAATAGGTGGCACAACTGGTCAAGTCACGGGCGGTATTTTGTTTGCTTTGGCATCAGGTGCTGGTGGTGCTAAAGGTGTTGGGTTGATGGCAGAAGCCAAAAATAAAGTTAATCTTAAAGACTTTAATGTTGAAGATTTAGCTGGTGTTGAAGGAACTTCTCAGGCTCAAGATTTGATCAAACGAGCACTACAAGCCGATCCAAACTTACAAAACCGATTAGAAGACATTCGTAAAAAGATTGCTTTTGTTGGTGGTCAACCTGACATCTTGGCTGCGGGAGCTGTTGACAATAGAATTTTGGAAAAAGGCTTAAAAGATTTAGCAACTAAAGATGCAAAGATTGCACAGGACTTAGAAGTAATTTACAAAGATTTGCAGACTGCTGTTCGTACTAAAGCAACTGAATTGTTCCCAAAGCCTAGTGGTGATATACCAATGGCATCTTCCCAAATTGGGAAAGTTGAAATTGATTACACAAAACGCTTGTCGGCTCTTGCTGATCAACAAGCAAAGTTAACTCAATCCTTAAATTTAGCTGGCAATATTACTCCAATTGATCTTGGCAAACCAATTCAAAATATTGTTTTAGCTCAAGAAACTGCGGCTAGAAACGCTCTTAAACCAGAGTATGAGAGTGTAATAACTCAAGCATCTAAACTTGGTGCAATCTTACCTGCTGACCAGACACAAGTTTTATTGAATACTGCTAAAGATTTGTTCATGCAAGATCCTTGGGGTCGCCAATCAGACTTGTTAAAACTTGTTCAGAAGCAATCAGGAGAGTTTTCAAGATTAAGAAAACAAAACCAACTTGATACAACTCTGCCATCTGTGCCAGGCCTTGCTCCTCCAGACTTATCTATTGGTTTGGATATTACAAGCCTAGACTCTTTAAAGAGGCGTGTAGCGGCTGACATTCGTACTATTAAAAACCCTGCAACCAAGGATAAACTTATCTTGTTGCAACAGCGTGTAGACGATGCTTTAAATCAAGTTCAAAACTCTAGTGGCGACATCAATGTTAACTTCCGTGGTGGAAAATCTACTTTTGGTGAAGCAATGTCGCAACTTGATTTGGATTACTACAATAAGGTAGGTATTCCATTCAAAGATGCTGATGCAATACAAAAAATTGGCGCTCAAGAGTATGCAGAAAGAATTGCTCCTCAGTTGGCAAACAGTCCTACAGCAATGACGCAGTTTTTAAAGGTTGCTGGTGATGAAGGTATGCCATTGGCTGAAAAAGCAGTCATGTCTAAGCTATACAACTCTGCTCTAGACAAAGATGGTTACATTGATCCAATAAAACTTAATTCTTTGATTTCAAAGACAAGTAACAATGGTGGTTACAGTGATATTCTTGCTCAACTACCTGCACTCAAATCAAGGCTTGACGATGCCGCAAATAGAGCAAATGTTCTTTCTGCTGAACGGGTTGCTATTGATGATGCATCAAAAGCCGAAAGGATTCGTTTAGGCGATTCATTCTTGTCGAACTACGAAACTGGTGGTGTTGATTCCATTACAAGTCGTATGCTTGGCTCTACTGGTAAAGGTTATCAGACAAAATTCTTTAATGATTTAAAGAGACTGTCTCCTGATGACCAAACTAACACAACTTTAGCGGTTCAAAACGCTATGGTTACAAAGATGTTAGACAACCAGAATCCATTTGCTTATTTAGAGAAGAATAAAGATGCTTTTGTTCGTTTGTTTGGCAAACAGCATTACGATAATTTGGCTTCTTTGGCTGATGTCCAGCGTTTAGCAACCAAAATAGATGTAAACAGTCTTCCTGTAGATCAAGCGGCTATTAAAGAAATGGGTAATTTACAACGCCTTTTAGGAGGTGTTGATCCCAAGCAAGTCTCTGCAATTTTAGTTAACCAGATTTCTAGTGTCTTTAACAAAGGTTTCCGTATTGCTGCGGCTGTTGGTCAGAAAAACATAGATGAGGCAACCAAAGAAGCGCATAGAAAACTGTTTATGGATAAAGGTGGTTTGGATGGCGTGATTAAGGCATCTACTCGTTTGATAAACAAAAAAGGCAAAGAAGTAGAGTTGGCTGACTTTATCAAGCCTGGTGATTTAGCTAATTTGGCAAACTCGTTAGGTATGTCTATTTTGCGTACTGGTTACTTAGGCGCTACTTCTGCGGCTTCACCAAGTGAGGTAATGTCCCCAGAACCAGAATCCTTCTACCAGTACACACCTATGCAGCAATGAAGGATTGGACTATAGCAATTGCCGTAGTCCTTCTTCTTTGTTTTGTAATTTTTTGTAGTTATATTGTTGTTTGGGCATTCCCGTGATCGCCTTTCTTTTGGCGGCAACCATAGAATACCGATGTATTAAATGGACTTGGACAGGTGATGTTTTCAACCGAAGGGTTGTTTGCCTGAAGTGGGAGAGAAAGAAATGATTGATCCAATCACAGCCCTAAATGGCCTACAAAGCGCCATTTCGATGGTTAAGAAGGCTAGTAAGGTAGCCAATGATTTAGGTGGTCTTGCCCCGATGATTGGCAAGATGTTTGATGCAAAGAGCCAAGCAACAAAGGCCATGCTTCAAGCAAAGAGGGAGAAAAAAGGCTCGAACATGGGTGCTGCTCTCCAGATCGAGATGGCACTAGAGCAAGCCAGAGCCTTTGAAGAAGAGTTGAAGATGTTGTTCATGCAAACAGGCAAGATTGATGTCTGGAACAAGATCAAAGCCCGTCAAGCAGAGATGGACTTAGAGGATGCTAAAGAGATTAGTGCCTTGAAGAAAGCTGAGAAAGAAGCCAAGGCCAAAGAAGATGAGATGAATGAGATTGCCATGATCATTGGTGGCATTGCTTTTGTAGTACTTTTAGTATTTATTGGCATTAACGAGTTGATGAGTTTGTGTCCAAAGGGCGGCTGTGGTAGATGAACGAGTACCAGAAGCAATTCGATCTGTTTTGCAGGGTATTCTGCTATGGGTGTATTGCTTGGTGGTTTCTAGGATTCTTGAGGTTCTTGCCTGATGACTTGTCTGACAAGATTGTTAACCTTTTACTTGGAAAGATTGGGTTATGAAAATTACCACTTATCAAGATAACGCTAAGATGCTGTGGGAGGCTCATAGGGTGATCCACCAACAGAATATGCAAAGGTTGGCAGAGTTAAACCATCAAGTCCAGCACCAACAAAAGACCCAAGAGATCAAGACTCAGTGGGTTAAGTCTTCACAAGTGGATGTGATGGCATGAGATATATCTTTTTGTTATTACTGTTAACAGGATGCGAAGACCGCTACAGGTACTTTTGCCAAAATCCTGAGAACTTTGTCCATGCTAACTGCCAGAAGCCTAAGTGTTTATTCACTCAGACTTGCCCTGAATATCTAGTAGCTCCTATTCTTGAAAAAAAGGTTAACGATGTCCAAGAACCAAAGACCAACAATTGAGGAAGTAGAAACCTATGTCTGGGGCTTTGTGGTCGTCATGGTCACATTGATTCTTTGCTTTATTGTGATTGCTTTGCTCTACTCAGTCACCTTTGTGACTCAACCAATTAAGAGTATGGCCCCGATAGATATGGCCTACACCAAGATGTTGAACGACATTGTTCTGCTGATTGTTGGTGGTATCGGTGGAGTTATCGGTAAAAAGGGTGTAGGAACGGCTGTAAACGCCATCCAGAGCGCTGTTTCACCTACCCCGACACCTACCCCGCCACCCGCACCTGTAACGCCTCCTGTGGCTCAAAACACTTGGACTGCAACTACTTCAGCACCTAACTGGTTAAACTTCAAGAACCCTGATTTAGATGAATCTTGGACACCTCCACCTCCTCCGACTACCCCTCCAGATTTGTTAGAAGCAGATCACGAGCGTGAGCAATTGGCGATGGCTAGAAAAGAGGTTGGATAATGTTTGGCATACCACTTCCTTGGCTACTGGTTGGGCTATTCTTTGCCTTGTTTGGCACATATCGTGGTGGATACCATTATGGTTGGTCAGACAGAGATAAAGAGATGCAGATTGAGATTGCCAAGAAGAACGATGAATCTCGTCAGACAGAACAGAAGCTCAACGAGCAATTAAACACTACTGCCAGTAAACTTTTGGAGGTTAACAATGTTGTCACTCAGAAACAGTCTGCTCTTGATCGTGCTATTCGGGATGGTAGGGTGCGCCTCCCCGCCTCAAGTTGTGTACAAGCCCCCACAAGTACCCCCGTTGCCCCCACAGATACAAAAGCAACCAGTGAACCTGACAGAGCGCCTGACCCAACTCCTGATGCCGACAGAGCAACCCTCCAAGCCATTGCCGAAATAGTGGCACAGGGTGACAGGAATACTGCTGCACTCAATGCCTGTGTGGACTCGTATAACCAGATGAGAGACTTGTTGAATGATACACGCTGAACAACTCAAACAACTTCACATTGGCCCTGAGTGGCTAGATGGTTTAAACGCCACCTTTGAGCGTTTTGACATTATGAATCCACTAAGAAAAGCGGCTTTCATTGGTCAATGTGGGCATGAGTGTGGGAACTTTAAGATTCTTGAGGAAAACCTGAACTATCGTGCAGAGGCTCTACAGAAACTATGGCCTAGAAGGTTTGATACTACTAAAGCACAGATGTGCGCTCGTAATCCTAAGTTAATTGCTAATACTGTTTACTCTAGTCGGATGGGAAACAGGGATGAGGCTTCTGGTGATGGCTATCGTTTCAGAGGTCGTGGGTGTATCCAGTTGACAGGACACGCCAACTATTACCATGCTGGTCAGGCTTTAGGGGTGGATTTTGTGATGAATCCAGACCTTGTGGCGACTCCAATGTATGCTGCCCTTACTGCGGGATGGTTTTGGGACACCCATAAGCTAAATATTCTTGCTGACAATAAAGACTGGAAAGCTATGTGCAAGCGCATAAATGGTGGTTATATTGGTTTGGCAGACAGAGAAAAGCACATTGCCCATGCTCTCTCTGTCCTTACTGCTTAACCTTTCATCCTTCTTACGAAAGAAGCAAAGCTAGATGCTGTGTCGCCAAGGGGCTTCATCTTGTCAAACTCTAGGGCTACCTCTTCTAGCGTTCTGGTTCTAACAGGACAATTACGCCCTTGGTTACAGTCATAAGTGCAACAGTCCATTCCGCTGCTCTTAGGCTTGTTTTCTCTGGCAATACGCTCGAATTCGTAATCTTCATCAGATTTCATTTCTTCTCCTGCAAAGAGATAGGCATATAGATGCAAGCCTTGTCCTTGCTGTTGATGCAAGAAACATGAATGACATCCTTTAAACCAAAGCGTTTACAGTTCTGACACTTGGCATCAGGCTCTTTTGGTAGACAACCAATCAGTTTAAACACGCTCATCTCACTCCCCTTGGTTTCTCTGGTGGAGGAGGAAGCATCTTCTCTGAGGGTGGAGTCCATCCATGCTTTCTCCACAGCGTTTGAACGTCTGATCCTGATTCCCACTTAAAGTCTTTCATGGGCATAGATGGATAGCTGATCTTGGAATGCGGTGGAAGTATCATTTGATTACCCTCATAACACGTTGATTTCTGCCTGATTTACCAGCTTTTGTCCCAATAATCTCAATAAATCCCTTATCCAACAAAGCACGATAACGGGCTGTTATTGAGGAATATGGGTAGTTTGGATACATCTCTAGTATCTGGTCTGATATACACCCGTCTGGAAAGCCTTTAATGGCCTCATAGACCATGTTCTCCATCTTGGCGCTATCTACCCCTTGGGCGGCTTGATGGCTCGTTACAGGGTCTTCTTTGCGTACCAACTTAAATGCTGGTGTACCAAAGAATCTATCAATTGATTGCTTCATATTATCAAAAATCATCATTAACTCCTATTAAGTTGGGGTACTCGCTGCGTCCAAGTTCGTCCGACAGAATTGTCGCAAGGCATCCGCTTTCCCCCGAGAAAAGTTTATCAGAAAGGCATTGAGTCAGAATCATCAAAGTTGGTGGCCTTAGATCGCTCTGAGGGCTTCGCTTTGTACTCTTCCTTGGGTGATACTGCTAGACCCATGAATTTCCCTGATTTGCCTTCTTTTACCCAAGCTGATAACCAGTAGTCTTTGCCATCTACAGTTATATTTCCCTTATAGTGAGGGTGTTTATCAGATTCTTTTTTGTCATTAGAAAAAAGGACTCCTGAATTGTCCCGAACATTACGATTATTTTCCATTTAAAACTCCTTTGTAAGCAGAAAATCTGCCATGTATTAACTCTGTTGCTTCGATAGCAACAAGACCTGCTAACTCTAAATCTTCATACATACCAAAACGCAATTGTTTATAGTTTTTGCAAACTTCAACTTGCCATTTTTTGCAGTGTTCAACCCATTTAACTCCTTTATATCCAGATTTGTTTGTTGATCTAATCTTCTGATTGCGGCAATTTTCCTCTTTGGTCGCCGCCCTCAAATTCTCTATTCTGTTGTTTCTTTTGTTGCCATCAATGTGATCAACAAACTCAGGCAAATAGCCGTGGTGGTAAAGAAAAACAAGGCGATGCGCTTTAAATGCTTTGGCTTTTATCTTCACATGGATATAGCCAGTTCCTTTGTGAAGACAACCAGCAATCTGACCAACTTCTCCTAATCGTCCAGTTTTCCTAATAAGATTTCCATCTTGATAGTCAAATGCTGACAAAACATAGTCGTGGCTAATTGCTAGGTTTTCCATCACATTTCCTTTGCTTTCTTTAACGCTGTACGCACTTTACTTGGTAGGAGTGTCCACAAGGCAATCTTTTGTTGATCGTCTAGGTTCTCTCCCTCTAACTTCTCCCAAGCTGACTTGGGATCACCTTGCTCACACATCGCAATCAAATCGACTGCCATCTCTTGCA
>Ga0315902_10008874_pt1 | contig 13549 bp, 13 predicted proteins | sample LakEriMetagenome_9_FD_203523 | JGI IMG/M metagenome (GOLD analysis project Ga0315902, IMG submission 203523) | Freshwater fungal communities from buoy surface, Lake Erie, Ohio, United States - Buoy 12 MA117 | ecosystem: Environmental > Aquatic > Freshwater > Lake > Lake biofilm | place: USA... | reverse complement strand
CTTCAGGTGCGCAAATCCCGTGCCGAACAGGATTGCCCTCCTGGCCTCCGTTCACTCGATGCTGCCTGCGCTACGGCCTCCAGGCCTTCGCTTGCCAGCAACGCCGGCTCCCTGGGCATGGGCAACCCCTCACGGATGCCGCTGCCTAAGAAAGCACGGGAAAAGGGACGGGCAAGATCTGGCTTCGACCTTCTCAGAGATGGTCCGGCTGCGGGGCGGCATGAGTTCGCTCGCTGGCACGCTCGCGATCCTCACGCCATCGGCAGTTGCACGGCGGCGGCCGCGGCCCGCAGTTCCTTGGGCAGCGGGAAGTAGACGTCCTCCTGGCGGATCGTCCGCTCCTCGACGGTCGCGCCGAACCGCTCGCGCAGCCAGCGGACGCAGTCCTGCACCACGCTCTCCGGGGCGCTCGCCCCGGCCGTGATCACCACTGTCTTCACGCCCTCGAACCAGGCCGGATCGATCTCGTCGGCGCCGTCGATGAGGAATGCGGCGACGCCGCGCTCGCGGGCCAGTTCGGCGAGCCGCTGGCTGTTGGAACTGTTGCGGCTCCCGAGCACCAGCGTCAACTCGGCGTCCTCCGACAACAGCCGGACGGCCTCCTGCCGGTTCTGCGTGGCGTAGCAGATGTCATCCTTCGGTGGGCCGACGATCTGCGGGAAGCGATCCTTGAGTCGGGCGATGATCCGCGACGCGTCGTCCACCGAGAGCGTGGTCTGGGTGAGGTAGGCCAGCCGGTCCGCGGGTCCGAACGGCAGGGCGTCCACCTCCTCCACCGTCTCCACCAGCGTGAACGCCTCCGGGGCCTGCCCCATCGTTCCGATCACCTCGTCGTGCCCCTCGTGGCCGATGAGGATCAGCCGGTATCCGCTCTTGGCGTACTTGACCGCCTCGAGGTGGACCTTGGTGACCAGCGGGCAGGTGGCGTCGATGGCCCGCAGCCGGCGGGCGGCGGCGATCCGGCGCACCTCCGGGGCCACGCCGTGCGCCGAAAACAGGAGCACGGCCCCCTCGGGCACCTCCTCGACGGAATCGACGAACACCGCCCCCTCGCGGACGAACCGCTCGACGACGTGCTTGTTGTGGACGATCTCGTGAAACACGTAGATCGGCGTGCCGTGGAGGCGGATCGCCGTCTCCAGCGTCTCGATCGCCATGTTCACGCCGGCACAGAAACCGCGGGGGCTGGCGAGAAGGATCTTCATGGAGGCATCCGGGGCGATAGGCTAGAACTGGGAGGATCGCAAGCATCGTAGTGGACCGCGCATGCCGCGGCCAGAGAGCCGGAGCCCCGCCGGCGCGGACCCGTGCCATGGCAGCCGAATCGACGACCGCCGAACAACCGCCGCCGCAGGCGGCCCGCCGCGACCCGCCCGCCTGGGAACTGGCCGCGGTCCCCGCCACGGCCGACCGGGCCGCGGCCGAGGCGTTTTGCCGCGCGGTCGCCGCCCGGCACTACGAGAACTTCACCGTCGCCACCCGGCTCCTGCCTGCCCGGCTCCGCCAGCGGTTCGCCACCGTCTACGCCTTCGCCCGCTGGAGCGACGACCTCGCCGATGAGACCGCCGACGCGGCGGAGGCCGACCGCCGGCTCGCCGACTGGCGCCGGCAACTGGAGGATTGCTTCGCCGGCCGTGCCGAGCACCCGATCTACGTGGCCTTGGCCGCCACGGCCCGCGAGACCGGCCTCACCATCGAGCCGTTCGCCGATCTGCTCGATGCCTTCCGGCAGGACCAGGTCCGCACCCGGTACGCCAGCCGGGCCGATCTCCTCGACTACTGTCGCCGGTCCGCCGACCCGGTCGGCCGCATCGTGCTGGCGCTCGAGGGCTGCCGCGCGCCGGACCTCGTCGCCATGTCGGACGCCATCTGCACCGGCCTGCAGTTGGTCAACTTCTGGCAGGACCTGCGTCGCGACCGGATCGCCGGTCGGGTCTATCTGCCGGCCGACGACATGCGTCGGTTCGGTGTCGACGAGTCGATGCTCGACCTGCCGGTCGCCTCCGCCCCGCTGCGGGCGCTCGTCCGCGAGGAACTGGCCTGGGCCCGGGAGCGGTTCGCGGCCGGAGCGCCCCTCGTGGGCCGCGCGCCGCCGGTCCTACGGCCCGCGATCCGCATGTTTCTCGGCGGCGGCAGGGCGATCGCCGCCGCCATCGAGCGGGCCGGCTGCGACACGCTGGCCCGGCGACCGACCGTGGGCCGGTGGACCAAACTGGCACTCGCGGGCCGGGCGTGGCTCGAAGGTCGGCTCGTCCCCGGCTGGAGCGGCGCATGAACGCCGCCACGCTGCCGGCCGATCACGCCGCCTGCGCGGCGGTCCTGCGCCGCTCGGGATCGAGTTTCGCGCTGCCGATCCGCCTGCTGCCGCCGGCGAAGCGGCAGGCCACGACGGCGGTCTACGCCTTCTGCCGGCTGGCCGACGACGTCGTCGATGATGCGACCGACACGGCCACGGCCCGGCGCGACCTCGACGCCTTCGAGACGCGGACGACGGCCGCACTCGACGGCGAGCCGGTGGCCGATCCCGTGCTTCGGGCGCTGGCCGACACCGTCCGCCGGTTCGCCATCCCCGTCGGCAGCGTCCACGACATTCTCGACGGCGTGCGGATGGATCTCGACCGGGCCGAGTATGGGACGGTCGCGGCGCTTGCGGAGTACTGCCGGCGGGTGGCCGGCGCCGTGGGCGTGGCCGCGATCCACGTCTGGGGATTCACGACGCCGGCGGCGATCGATGCCGCGCACGACTGCGGTCTGGCGTTTCAGTGGACCAACATCCTGCGCGACATCCCTGAGGACCTGGGCCGCGGCCGGATCTACCTGCCAGGCGAGGACCTCGCGGCCGCGGGCTGCGCGGCCGACGACCTGCGCCTGGGGCGGATCGGCCCGGAGTTCGCCCGCCTCGCCACGCTGGCGACCGCGCGGACCGCGGGCCTGTATGCCCGCGCGGCCCGGCTCGACCGGATGCTCTCCACCGACGGCCGGATCGCGTTTCGGGCGATGTTCGGCGGGTACCGCGCGCTGTTTCGGGCCGTGGAGCGGGCCGGGACCGCGATCTTCACCCGGCGCGTGCGGCCGTCGCGGCCGCGAATGCTTTCGGCCGTCGCGGCGACCGTGCTCCTCGGGCCCGACCGGCCCCGGCTCTGGTAGCCCCGCCCATCGCGCCCGACCGTCCATCCCCCCGATGCCATCGATGTCACCTCGAGCGGAATCCACTGAACCCGGCCACCTGCCGTCCGCGACGGCGCCGCAGGTCGTCGTCGTCGGGGCCGGCCTCGCCGGGTTGGCGGCCGCGGCCGCGCTCGTCGATGCGGGCCTCGAGGTCACGCTCCTCGAGGCCCGTCGCCGCGCCGGCGGTCGTGCGGCGTCGTTCGAGGATCCGCTCGGCGGCGGCCTCGTCGATGCCTGCCAGCACGTGGCGATGGGCTGCTGCACCAATTTTCTCGACCTCTGCACGCAGGCCGGACTGGCCGGTGCCCTGCGACTCGATCGGACGATGTGGTTCATCGGACCGGACGGCGGCCGGGCCACGTGCACGCCGTCGCGGCTCCTGCCGGCGCCGCTCCACCTCGCCCCGCTGCTGCTGGGCATGCGGCACTTCACCCTGCGCGAGAAGCTCTCGCTCGCGGCGGGCATGCTCCGGCTGGCCCGGTATCGTGGCGACGACGCCGGCACGGGGCAGACGGCGGCCGCCTGGCTGCGATCGATCGGCCAGCCCGAGAAAGTGATCAGGCTCTTCTGGCAGCCGGTGCTGGAGAGCGCCCTCGGCGAGTCGATCGACCTGGTGAGCGTGCCGGCGGCCCGCAAGGTGGCGCTGGACGGGTTCCTCGCGCACCCCAGGGCCGCCGATCTGTTCGTACCGCTCGAGCCGCTCGGTGAACTGTTCGGCATCCGGCTCGTGGCCTGGCTCGAGGGCCGCGGCGTGCGGGTGTTGACGGGGCGGACAGTGACCGGCATCGACCGTGACCCGACGGGCCGCGTGGCGGCGGTCCGCGCCGGCGATGCGACGTTCCCCTGCACGGCGGCGATCGTCGCCCTCCCCTGGCGGGCCGCCGCCCGCCTGCTGCCCGACGTCGTGCCCGCCGCCGACGAGCGGCTCGTCGGCTCGCCGATCACGGCCGTCCATCTGTGGTTCGACCGCGACGTGATCGACCTGCCGCATGCCGTCCTCGTGGGCCGGGTGTCGCAGTGGGTGTTCCGCGGCGACGCGCCCGGCCATTGCCAGGTGGTGATCAGTGCATCCCGCGATCTGCTTGGCGGCGACCGGGACGCGGTCCTCGACCGGGTCGTGGGCGAGATCAGGGACGTGTTTCCGGCCGCCCGCGACGCCCGACTGCTCGAATCGCGGATCGTCACCGACCCCACGGCCGTGCTCTCCGTGCGGCCGGGCGTGGAAGCGGTCCGGCCGGCGGCCCGGTCCGCGGTGCCGGGACTGTTCCTCGCGGGAGACTGGACCGCCACCGGCTGGCCCTCGACGATGGAGGGAGCGGTGCGCAGCGGCCGGGCCGCGGCGGAGGCGTTGGCCGCGGCCGCGGGCCGGCCGCTCCGGGCGCTCGTTGACGACCTGCCCCGGGGGCTGCTCGTCCGACTGCTCGCCGGCTGAAATTATTTCGTTCCGGCATCTGGCAGACGCGGTGTCCGGCCGCGTCAGCCGCGGGCCGTGCCGTAGCGGTCCGCGAGGAAGGCCACGATCGCCGCTGGGCCCGAGACGAAGGCCCGGCCGTTGGCCACCGGAACGCCGGTGGGCAGGTCGCCCGGCGGCAGGACGAGCACCGGGCAGGACTGGTTCTCGACGCCGACGAGAGCCACCACGTCGGGCCGCGGCCGCGGGGCATCGACCTGCCTGACGTCGAGAGCCTCGGTCAACTGCGGGTAGTAGTAGAGGAGCCCGGCGACGGTCGCGCACTCCGGGCAAAAGAACCCCCCCGGACCCCGCGTGGCATCGGGGAACCCGGCTCGGAGGAGAAACAGGATCGGCTTGGCGGTCGCTTCCATCGGCGGGTTCCTCGGCAGTCTGCCCGTGGGCCGGACAGGGTCTCGATCATCACCCGGTCGTGCACCGGATAGTTGACTGTAGCAGAAACGAAACCATCAGTGTCGTGGGGGTGGCGGCAAGAACCGGTGCATCGCGGTTCGTTCGGCAGATCGGCCGGGGCGATCCGCGGTCGGCACGACCGGCGTTTGCCGGCGGGCGCGTGGCCGACCCGTCCTGCGTCATGACGCGGCCAAGTGGAGCGACCACGTCCTTCACGGCCGCTGCGACGGCACGGGCCTTTTCGTTGCGGTCACCCTACGGAACGCCTATCCTCCGAGAACAGGGCGGTTGCGTTGCCTGCTCGGCGCCAGCCCTCCGCCCAGGAGACCTTCCCATGAGCACCAATCAACGCCGCAGCAACCGCTTCTCCCTGGGCCTCCCCTGCCGCTTCCGGGGGCACCGGCCGAACGACGACTTCCGCTCGGCGATGATCGGTGACATCTCGCGGCAAGGCTGCTCGCTGCTCGCCGCCGAACCGGGCCCGACGATCGGCGCTCGGATCGAGATCTTCTGCTCCATCGCGGGGGCGGACGACTCGGGGCCGATCATCGGCGACGTGGTTCGCCGCGAGCAAACCGGCACCGGCTGCCATCCGGGCATCGAATTCCAGAGCATCGACACGGCAGTGAAGTGGGACATGATCGATTCCGCATACCGCAGATGGCAGGCCGACCACCCGGCGGGTGCGGCGGAGGCATGAAGCCGGCTCCCCTGCCCGCCGATGAAGCGGCCCGCCAGCGCGTCCTCGACGAACTCGCGATCGTCGACAGCCCCGACGAACCAGCCTTCGACGACCTCGCCCACCTCGCAGCCATCATCTGCGGCACGCCCATCGCCCTCATCTCCCTGGTCGACGGGAATCGCCAGTGGTTCAAGAGCCGGGTCGGCCTCGCGGCCCGAGAAACGCCCCGGGATGTCTCGTTCTGCGGCCACGCGATCGTCTCGGACGATCTGTTCGAGGTGCCGGATGCCGCGGCCGACCCCCGGTTCGCCGACAACCCGCTGGTTCTCGGCGCACCACACGTCAGGTTCTACGCGGCGGTGCCCCTCGCCCCGGACGGCCGTCACAACGTGGGAACGCTGTGCGTGGTCGACCACGTGCCGCGGCGGCTGACCCCGGAGCAGCGGGAGGCATTGTCGGCCCTCGGCAGGCAGGCGGTTCGGCTGATGGACATGCGCAACGCCACCCGGCGGGAGGTGGGGCTGCGCCGCGATCTGTTCGCCCAGAGCGACCTGAGTCGCTCGATGATCGAGCACGCCGGCGAGGCCATCATCTCGGCCGACCTGGCGGGAATCATTCGCACTTTCAATCCGGCCGCGGAGAGGCTGCTGGGCCACGCCGCCGCCGACATGATCGACCGCACAACGCCAGAGATCTTCCACGACCCCGTCGAAGTGGCCGCCCGGGCGCTGGAACTCTCGGCGCGGTACGGTGAACCTGTCGCCGGATTCCAGACTTTCGTAAAGCCGCTCCATGACCAGGATGCCTATTCCGCGGAGTGGACCTACATCCGCAAGGATGGGACACGGATTCCCGTGCTGCTGACGCTCTCGATGCTCAAGGACGACGCCGGCAGGGCGGTCGGCTATCTCGGCATGGCCCGGGATCTCACCGACCGTCACCGTCAGGCGGAGCAGGAACGCACCGTCGCCCGGATCATGGAGATCGTGCGCACGAGTCAGGCCGATTTCATCGCCGGCGCACAGCCCTGTGCACTGTTCGAACGGCTGCTCGCCAGAATCCTGGCGTTCACCGCGAGCGAGTACGGGTTCATCGGGGAGGTGTTGCAGGACGAGTGCGGGCAACGGTACCTCAAGACCCACGCCCTGACCAACATCGCCTGGAACGACGAGACGCGGGACCCGTACGAATCGAGTCGCGCCTCCGGGTTCACGTTGCGCAATCTGCAGACGCTGTTCGGGGCGGCGATGACCAGCGGCGAGCCGGTGATCGCGAACGACCCGGCCCATGACCCGCGCCGCGGCGGGCTCCCCAAGGGCCATCCGGCGATGCACGGCTTCCTCGGCATTCCGCTGTTCTACGGCTCGGAGATGGTCGGGCTCCTCGGTGTGGCCAACCGGCGCGATGGTTACGACACGGACCTGATCGGCTCGATGGCTCCGCTCACGTCCTCCTGCAGCTCGCTGATCAAGGCTCTGCGCCTGGAGGCCGAGCGGGCCGCGGCCAATCGCACCGTTGCGGAACAGGAACACCGCCTGCGGCTGATCCTCGAGACCGCCGCGGACTGCTTCATCGAGATCGGACCCGACTGTCGCATTTTGGAGTGGAACCGTCACGCGGAAGTCGATCTGCGCATCTCGCGGGAGGCGGTGATCGGCAGGCCCGTCGACGAGGTCGTCCGGCTTCGGGACGCCAGCGGGGCCGCGGTCGGACTGCTCGACGTCGCGCCGGCGGGCGGCGGGCAGCCCGAGCGGTCCCGGGAGGTGAACGTCACCCGGGTGGACGGCACGACGTTTCCGGCCGACCTCGTCGTCTGGCCCGTGCCCACGGCCGCCGGCGTCGGCCACTGCGCGTTCCTGCGGGACATCGGCGAGCGCCGGCAGCTGGAGGAGCAGCAGCGGCTGCGGTTCCAGTCGGAAACCCTCCTCAAGGAGGTGCATCACCGCGTCAAGAACAACATGCAGGTGATCTCCAGCCTGTTGAGCATCCAATCGTCAAAACTGGAGGGAGAGGGGCAACGGGGCGTGTTCCTCGAGTGCCGCGAACGAATCCGGGCGATGTCGCTGATTCACGACCGGCTCTACTCGACGGGCTCGTGCGAGCAGATAGATTTTTCGGACTACCTGCGGGAAATGCTCGCCTTGATCGTCTCCTCGAACCGGCCCGCTGGCACGGAGGTGTCGGTCGCGCTGGCGGCTGTGCCCCTGCAGATGTCCGTCGATCGGGCCGTGCCGCTGTCGCTGATCGCGTCGGAATTGGTGCTCAACTCGCTGAAGCACGGCTTCCACGGCCGGTCGTCCGGAACGCTCACCGTGCGGCTGGAACGGCAGGGTGCGGACTGTCTGCTGTTCGTCGGCGACGACGGCCCCGGTATCGGCAACACGGCCGGGACGCGCGGCGGCGTCGGCATGCAACTCGTGGAAACGCTGACCCGGCAGATCCGCGGCCGGCACGAGGTTCGTGCCGAGCCGCCCGAAGCGGGCGTCGTGGTTCGTTGGAGGGAGCCATGACGCCGCGGGTGCTGATCGTCGAAGACGAGGCCATCACGGCCCTCGACATCGCGACCGAACTTCGCGGCTTGGGGTACGAAGTCTGTGGCATCGTCGACACCTCGGCCGAGGCGCTGACCGTCGCCGCCCGCGAGCGGCCGGGGCTGGTGCTGATGGACGTGCGGCTGGCCGACGGAGGCGATGGCATCGAGGCGGCCCGGCACATCCGCCAGCAGCAGGACACCGCCGTCGTCTTTCTGACCGCCCATTCCGACGAGTCCACGCTGGCCCGCGCGCTGGACGTGTCGCCCGACGGCTATCTCATCAAGCCGTTTCGGGCACGGGATTTGAAGGTGGCGATCGACGTGGCGTTCGCCAAGCAGGCGCGTGCCGCGTCGATGCGGGAGATGGCCCTGGTCGATGCCCTTACGGGCCTGGCGAATCGGCGCCGCATGGACGAGGTGTTGGAGACGGAATCGGCCCGCTGCCGTCGGGAAGGGCGCCCGGTCTGCCTGCTGGCGGTCGATGTCGACTGTTTCAAGGCATACAATGACGCCCATGGCCATCCGGCCGGCGACCGCTGCCTGCGGGTGGTCGCCGCCGCGCTGCGCGGCTGTGTGCGGCCGGGCGACACCGTCTGCCGGTGGGGCGGCGAGGAGTTTCTAGCCGTGCTCCCCGACGCCGACCGCCATGCCGGCGGGCGGATCGCGGCGGCGATGGTGGAGGCCATACGCGACCTGCAGGTGCCGCACCGCGCCTCGCGAGTTGCGCCGATCGTGACCGTCTCCGTCGGCTTGGCCGACCGGACGCCAGCGATGGAGGACTCGATCGCGGCCCTCGTGGCACGCGTTGATGCCGCCCTGTACGCCGCCAAGCGGTCTGGCCGGAACCGCTTCTCGGCCGCAGGCGAACCGCTCGCCGACGTTCGGGCGACCATGATCGAGGAACGAATCGCGACCCTGCACTGCCTGATGCGCCGGGTGCTCGCCTCCGTCGACAGCCTCGCCTGCCTTCTCCACGACCGGGACACTGACGTGCTGCGCCGGCTCGCCGCCGGGGAAGGAACCGCGGGACCGGCGCGGCGACTGCGGCTCGCCGACAGCCCGACCCTGCGACGCCTCGTGGACGAACGCCGCAGCCACGTGATCACCGACCTGGACGTGGAGCCCGCAGGCCGCGAGGAGCCCTTCGCCGGACTGCGGGCCGCCGGCTATCGATCCGCCCACGTGGTGCCGCTGTTCGACCGAGAGCCCCTGACGGGGTTCCTCGTGCTGGCGTCCCGCGACCGGGAAGCCTTCGGCCCCGAGGCGGGCGGGCAACTGGCGGCGTACGTCAACCTGGCCGCGTTGCTCCTGTGCCGTGAATCCGTCGGGGAGCAGGCGTCTGCGGATGCCAACGCGGCGGCATCGATGCCCGCCGGCCTGCCCGGCGTCGAGCATGCGCTCCACCTGCATCGCGTGGCGCATTTTTCCCGGCTCATCGCCCGCCAGCTCGCCTCCGCCCGCGGCCTCCCGGACGAGTTTGTATCCCAGGTATTCCTGTTCGCCCCCCTGCACGACGTGGGCAAAGCGGGGATCTCCGCGACCATTCTCCTCAAGCCCGGCCGGCTCTCGCCCGAGGAGCGGGACGTGATGGCGAGCCACGTACCCATCGGCACGGGAATCGTCGAGAGCCTGATCGTGCGTTTGGGCCTGGAGGACGTCGCTGGCATCGACGTCCTGCGGAACATCGTCGCCGGCCATCACGAGAGACTCGATGGCAGCGGCTATCCCCATGGCCTCACCGGGGAGGCGATACCCCTCGAGTCGCGGATCGTGGCCGTGGCGGACATCTTCGATGCCCTCACCAGTCGCCGCGTCTACAAGGATGCCTGGCCGGTCGCAGCGGCCTTCGCGGCCCTCGAGTCGCTGGCCGCAGATGGCAAGATCGACGCCGAGTGCGTTGCGGCGCTCCGCGCCGGCGGGGAGGAGTGCCGTGAGATCGTGGGACACCACGGCGGGCCTGGGGGCAGCGGGCACGACTGAGCGTCGTGTCCGCCAATCGCCGGCAGCGCGCGGCAGAGTTCGACGAGGGCCGCGGCGAGGGTCCGGGCGTCGATCACCGCGTGCTCGTAGAGCCGCCAGAGATCGACGGCGGCTCCGGGCCGGCGGCCGATCGCCGCCAGGGCCGCGCCCAGCCTGCGCAGCGGCGGCGGTGGCCGTGCCAGCTGCTCCACCTCCGGGGGCAGGTCTTGCCCGGCGTCGTCGGAGATCACCCGCAGCGCCGCACAGGGCAGGCCGGCGGCCGCGGCCACGCGGGCCACGGCGTGCGTCTCCATGTCCACGAGCTGGGCCCCAGTGCGGTCCGCCAGCGCCCGCTCCGCCTTGCCGTCGCCGTCCCAGTCGATCGTGGCGTCGCCAGTGGCGAGGCCGCCGGTCCACGAGATCGGCGGCTGCGCGATCTCGCCGGGGGCTATCCGGCTCTTTATGAGTTGGCCGAGGGCGTCATATGAAAACTGCCAGGCCGTCTTGGCGGCGGGGTTGGTCGTGTCTCGGTCACGCCGAGCAACTGGTCGGACCCGTCGTAGAACCGCCTGATCGTGTGGAAAACCGCTGCGGAGGCCGAGTGGCCTGCCAGCGCTCCTCGACGAGGCGGTCGGCGGCGTCGTAGACGAACGTGCCGGGGCAGCGCGTAGTCGGTCACGACCTCACACCGCGGCCATTTCGCGGGGTGGCGCCTCGATCTCCACGGTCGTCCGCAGGCGCACATGCAACGCCGCGAGCACCTTCATCGCTCGCTCGAGCGTGATGCCGAAATACTCGTTCCGTTCGTCCCGCGAGACCTGCGATTCGTGTACGCCGAGGCGTTTTGCCAATTCCCGCTGCGTGATTCCCTGCGCGATGCGCAGCGAAATCAGCATGTGCCCGAAGCCACGAAAGTTGTCGAGTTCATCAAAGTCGCGGCGTTTGAGTCTTTCGTAGCTTTCGACCTCTTCCTTCAGTTGAAGATGGAACGACTCTATCGGATCGACGACTCGCTGGACCGCCTCCGCCGAGAGTCCTTCCTCCTTCAGCCGCCTCCGATACAGCGAGAGGCGGGCGTTCTCCTCCGCGAGACGGTTGACGGCCTCTGCGTATTCCTTCTCGTTGTGAATCATGGATTGCCTCCTTTGATCAGCTTCACGATCCCTCTCGGCGAACCGTCCCGCCGCGATTGGCGGAATGCCGCAGGAAACTCCAGTTCATTTCCGTGTCGGTCTCGGATACCACAACCGCCCCCCAACGCCGGGACATGTGGATACAACTCCACGCGATACCGATGCCACATGGGAAGCTGGAGCTTGGGATACCCACGGTACGGCCGCCGCGATGCCGGCGACCAGGTCCAAACCTTGTCAGGGTCCATCAGATTCAGCTCTCGTTCGAGTCGGCCCGACGCAAGCAGCTCAAGTTCGCAGACGAAATAGCCATCGACGTCGTTGGGGTGGTCTTTGTCCTCCGCAAATGATCCATCGGCATAGACTTCGCGGATTCCCACCTGCCAGAGCTGTCGCGTCAGCTGTTCGAGATTGTCGACGAGTTGTCGGCGCCATGCGGCATCCCACGTCGGGGAAGCGGATTGCCCTGCCGGCCCCGTGACCAGGATCGACCGCCGAAGTTCATCGAAAGACATCTCGTGGTCGCCTGGCGGCAAAAGCCCATCGGGACCGAACGGAGGGATCGGAGGCACAATAACCCTCGATTCAATAGACAAGTCGATGCACTTGACAATTTAGTCTTGCTTGACTGCAAAGTCAATTTCTCTTGCAGCTGCTCGCCGGGGCGAGCCTCCCCGCCTCGCGGGCGGCAGGGGTGGCGGGTCGCTCATGCCATCTCGCAGAGGCGTTTCCCTGGGCATTCAAGGAGTTTGCCGCATGCGGGCGATCCTGCGTTCCGGCATCCTTGGCTCCGCGTGTCGGTTAAGCAGGCGACCGAGCGCAGACACACCCCAGGGGGTGATCTCGCCGATCGCGGCAGCTGGCGGCCGGTCGATCATCCTGCGGATCCCGATCTGCGTAGCTCTCACGACCGTGGAGACCCGGCCGAGGCGGTCGGTCCGGCGGGTCTGGTTGCCGACCCGGTCGAACGTGGTGACGGTGGCGAAACCGCGGGCGTCGGTGACCGTCGTGCGCCGGTCGCGGGCGTCGTAGGCGTAGGTCGTCACGTTGCCGAGCGGGTCGGTCACGCTCGTGCGGTTGCCCACGGCGTCGTAGCCGTAGCGGGTCACGGGACGGGCGCTGCCCGCGGACGGAGCCGGGGCGGTCTCGGAGACCTTGCGGCCGAGGTTGTCGTAGGCATGGTCGGTTGTCTGGCCGAGGGCGTCGGTCGTGGAGGCGATGCGGCCCAAGGCGTCGTAGGCCGTGCGGGTGACGTTCGTGGTGACGGTGCCGGGGAGCGACTCTGGGATGCCCGTGACGGGCCAGTCGGGGCCGAGGGCGTCCACCGTGGCCGTCTGGCGGCCGCCGCACACGCGGCGGCGAACCCGGCCGGGGGCCATGCGGCCCTATCCGCGCCGCAGAGCATCGAGTTTCAGGGCGCGAATCTCGTGCATCGGCAGGAATAGATGCCGTGGGTCATCGATCAGTGGGCGAAATCCGAATGCGAGATAGAACTTTCTGGCGGTTTCATCCAGAGCGTCGACCTCGACGGCCCGGATGCCGACCTGAGCCGAGATATCCAGAGAGCGACGCAGGGCATCCACCAGCAACAGCGACCCAAGACCCTGCTTCTGGATGCTTTGATCGACTGCGAGCCGACCAAGCAGCACCACTGGGACATCGATTCGAGGAAGTGCCCTGGCCTCGACATCGGGAAGTGCCTCGTAGACCACTCGATGCGTTGAAAGCGAGTAGTAGCCGAAAACCCTCGCTTCACCGGGTCGGGTAGCCACGAACGTGCGGGAGAGATCTCGACGATCGAACTGACCGGCACGATCCTTGAGCCAGTCGTCCAGCATCGGCCGACCGCAGGCGAAGACCGAGCGATCATGCCGCCGCTCCAAGCGATGGATCGACCAGGCGGCCATCAGCCGACCTGTTTTCTGTATCGCTTCACCGCCTTGACCAAGGCCTCGTTGGGCATGCTCGAAGAATCGTCAAGCATCGCCACGAACCGTTTTCTGTCCCGGTCGCTCAACCGCGTGATCTGCTGATCACGCAGGATCCGTCGGGCCTTTTGCACGAGTGTGGCGACGGCAAAATCACTGATCGACTGCCCCATTTCCGCGGCGGCGTCTTCGATCGTCTTTTTGAGATCGCCACGCAGACGAAAGTTGATCCGCGCAGTGCTTTTCGCTGACGACATGGAAGGATGCTCCCGGCAACGGCAT